>JAEEGL014007992.1_pt1 | contig 11222 bp, 7 predicted proteins | sample 9134231 | NCBI WGS metagenome assembly JAEEGL01 (sample SAMN16246548, study PRJNA631951) | gut metagenome | biome: gut microbiome; feature: rumen; material: fiber-attached | host: Bos | place: Iran: Karaj | collected 2018-10
CGGATTCTCCATGCCTCTCAAAATTAGTTAAATTAGTGAAATTAGTGGTCTCTTCTTCCGCCTCCACCTGTTCCAGTTCCGTCAGACGGTCAATACTCGCCGATGCCTGTATAAACTGCGGCACCATGTTCAGCATCTGCAAGATCGGATTCTGTATCTGGCTCACCAACTGCAGGAACGAGGTCATCACACCAAAAGTAATCTCCCCACTCCTCAGCTGCATCGCGCCCCAGATAAAAGCCATGATATATCCTAAACTAAAGCTGGATCCTATCAACAGTCTGGAAACAACCGTAAACCTTGCCCTCCTGTTGATCTTGCCGCGCAGGTCCTGCTGCATGTCGTCCAGTCGGTTGGTGATCCAGTCGCCACTCTCCAAAGAACGGAGCACGACATTATGCTCCATCGTCTCCTGCACCAGCATCTGGATGACACTCTCCTGTTTGCGGATGTCGAGGGTCATCATGCGCATCTTGCGCCCGATCAACTTCCCCACAACCACGAACAACGGCGTCAACAACAGCAGTGCCCACGCCAACCGGGCGTCCATCGACTGCATCAGCAGGAAAGCCCCCACCAACTGAATCAGCGTGACACTCATATCCGGGAAGATAGATGTCGTCGCATCGCTTACCACGTCGATATCCTTCTCCAAACGTGAGGTCACGTCGCCGGAGTGCATCTCCTTCTGGTCGAACATCTGCCGACGGAACAGGTGGCTGAAGATACGCAGACGGATACTCGTTGTCTGCTTCGCCTTGTCCCTGATACCTAAAAAGTAATACGCCTGCCGACAGAGGATGGCACCACTCACCACCGCCACCAGGGCGATGATCATCACGATGATGTCATTGGTCGTACCCTGTCGGATGGTCACATCGATAAAGCGCTTGCATAGCCATACCATCAGAAGACCGAGCATCACTCGCCCGATACCTGCTCCAATACGTGCCAGCATATCCGCTCTAATGCCCTTCGTATTGCGCCATACCCATCCGACGTACTTTTTCACCCTTTCACCTTTTCACCTTTCCTCATTCCACCAGCCCCAGCTCGCTCCACGTAGCCAGGATACGCTCGATATCGGTCTTCGCCTTCGAAGCCTCCACCTCATACTCCGCGCAGAGCGCCTCTGTCAGCTGTTCTGCCGTGAAGTCACCCAGCTCCGTACATTTCTCCCAAAGCCACGCGGCCGTATCGTTCATGCTGATCATCTTTCCGAAGTCAAAAACCGTATGTCCCTCTGCGACAACTGCCTTTTCACCGCATATATCCCTCAACACAAATCCTTCTTTCTGTCTCATATTTTAATTTTACAATTTTATAATTATTTCGTGTCCTTCGTGTCCTTAGTGGACCATCTTTTTCTTCCCGCAAACAATATAAATGCCTTTGGGCAATCCTTCCGTCTGCCCGTCATCTCTCACCTTCACCCCAAAGAGGGTATAGACACCTGTGGCCTGAGGCTCGGCCTTAAGGCTCCTGATGCCGCTGCCTGAGGTATGGAAAGTGAAAGAAACCGTACCGTCCTCATGCTGGGTGATATCACCAAGAGACTGTTCGTCAAAAAGCGTCACCTCACTCACGCTGGTCTCCTCACCCTGCCAGGGATAAGGCGCCTCGCTTAGGATCCTGCTGTGCAGTCGCCGCTCGGAGTCTGCATATTGAGTGCGGGAGCCACTCTCTTTGATCAGGTTGTACCAATCCATGAAAGTCCGTCCGTCAGCAGCCTTCAGGCTATAGCTTGGCTGGCCTTGCACATTGTTCACATAGTTAACCTGCCAGTTCACCTTATTAAATATAACGTGATAGACCACCAGTCCATAGCCCGGCAAACCATAGTCCCACCCGTTCCACTGGCGGTTCTCTATCAGGTAGAACTCATCGTCACTCTGTCGTATCAGATAAGCCTCACCCCCCTCAGCAATGGGCTTAAGGCCTGTGATGGTGGTGTCGGCTGTCAGTTCCGTCGGCATGAGCCAGCCCTGGATCATCTTCTCCAATGGTGAGTAGTTCGGCGGACACCAGCCGTAGTTGGTGACAGTACCGCCGTCCATCAGGTCCCATTCGTCGACGATGGAGGCATCGCTCACTTTTGCAGAGGTGGGATAGATATCCGGCAGTCCCAGGCAATGGGAGTACTCATGGCAAATGGTCCCTATGCCATGGGAGGTATTGTTGGTCCACAACTCACCGCTGGCAGTATACATGAACAGTTCAAGGTCATCTGGTGTCTTAATAGTGCCAAAGCCGCCCGTCGTGGGCCAAATGTAACCTTCATCTTTAATAGAAGGTTGATTGCCGCAATAGCCGGCATAGACATAGACCACTGGTTCCACCACACCGTCATTATCCCAGTCATAAACAGAGAAGTCCATATCAGGATACTCTTCTATCAGCATCTCCGTAGCCTCCATGAAAGCCTCATGACCCTCGTTGAGTTCCGGAGAACCAGTCTTTACCGGACAGCTGGTCTTATAGGGACCATAGACGTCGAATTGCAGATTAAACAATCCGTTCGACTGGTCACGGAAATAGTCCGCCACGCACCCCGCGCCATCCCGCTGGGTATAGCCTGGCGCATTGAAGATGGCATCGTATGTACCTCTGGGATCCTCCATCGTGAAGTCACAGTCGACAAAAGACACCAGCACCACCAGTTGGCGGTACGTACGGCTGGCATCCCAGTCCCAGTATCCGTATGTGATGTCCGCCATACCGCTACGTGTCTGTCCGACAGACGAGCGTGGTGTCCAGTTCACAAAACAGCCTACCCGCTCATGGCTCTGAGCCATCACTGTCGAAGTCATCGCCAACAACATAACGGCCGCGACAATACACCTTTTTAATAATAATAACTTCATTTCAGCCGCAAAAGTAATCATTTTACCGCTTTCTGCCAAACTTTTCAGCAATTATTTATTAAAATGTAACAGAGCTACTATGTTATTAAAGAAAGGAGGCTGCGTCAAAACAGCCCCCTTCTCTTAGTTCTACTTTTGTGTCCTTAGTGGATCACCTCTTCATATACTTCTTACCATCCTTGATATACAACTCGCCCTTATGAAGTTGATTAAGACCTACGCGGACACCCTGCATATTGTAGATGACATCGACGGTCTGATCCTGATAAACTGACACGATGGCATCGGGGTCTTCACCGGGTTCGGGAGTGACAGGCTTCCACTCTGTGTCTGCTACCAATGTGGAGTAAATGGCGTTTCCAAATCCATCGGCGTATGGTATCAGATTGTCGTATGACTCCTGAGTGACATAGACATTCAGCTGATCCTTATGACACATGAAGAAATGCATATCAGACAAACCGCCTCTTTCAATAGGCTGGTTGGTCAGGAAATAGACAATCTTCAGCGCATCCTCACCCAGGAAGGTGTTTTTGGGCAGACTATTCACCTGAGCACCTATCCAATAGAACTCCTCCAGATAGATAGTTCCCTCCAGTACACCCTCACCAAAGGCAGTAACACCAGACGGAATGGTGATAGACGTCAACCCAAGGAACTGTAAGGCATAAGACTTGATCTCCTTCAATGTCTCAGGCAACTGAAGTTCTACCAGGTCGTCCAAAGGCTGTTCGTCATTCAGGTCCTTGGTAAAGAGTGCCTCGAGAACTTCCAGGCGCGTGTCCTGGAGGTTGATGCTACTGAGAGCTGTACAGTGATGAAATGCCAGGGCACCGATCTCCGTCAGACTCGACGATTCCAATGCGGGGAATGTCACGGTCTTCAACTGACTGCACTCCGCAAAGACAGACTTACCGATACGTTGCAGTCCCGTGGCGCCACTGAGGTCCACCTCTGTGATGGCTGCACCCTTAAAGGCCTCGGCAGCGATAGATGCAACCGTATAAGCCTGGCCGCCATTTTCCAAGGTGGCAGGGATGACCAATGCTCCCTCAACGGCATCACTGGCACCAATGATTTCCACGGAATCAGCAGCAGTCACCTTACATTCAAAACCACTAGCACTGAAAGTCTCATCTTGGGCAGAAGCGACAGATGTTGCCAATAAGCCCCATATTAATAATATATAATGTATATACTTCACCTTACAACGAACTTCTTACCGTTCTGGATGTAGATACCCTTCTGTGCAGTCTTTACACGAACACCCTGCAGGTTGTAGATCGCGCCGTTGTTCTCTACACCAGCCTTATTAACACCCTGGATAGCTGTAGCCTCACCGTCGATCACGATGTCCAGACGATCAGCAGCCTTAGAGGCCTGGATGTAAATCTTACCCTTCTTGATGCTTCCACTGGCAATACGATAGAATGCAACGACACCACCCTTGACACCTAAGATGTACTGATACTTCAGACGAGACGGGGTGATATCAGCGTCAGCAATTATCAGGTCATTGTCGGCAGGCATCGTAGAGACGTTGTCGAACTCAGCAGCCTTCAACTCGTAGTCTGCCTCCTGCTGCTTAGAGCGGATGATGCAAGGCTCGTTCTTGGCCACTTTGTAATAACCAACTTCAGCGGTAGCGGCCTTCATCACCACGTTAAAACCATCAACGACAGCCGAGAAGACATCAAAGCTCTCTGCGGGGAACCAAGTGGCCTGGTTTGCATTGTAGAATGTTGAATAGTAGTAATCACCTGTCTTACTGGCAGCCTTGTACTCATACGTAGAAATCGACCAATCGGCAGCCTCCAAGGTGGAATAGACCGATGTCTCATTATTATACCCATTTTCCACCAGGACATCATAGGAACTCTGGGTGACATAGACCTTCAGTTTGTCCTTATGACACATAAAGAAATGCTTGTCAGAAAGGCCATCCGGCTTAATGGTTTTGTTGGTCAGGAAATAGACGACCTTCAGGGCATCCTCACCAAGGAAGGTGTTCTTGGGCAGACTGTTCACCTTCGCGCCTTTCCAATAAAACTCCTCCAGATAGATCGTTCCCTCCAGCACACCTTCACCAAAGGCTGTGACACTGGAAGGAATGGTGATGGACTTCAACCCAAGGAACTGCAAGGCATAAGACTTGATCTCCTTCAATGTTTCTGGCAACTGAAGCGACACCAGATTGTCCAAAGGCTGTTCGTCATTCAGATCCTTGGTAAAGAGAGCCTCAAGCACCTGCAGACGGGTGTCCTGCAAATTGATGCTACTGATCTTCGTACAGTGATGGAAAGCGAGGGCGCCCATCTCTGTCAGGCTGTTAGGGAGCTTGACTGTCGTCAGTTTTTTACACTCGGCAAAGGCCGTGGCACCGATGCGCTGCAGACCTGTAGCGGCAGAGCAGTCCAGTTCCGTGATGGCTGCAGACTTGAAAGCTTCTGCAGCAATAGAAACGACGGTGTAATTTTTAAGCTTAGCAGGGATTGCAAGCGTACCAGAGGCGCTTCCACCAGTGATCTCAACGCCACCTTCAACCACTTTACATTCAAAACCACCTTCACTGAAGGTATCCTGTGCGGAGGCTATCGATGAAACCATGAACAGTCCCAGCACCAAAGTCAACAATTTCGAGTAATTCTTCTTCATGTCACATTATTTTTAAATTAAACACTTTTCATACGACGGTGCAAAGATAATGCAATTTCAGCGAAACACCAAATATTTTCAAGAAAAGTTTGGACTTTCGGTATTATGTGACACTTTGCGCGCGTACATTTAATATATTTTAGATTATTCGTGGCTATTGATGGTCATTCGCGTTTAAGACAAATATCATTCGTGCGCTCGGCTTTGCCGCTTGCTACCACCGGGACGCAAGAAATCCGTGTTCAAATATAAAAATTACTTTAATTCGTGTCATTCGTAGTCGAAATAGCCCCCATTTTTGTCCGTTTCATGTCCAAAAAGCAAAAAAATTGCACTTTTATATAAAAAAAACCTCAAAAAACTTGCAAGTATCACAAAAAAAACATAATTTTGCAGCGGAGTATAGGGTAAACTGGCTCCTCGCACGTCGTCATAATAGCGCCCGCTATATTTCAACGGCGTGGCGGAAAGTGTGATAAGATGAAGATTTTAGTTCACAATAATATAATAGTTCAAAAACAAGAAAAGATGAAACAGAAAGTATTAAAAAATGGTCTGACTCCCGCAGAGTACCAAAGGCTGCCGGGAGGGGAGGTGCTTGGTACGTAGTACTATACTCTCTTATGACTGCCTCCGGCCTAAGGCCTGGGACAGGGTATTGAAAAAGAAAAAACTTTTATAATCAATGTTTAATAAACTAAAAATTTAACGAAAATGAAAATTAAGAACGTAAAATTGATGCTCCTCGGCCTTCTGGCAATGGTGGGCATGAATGCTTATGCACAGCACACAACGACTGACAAGATCGTTGTGGGCGGCTTCGAATACACTTGGTCGAAAGCCGTTGTGGACGAGACAGGACGCTCTGTTGACAACATCGTCTATGACTTGCAAACTAACACGTGGACGAATGGTACCGCCACTGTAAAAACAGTTGAGACAAAAGAAGCTACGGTGGTTGGCGTAAACGCTTCTGCTGCTAATGCTGACGTGGCAACTATTACTATTCCCGCAGAGGTGACTGGTGATAAGGGCACCTACAAGGTGGCTGGCTTTGGTACTGCCAGCTGGATTACTGCCCAGAAGAACGTGACTGCAGTAACGAGAAGTCTGTCTATTGACATCACAAACTTTATTAAAGCTCTGAACCCTGCAGATTACAGCACATTCACAGGACTGACTTCGCTGACCATTAAGGACGCCAGCACAGCTATTCCTGCTCTGACAACTTCGTTCGATGGTAGCGGATGTTCTTTCAAAGCCACTCTGACCACTTTGGATCTTACGCAGAGCAGAATCAACACGATTGCTGCTAACGGTCTGAAGGGTTACACGGCTCTGACTGGCTTCGACTTCGGTACGAATATCAACGCTGTTGGTGCAAATGCATTCGAAGGCGACTATGGCTTCACCACGCTGACAATCCCTGCAACAGTGGTAAAGATTGGCGCCAATGCTTTTGATAACATGTATCTTCCTGCAGTAGGTACACCCGGAGCTCCAGGCTATGTCCCTGCTAAGGGTCTGACAACACTGACCATCAATGGTGCAGATAATACCTATAGCGCAGCAGGCGTATTGACCGCATCTGTGATTCCTGCAGCTTTCGCTGGTAACCAGCTGCTCAACAGCGTGACTGTTGGTTCTACAACGGCTACATCTATTACGACAGGTGCTTTCACAGCTTCTTCTACTTATACTGCTGGTCCTATTACAACAATTGACCTGAGTGGTGCTACTGCACTGGCTACAATCGGAGGTGCTTTCCCCACAGGCCTTGCACTGCAGAGCGTAAAGCTGTATGGTTCTGCTTTAACAACACTGGCAACTACTGATATTGACTTGAGTGCTTCTAACCGCACTTTGGCTACTCTCACTCTTCCCGCAAGGCTCACAACTCTGAGCCAGTCGTTTGCAAACTTCATCGCTCTGACAGAGGTTGATCTGAGTGTAACTGGTGTGAAGGTCATCCCCGCTAGTCAGTTCGAATACACAAAGGTTAATAAGGCAGCTGGTGTACCTTGGACAGAGGATGTAAAAGCTGACGGAACTTCTTATAGCCCCAGAAAGTACCTTGCTCCCGCTCTTACTACTGTTAAGCTGAATGCTGAGACTACAACTATCAATAACAATGCATTTGCCGGCTGCAAGAATTTGGCTACTGTTACTGGTCTCAATCAGGCTGCAATGGCTACCATTGGTTCTGATGCCTTCAACGGCACTGCTCTGACAGAGCTTGACCTGAGTGCTACTGCGGTTACTGCTATTAACACCGATGCTTTTGCTAACATCGCTACTCTGACCAGCATTAAGCTGCCTGCCACTGTTACAAGCATGGCTACTGGTGCATTTGCAAATGACGGTGCTGTGACCTCTATCAACCTTGAGGATCTTACCGGTCTGACCGTGCTGAATCCTATCTTCCATGATGGTATTGTAGGCGTAACTACCGGAGCTCAAGAGGTTGCTATTCCTATCACCACCCTGACTCTGCCTGTAGGTGACAAGCTCACTACTATCGCTTCTGGCGCTCTTCAGCTGCTCGACATTGAGGAGATTACTATTCCTGCAAGTGTAACATTTATTAATTCATATGCCCTTCAGGGATGTATCAAACTGAAGAAGTTCATTTGGAACGATGCTCCTCAAAGTACGATTGCAGAAAACACATTCAGAGGTGATGATCATCTCCAGGAGGTTAAGATTGTTACGAAGAACTATCCATTTGCTGGTATTACAATTGCACCAACGTCAACTTCCGCTGATGCACCTGACTTCATCTTCAAGGGCAATAAAAAGGATGAGCTGAAGTTTACTGTGAATGCTGAGGACTATGCTGCATTCCTTGCTAAGGGTTGGACGGAGGCAAACCTGAAGTATTGTACTCTGTCAACTGAGGGTGCTTCTACCTATAAGTTTAGCGATAAGAGTAAGACTGGTGAGTACTACTATGCTACTTATTACAACGGTGATCAGGCTACCTGGTTCCCCGCTGACAAATTCGAGGTATTCTCTGCAGTCGTTGATGGTTCTGAGGTGGTTCTGAAGGCTGCTCAAGCTGAAGGTGGCTATTACAAGGTGGCTAAAGCTAACGTTATTGCAGCAACTGGTGTTGTTACTAATCCCGCTGATGCAGTTTGTGTTATTCGTTCAAAGCAACAGGAGAATGAGTATGAGTTGAAGAATGCATCGTTCAACAATATCACTACTATGCCTTCTGATAATGAGCTGCAGGTCGCACCGACAGGTGGTAGAAAGCCTTCACGTCTTGGTTTCCAGTATGTTCTCGGTTCTAAAGGTGGTGTTGTAGCTTTCTACCGTATCCACACTGGTAACATTCCTGAGGGTAAGGTTTATATTGCTGCAGCTGCTCCTGCTGATCGTCTGAACATCGTGCTTGAGGGAGAGGCTACCGCTATTCAGGGCTTCAAGGCTGAGGCAGAGAGCAACGCTCCTATCTACAACCTGAATGGTGTTCGCGTGAACAAGGCTGGCAAGGGTGTATACATCCAGAACGGCAAGAAGTTCGTGAAGTAATTCAAGTATTAACGAAACGTTATTTAATTCTATAAAAGATTATGAAGAAAGTTTATTTTGCTCCCGCAGTGGAGGAAGTTGAGTTGGAGATTGAGAACGTGATCCTCGTAGGTTCTGATCCTAACGTTCCTGGAACCAACAACGAGGAGAACGATTCCGGTGACATTGAAGAGATCCTCTAAATGATCATCTGATAATCAATTCGGGTGCGGCAGTGCAAAGCTCTGCCGCACCTTATTTATATATAGGACAGTCCCCTAAAGAAAATATTTTAACCAAAAATACAACATTTATTGCAAAAAGTTTGGTGGCTAAGGAAATAATGTGTAAATTTGCAGCGGACAAATTTAAATAAAAATGAGAAAGTACTTATTTACACTTTTAATGTCAGCATTGTTTTCGGGTTCAATCTTTGCTGACAATCTTATTGTTGGAACCGTACAGTTGACCCCTGGAACAAGCAAGGAGATCAGTATTTCACTGAACAATTCCAAGCAGTACACCGCCTTCCAGTTTGACATGGTTCTGCCTGAGGGCGTGAGTGTGGCAAGTGGTAATGTGGACGGCCTGGCCGTGAGCCTTACTGACCGTAAAGCCAATCACACGTTGAATGCGGCTAAAATTGCAGAAAACACCTACCGCATTCTTTCGTATTCTATGACCAATGCTGATATTTCCGGTACGGAAGGTGCATTAATTAAAGTGACGTTATCAGCAGATGCCACTCTTACAGGTGAAATGACCGCCAAGATTGGATCTACGCTTTTCGTTGAAGCTAACGAAACACAAACACAGATAGAAGATGTGACATTCTCCATCCAAACGAATGGAACTGCTGAGTTTGAGTTCAAAGCTGCCAGTAAGACAGGCGACTACTACTATGCAACTTACAGCAATGCAGATCAAGCCGTGTGGTTCCCCGCTGACAAGTTCGAGGTGTTCTCGGCAGTCGTTGATGGCTCTAACGTGGTGATGAAAGCTGCTACCAACGAGGAAGGCAATTACAAGGTGAAGAAAGGAGAGCCTTGCATCATCCGCTCTAAGGAGCAGAAGGCAGAATACGAGTTGAAGAACGAATCGTTTGACGATATCTCTACCATGCCAGCCGACAATGACCTGGAAATTGCTGAAGCTGATATCACGCCGTCTCGTCTGAAGTATCAGTACATCTTAGGTGTCAAGGGTGGTGTCGTTGCATTCTATCGTATTGCCACCGGTACTATCAAGCAGGGGTCTATTTATATCCAGGCTTCAACAGCAGCCGATCGTCTAAACATCGTGATTGACGGTGAAGCTACAGCTATTCAGGGTGTTAATAAGGCAGATGCAGAGAACAGTGGCGCGATCTACAACCTGCAGGGTGTTCGCGTGAAGAACGCCCAGAAGGGTATCTTCATCCAGAATGGCAAGAAAATCGTAAAGTAATTAAAGAATCCAAGCATAATAACGAGAGGGTGTGTCATCATTGACACGCCCTCTTGTCAAACTAATTACTTTGCAGCCCAAACGAACGTAAACATGAAAGAATTATATTATAAGGTAGCAGAACATGTGTTCGTCCTAATGGGTGACGGGCAGGATGAGATGCTGCGACTGTTGAGTCAGTACGAGCCGTTTGTCATTGAGCCGACAGCCGAGGTGACTTTCAGTGTGGAGATTTCAGATGACCTGACCGTGTCTGACATCCAAGAGGAGATGAGACAAGAGGAAGAGGGGCAGACTATCGTGGCCGGACATTTAGACGGCGGCGAGGCCTATTTCGAATTCTGGTTAGGCAAGAAGCAGAGTTCCATCATGGTTACCGATAAGGATTATCATCAGGCGAAGGTCTGCGTGAAGGAGAACTGGTCGTTTGGGGTGAACAACGCCATCATGGTGATGTATGCACTCGCTACGGCTAATAGTCAGACGGCACTGTTCCACTCGTCGGTGGTCAGCTATCAGGGTAAGGCGTATATGTTCCTCGGCCATAGCGGGACGGGTAAGAGCACGCACTCCAGCTTGTGGTTGAAGTATATCGAGGGCACGGAACTGGTAAACGACGACAATCCTGTGGTGCGCATCATCGACGGTGTGGCTAGGGTGTATGGCTCCCCCTGGAGCGGTAAGACGCCTTGTTATCGGAATGTGGTCTATCCTGTAGGCGCCATCGTGAAACTGGATCAG
>JAEEGL014193804.1_pt1 | contig 11222 bp, 7 predicted proteins | sample 9134231 | NCBI WGS metagenome assembly JAEEGL01 (sample SAMN16246548, study PRJNA631951) | gut metagenome | biome: gut microbiome; feature: rumen; material: fiber-attached | host: Bos | place: Iran: Karaj | collected 2018-10
TCAGTCGGGGTACAAGCTCCGACTGAGTTAAAACGCTCCACGGGATGCGCACGGATTCGAATAGGAAGTGAGTCTGCTAAAGCAGACCCGAATCCGGCGCGCAAGACTCGCGAGCGAGTCTTGACGTTGGAGATGCCACATCTTTGCGAAAGCGTAGGTGGGCAGCAAAATAGCTTAGATGGGTTTTGATATACCACAGCATTTTACTATCCGTAGAATGCTGTGGTAGCGTTGTTATTGATATAGTATTTTGATGGTAATTATTTTGTTATATGAAGCGAGGACGAAGCTGTGACCGGAAAGCCTGATAATTGGAAAAGAATAAGAAAGAATATGTTTTCTATGGTATCTGTCGGAGTGATCGATGAACCGATCAATCAGGCTTATGATGTCATTAGTACAGGTGCGCTTATCATTAATCTTGTAGCGGCTATTCTTAATACCTATGATAGCCTTAATATGCAGTACGGAAGTACGTTTTTATTGATTGAGAAAATAACGGTGGCATTTTTTGCCATCGATTTCATATTACGAATTTTAACTGCGGCTGAATTGTATCCTAATGTTTCTACAGGTACGGCAGTTAGGAAATACATTCTGTCATTTGCCGGAATTGTTGATATTCTTTCATTTTTACCGTATTATCTTCCGGTGTTCTTTCCGTCGGGGGCGGCGGTATTTCGAATGTTTAGAGTTGTTAGGATCTTAAGGCTTTTCAGGATCAATGCATATTATGATTCATTAAATGTTATCACAGAGGTTCTTTCATCAAAGAAACAGCAATTGATGTCATCGGTATTTATCATTGTTATATTGATGGTTGCGTCAAGTCTTTGCATGTATAGTGTTGAACATGTAGCCCAGCCTGAAGTTTTTCAGAATGCATTTTCGGGAATCTGGTGGGCGGCATCAACATTGCTTACCGTGGGATATGGAGATATCTATCCGGTTACCACTCTTGGAAAATTTTTCGGTATACTGATAGCATTTCTTGGTGTAGGTATGGTTGCTATCCCTACCGGTATCATTTCCGCAGGTTTTGTAGAGCAATATACAAGACTTAAAGAGCTTGGAGATTTTGCTGCTGAGCAGAATATTAATTTTATAGAAATTGTTCTTAAAGACAGGGACAGATGGGTCGGTAAGCTTATCCGGGAACTGGGGCTTCCGACTAATACGATCATTGCGCTTGTTGAAAGAGATGAGGAGATCATAATTCCCAAAGGAGATGTTAAGCTTAAGGCAGGAGATATCCTAGTGTTGGGATCAGATAAACTTAATACTGACAGACAGCTTCGTTTGTCAGAGATTGTTATCGGCAAGGAGCATGCCTGGAACGGGCAGGCAATAAAGGAGCTTGATATATCAAGAAAAATGATGATCGTACTTATCAGGAGAAATGGAAGACCTGTGATACCTACAGGCGATGTCGTGATCAACGAGGGTGATGTGGTTATCTTAAGTGATTTCAGGAAAAGGTAATTTTACCTTAAATAGGAAATGGATATTTTCAAGGATCGGTGCTATACTAGAGGTTGTGATCAATTGAGTGGTTTCTGATAATTGATACGGTAATGGAGGACGAAGATGGATAACGATAATAACAAAGATAACAATAAGGATGACAACTACGAAAAGTACTGTTATCTGTGCAGAAGACCGGAATCGGCGGTGGGAAAGCTCATTTATATGCCCAATAATATCAATATATGTCAGGACTGTATGCAGAAGACCTTTGACAGCTTTTCGGGCGGCGGGATGCAGTTCATGGATCTTTCCAATATGCCGAATCTTAACATGAATCAGTTCACACCGGTTAATGACATACCAAAGAGCCAGAAGGTTAAGAAAAAGAAAGAAAAGGAAAAGAAAAAGGAAGAGCCGGAGATGACACTTTCATCCATCCCTGCGCCGCATGAAATGAAGGCAAAGCTTGATGAATATGTGATAGGCCAGGAATATGCGAAGAAGGTTATTTCCGTAGCTGTATATAATCATTATAAGAGAGTGCTTACAGACTCAATGGATGATATTGAGATCGAGAAATCCAATATGCTGATGGTAGGACCGACAGGTTCAGGCAAGACATATCTTGTTAAGACGATCGCAAGAATACTTAATGTTCCGTTGGCTATAACGGATGCGACAACGCTGACTGAGGCAGGATACATAGGTGATGATGTTGAAAGCGTTCTTTCCAAATTGCTTGCGGCAGCGGATAATGATGTTGAGAAGGCCGAACGCGGAATTGTATTCATAGATGAGATTGATAAGATTGCGAAAAAGAGAAATACTAATTCAAGAGATGTCAGCGGAGAAGCTGTTCAGCAGGGACTTCTTAAAATATTAGAGGGTGCTGATGTCGAGGTGCCGGTAGGATCGGGAAGCAAGAATGCGATGGTTCCGCTTACAACGATTAATACAAGGAATATACTGTTTATCTGCGGCGGCGCATTTCCTGATATAGAGGATATTATCAAAGCAAGATTAAATAAACAGTCTTCAATCGGTTTCCGCGCAGATCTTAAGGATAAATATGATAAAGATAACAATATTCTATTAAAGGTAAATGTTGAAGATCTCCGTGAGTTTGGAATGATCCCGGAGTTTTTGGGAAGACTTCCGGTGCTTTATGCTCTTGAGTCATTAGATGAAGATATGCTTGTAAAGATACTGAAAGAGCCTAAGAATGCTATTCTTAAACAGTATCAGAAACTTTTGTCGTTAGACGGTGTAGATCTTAGATTTAACGATGGTGCATATCATGCGATCGCAAAGAAAGCGATGGAGAAGAAGACCGGTGCCAGAGCGCTTCGGGCAATCATTGAGGATTTTATGCTTGATATTATGTATCAGATTCCAAGAGATGATAATATAGGAAGAGTTACTATTACAAAGGAATATATTGAAGGAACCGGAGGTCCCATATTAGAGATGCGGGGAGTGCTTGCGCTCGAGGCAGATTCCTGATTGTGGAAGTCAGGTGAATGCGAGCGAAACTCTTTTTTATAAGTTTGCATTGAGTTGTGTGTATTTACAGAATCCAAAGGCAAGGAATAAATATTAGTTTTTGTTGATGCCCAATATGATAGTTTTTAATAAGGAGGAAAGAGGGAATTATGGAACGCAGAAATGCATGGAAGGATTATGACAAGAAAGAGATCAAGGAGTTAGAACAGTTATGTAAGGGTTATCGCAAATTCCTTGATAACGGCAAGACTGAACGGGAGTGCGTAAAGGAAATCGTCAAGATGGCTGAGGGCGCAGGCTATGTTGACATCAACGAGCTCATAAAATCAAAGAAAAAGCCTAAAAAGGGTGACAAGATATATGCTGTTAATATGAAGAAAGCAATAGTATTATTCAATATTGGTTCAGAGCCTATTGTAAACGGAATGAACATCCTTGGCGCGCATATTGATTCTCCGCGTATGGATGTAAAGCAGAATCCTTTATATGAGGATACACAGCTTGCATATCTTGATACTCATTATTATGGCGGTATTAAGAAATATCAATGGGTTACACTTCCGCTTGCGATCCACGGTGTTGTTGCTAAGAAAAACGGCGAGGTCGTTGATATTGTTATCGGTGAGGATGACAAGGATCCTGTATTCTGTGTTTCAGATCTACTTATTCATCTTGCTCAGGATCAGATGGACAAAAAAGGCGCAAAGGTTGTTGAGGGCGAGCAGTTAGATATACTTGTAGGAAGCAAGCCGCTTCCAAAGGAAGAGAAGGAGGCTGTCAAGAAGACAGTACTTTCTGTTCTTAAGGAAAAATATGATATTGAGGAAGAGGACTTCCTTTCTGCAGAGCTTGAGATAGTTCCTGCCGGAAAAGCCAGAAATATGGGATTTGATGAGTCTATGATAATCGGCTACGGACAGGATGACAGGGTATGCTCTTATACTTCTGCGGTTGCAATGTTTGAAATGGAAAATGTTAAGCGTACGGCATGCTGCCTGCTTGTAGATAAAGAAGAGATCGGTTCAGTTGGTGCAACCGGCATGCAGTCTAAGTTCTTTGAAAATACAGTTTCTGAGCTTATGGATTTAATGGGAGATTATTCAGAGCTTAAGTTAAAGCGTTGTCTTGCGGGATCATTTATGCTTTCATCTGATGTTTCGGCAGCATTTGACCCTAATTATGCAGATGCGTTTGAGAAGAAGAATTGCGCATATTTCGGACGCGGAGTTGTATTTAATAAGTTCACGGGAGCGCGCGGCAAATCGGTTTCTAACGACGCTAACGCTGAATATATCGGAAAGCTTCGTCAGATAATGGATGACAACAAGGTTGCATTCCAGACCGCAGAGCTTGGAAAGGTGGATAAGGGAGGCGGAGGAACCATCGCATATATCCTTTCACTTTATGACATGAATGTAATTGACAGCGGCGTTGCTGTTCTTAATATGCATGCGCCTTGGGAGATAACAAGCAAGGCTGATATCTATGAGGCATATAAATCATACAAAGCATTTCTTAAGGATGCGTGACGTGATAAAATGAGAAAAGGTGCGTTTCATGCTTGCATGAAACGCACCTTTTGTGTTTTTATTACTTTATCAATTATTATATTTAGAATATTCTTAGCCTGTTTATTATGCGTGCGATTTGAGCATTATTCCTACCATCCGCTGACAGAAGTTCTTCTGTAAAATACCTTCTTGCCCTTGCCGTTGGTTTTCACAAGAACCAGAACACCATCGGGTCCGTATTGTCCGCCGGTTTGATATGTCTTATAAATGATATAATTGCCCTGTAAGGTGTAATAACCTATAGTTGAGTATTCTGATGCTTTCTTGTCTTTCTTAATGTTATAAATAGTCTTTTTCTTTCCATTCTTTGGCTGGAACAAGAGCTTGTAGGGAGCGTAATAATCATAAGAGTATGTCTTGCCGCTGCTTGAAAGTGTACCTTTTGAGTTTTTGAATTTCTTGATTGTCTTGCGGGTTAATGTGACATCGGAGCATGCTTTCTGATTGCCTCCATTCAGGTTCATGGAATAAACACCCAGTTCTTTATCGTATTCATAACCGTATTCATCTTTGATACGTTTTGTTTTTGTGAAGTATATAGTATTCTTTTTTATTACATAGTTGCATCCCTTTGCCAGAGTCTCCTTTTTGCCGCTTTTGATATTGACACGGACTATGGAATCATTTGAACCATCAGAGCCACCATATGAATCATATACAGCATAAAGATATCCGCCTTTTTTCTTCATAGAATAAAATCCTTTGCCGTCTGTGGCGATTACAGTAGTGGTTTTGCCGGACTTGATATTGTAGCAGTAAAGTGCTCCGGTCTCTGTCACGGAAAAATAAACTTTGTTCTTGGATACAACGGCAGAACAGCTGCCTCCGTAGGCGTTGCCAGACACGTTATAGGTTTTGGCATAAGAAGTGTTGGCAATTATGAGAGCGCCGCATAGGATTGTAAATGTAAAAATCGATATTAATAATTTTTTGTAAGTGCTTTTCATAATGGTTTTCCTCCTGTTTGAATATGTTTGTTTTTATAAATGGATTATACCACAAAAGCAATGTAGTTTCTACAAATGCTATATTCATTGTAAACAATAATAAATGCCGGCATATAGTGTGTAGTAACAGTATAGAATTGGATAACTGTATGAATTGCGAGGAAATGATATATAGTAACGATTATGCAGATTACACGATCAATTCCATGGATATTAAGATAGAGGGTGACGATACTAACTGCTGTACCAATCCGATCATGGAGAGAATAGCGATACAGCATTGTCCGCAGAAGGAGCAGCGGCTGACCAATCTTGAAACTGTTCCGTATTCATTTATACCAAAGCTTTATGGGTTGATGGATTCGACCAATATGGAGGCTACGGGGGTAAAGCAGGCACAGGAGCCTAATAATCTTGCCCTGTCAGGAGAAGGGGTTATAGTGGGGATCATTGATACCGGAATTGATTACACCAACCCGTTGTTTCTCGATACAAACGGAAACAGCAGGATAGGAGTATTATGGGATCAGACAATTCCCGGTAACCGTATAAATGATGAGGTTATGGCGCAGGTTCTTGGGCAGATCAACCAAATGATAGCAAATCAAAATGCTGAAAACGATAATACCCTGGCTGCACCGTGGTATGGAACGGTATATGATAACGAGCAGATCAACGAGGCTTTAAGGTCTTCTTCTCCGTATAATATAGTACCATCGAAAGATGAGGTCGGTCATGGAACATTTATGGCGGGTATTGCAGCCGGCGGAGTAGATCCGGCGAAGGATTTCACCGGAATTGCGTTTAGATCAGAGCTTGCAGTTGTAAAGCTTAAAGAAGCTAAGCCGTATCTTAAAGAATTTTTTGGAGTTATAGAAGATGCAAGGGCGTATCAGGAAACCGATATTATATATGCGGTTGAGTACCTTGTAAGGTATGCAAGAAGAAAGCGAAAACCGATTTCAATATATATAGGAGTTGGCAGCAGTAACGGCGGTCACCAGGGATATACATTCTTAGAAAGGTACTTGGATAATATTCTTGAAAATATTGCGATAATGGTCAGTGTCCCGGCGGGAAATGAAGGAAATGAGAGATTACATTACGCAGGAGAAATAGCTGATAATACTGATTTCCAGATGATTGATGTCAATATTCCGGAAGGTCAGAATACATTAGTTTTGGAATTGTGGGGAGAAGCGCCTAATACATTTGCAATAGCGATAGATTCTCCAAGAGGAGAGCGGATAGAGCGGATTCCGCCGCGATTCGGCACAGAGGAATTGATAGGCTTTCCGATAACCAGAACTGCTGTGTATGTTGCTTATCAGCTTGTTGAGGTCTATTCCGGAGATGAGCTTATATTTATCAGGATCAATGATCCGTCGCCGGGTATATGGCGTTTCTATGTATATGCCGATGAGGGAAAAGGACGAAGATATGATATATGGATGCCGATAAGACAGTTCCTTAAGCCGGATACTTATTTCCTAAGTCCGGAGCCGGAGAATACTGTAACTAATCCGGGTAATTCAAGACTGGTACTTACAATGACCGCATACAATCACATAAATGAAAGTTTATATGCAAGAGCGGGGCGTGGCTATACGGCAAGAAATGTTGTAAAGCCAAGTCTGACTGCCCCTGGTGTTAATATAACAGGACCTGATCTTAGGGGCGGATTCACAACAATGACCGGAACCTCTGTCGCGGCAGTACATAGTGCCGGTATGCTTGCGCTTTTCTTAGAATGGAATATGAATAATCTTGAGTTCGGCTTTTTCTTTGCAGAACAGATTGCAAGCTTCTTCTTTAGAAGTGCGGAACGGGAGCGCGCATATGAATATCCCAATATATTATGGGGCTATGGAGTTATGAATATCTGGAACGTATTTGAGACTTTTCGGATCGTAGATATACCGAAGGTACATCAGGGGATTGATTATATCTAATTAGTTGTAATATGACGGACGCACAGGGTTTACGGTATGTCGATATCTCACTTCCGCTGTTCGTATATAAGAGTTTGTAAGTATTCAGTTTTAGTTATTTTATTAATACGCGACCGGCACCGGACTCGACATCCTGTCTCGACGGGCCTTGCCGGACATCCGTGTCCGGCATCGCTTTAGTAATCACTGAATACCAACAAACTCTAATATACTACCAGAAGTCGTTCGATATCGACATATCCGTTAAACCCTGTGCTGTTTGTTGGTCATATATAAGTTTATATATCTATTTATATATCAGTTTATATATAAGTTTATATACCAGTTGGCATATCACATAGCTCTTAATGATTAGTGGCATAGTGTAGATGCGAAACTACAGACAAATGGTATCCCGCTTGCAGTTTGTTCGATTGAATAACATGAAGGCGTAGCGAAAGATAAAAAAATAATTTGTATGACCTTTGGGAGAAAAATAGAGTTTCTTAGTATCCCGATATGCAAGCAGCGGTTGCCGTACATGGATGTACGGCAGGTGCAACGGAGACAGGAGGTCGACTTTGCACCGTGCCGCGTCAATATAGATAAATTATCCGGGATACTTAGAAACTCATTTTTCGTACAACTAGTCATACACAATTATTTTTTTTATCTAAGCGCACGCTATTACAATTAAACAAACTGCAAGCGAACACAAAGTATAAGAGTTTCGCTTTACTGTGCAATGAGTGACAATATCTCATTGCTGCGCGCAACAAACTTAGTCATTGCTTCAGGTTCAAGCGGTGCATGCGCAAGAAGTGCAAGATCATATAACTGCTCGCAAACCATATTGGTCTTGTCGCCATCCGGGTTGTTAAGAATGTATTGAACAAGATTGTTGTTTGCATTTAATACAAGAGTGAGCGATTCGTTACCGCCGAACAGGTTAGGATCCATTCCGCCCATTGCGTATATCTTCATCATATCCTGCATTCTTCTGGTCTCTTCAGGAAGTGTGATCATTGAGGAGATAGCAGCGTTCTTTAATTTCTCGACCTTAACGGTAAGCTTATCGTTATCAAGAGCTTTCTTGAAGATATCAGAAAGCTTATCGGTAGTTTCTTTGAGCTCTTCTTCTGAAACCTCTTCCTTGAAGGTGTTGGTTATGTCTGAATCGATTCTGGCAAAATGAACGCCCTCATGCTTCTGTTCCTGGTGAGTGATGAATGGATTATCAATGTTGTGATCAAGAACGACTGCATCAATTCCCTGCTCACGGAACATATTGATGTACTGTGACTGGGTCTGTTCATTGTCAGTATAGAATACGGTATTCTCGTATTTCTCCTTGCCGGCTTCAAGATACTCTGTGAGTGTGAGATATTTGCCGTCAATGTTTCTGTAGAGGATGAAGTCTTTCATCTTTTCCTCGAATTTGTCATCCTTTAAGCAGCCGAATTTAATAAATGGTGAAAGATCGTCCCAGTATTTCTCATAGTTTTCACGATCGGTCTTGCACATTCCTGAAAGCTTGTCGGCAACCTTCTTGGTGATGTAGTCAGAGATCTTCTTAACAAAACCATCGTTCTGAAGTGCGCTTCTTGATACGTTAAGCGGAAGGTCAGGACAATCGATAACACCCTTTAACAATAAGAGGAACTCAGGGATAACTTCCTTGATGTTATCAGCAATAAATACCTGGTTGTTATATAATTTGATCTTACCCTCTAATGTGTCATATTCAGTATTTAATTTAGGAAAGTAGAGGATACCCTTTAAGTTGAATGGATAATCCATATTAAGGTGGATCCAGAAAAGCGGCTCCTTGAAATCTAAGAATACTTTTCTGTAGAATTCCTTGTATTCCTCCTCAGTACAGTCATTAGGATGCTTTGTCCAAAGAGGATGAGTATCGTTGATAGGTTTTTCTTTTGGCTCCTCATCAGCTTCATCGGCTTCGTTATCTGAGTCTTTTTCTTCTTCAACTTTATCTTCATCATTATTTTCGGCAGTTTCGGCTTCCTTGCTGTTATCTGCCTCATTTTCTTTATCCTCAGACTTCTTATCTTTCTTTTTCTCTTTTACCTCTGAAGCGGTAGAGTCGACAACATCTGTCTTTTCTTCCTTGGCCTCGTCAGCGTTGGTGAAGAATATCTCCTCCGGCATGAATGAACAGTATTTTTCAAGTACCTCTTTAACTCTGTATTCGTTGGCGAATTCATAGCAGTCTTCATTAAGATAAAGAGTGATCTCTGTACCGTGCTCTGTTCTGTCACCATCAGACATTGTATAATCGGTTCCGCCGTCACATTCCCAGAATACAGGCTTTGCGCCATCCTGATATGAAAGGGTATTGATCGTAACCTTGTCTGCGACCATAAATGTAGAATAGAAGCCGAGACCAAAGTGACCGATGATCTGATCGTCTGTTGCCTTGTCTTTATATTTCTCTAAGAAATCAGAAGCACCTGAGAAGGCAATCTGATTAATGTATTCATTGACCTCATCGGCTGTCATACCGATACCGTTATCTATAAATGTGAGTGTTTTATCCTTAGGACTTGCGATCACATCAATACGGTATTTGTAATCATCAGGTTCCTCAAATTCTCCGATCAATGCAAGCTTTCTTAATTTCGTAACTGCATCGCAGGCATTAGATATTACCTCACGAACAAAGATATCATGGTCTGAGTACAACCACTTCTTAATAATAGGAAAGATATTCTCGCTGTTAATTGATAAGCTGCCTTTCTTTTTTGCCATTTTACTGCATCTCCTTTTTCTTGATTCTGTTATGCTTTAATACTTATTATTACTTTAATCAATATATGAGATAACCTGACACAAACTACATTGGTCTTAAGAGGTTAGTCGCATAGATTAGCGTTATATATAATAAGTAACAAAAGCGCTTAATTGATATTGTAGTATGTGGGATAATAAAAGTCAAGAAAAAATTAGCACTCATTCATGCTGAGTGCTAATAAATAATTAAACGTTTAGTATAAAAAATATGACTGGTTGATATCACATATTATATCTGAAAAATGCACAAATATTATCCGACGTGAAAAACAACGTATTTACGTGTTTTTATCTACTTGTTATTCTGCGGCAATATTATTTGATTTTAATAATGTGATGAAATTCGAGAAGAATTCTTCTTCCAAATTCTTATCCAAAGTGAATATTTTATAAGATATCTGACACGTCACATTTAATTTCTGTTCCTGAAAAAGTATGTTAAAATATATTCCATCAATATCGTTTGAATTATGTGGGGAATTGGCGGTGGTTAAAAAAGCTTCAAGATTCTCTTTACTAACCTTAAAAACTATTTTCATTATCGTCGGAGTTTTCTTTCCTTTGATAAGTGAGAATATTTTTTCCTTTGCCAAAGCCCATGGAAGATATGTATGTTCGGTAAGCTTATATGTATCTGTTTCATCTTCGGAAAAGAAGGAAGGATTCCATCTGCCGTCAATCTGATAATCCATGTCGGTGCGAAGTGTTGCAGAGACCATCTCATAGAAATCGAAGGCCGGTGACTGAAGAAGAAGCTGCATGAATTGTTTGATATCTAATATTTCTACTGCCTGCATTTGTGAAGTCCTTTCCTGTTATTTATATCACGAATAGAGTTAAAACAATTATTAAAAATATAGCATAGACCAAATATTTTTTCAATAATTCTGATATAAGTGTAAATGTGGTCTGATATAAATGTAAATGTGGTTTTCAGTGAATAGTTACAGAAAAAGCGTAACATACTACAAAATATAATGAATAATTATAAA
>JAEEGL014854038.1_pt1 | contig 11222 bp, 13 predicted proteins | sample 9134231 | NCBI WGS metagenome assembly JAEEGL01 (sample SAMN16246548, study PRJNA631951) | gut metagenome | biome: gut microbiome; feature: rumen; material: fiber-attached | host: Bos | place: Iran: Karaj | collected 2018-10
CATTCATTACGGAAGATGATATTAAGGTCATTCAGTCCTGGGGTCTGGATCATATCCGCGTACCCGTTGATTATGATCTGATCGAAGAGGCAGACGGTACTTACAAAGAGGATGGGTTCGTCTATATTCAGCGTGCACTGGACTGGGCCAAGAAGTACGGGCTGAACATGATCCTCGATCTGCATAAGACATACGGTTTCAGCTTTGACGAAGGCGAGGGAGAAGTCGGGTTCTTCGAAAATCCTGCCTATCAGGAGCGCTTCATAAAGCTGTGGGAGGAATTTGCAAAACGCTTCGGTTCTCATGCGGACATGCTCTGTTTTGAACTGTTAAACGAAGTGACCGATCAGGAATACTGTGAAACCTGGAATCGGATCCTAACGGATTGCGTTAAACGTATCAGAAAGATTGCACCGACGATCGGGATTTTGGTTGGCGGATACTGGAACAACAGCATCAAATCGCTGAAAGACCTGTGCCCGCCGTACGATGAGCATATCATCTACAATTTCCATTTCTATGAGCCGCTGATCTTTACGCATCAGGGCGCTTACTGGATCCCGAAGATGAACACATCCTTCCGGATGCCGTTTGCTTCGACCTATGCGGAATATGCGAAGAACACGGACGAAATGATCGGCCAGCACTTTGACGAAGCGGACTTGTTCCCGGCGGATCAGGTGCTCGGAACGGAATACTTTGAAACCTATTTTGCGGAAGCGATCCGTGTTGCAGGCGAGCGTAATGTTGCACTGTACTGCGGCGAATACGGCGTGATCAATCTTGTGGATGATGCCGCCACGTTGCAATGGTACGAGGCGATCTGCTCATTCTTTGACCGCTACGGGATCGGAAGGGCTGCCTGGAGTTACAAGGAAATGGACTTCGGGATCGCGGATGCACACATGGATGCGATCCGCGCCAAGCTGCTCAAATTATTGTAAAAACGGGTGTTATGTGATATAATTTGACTAAATGAGGTAGAAGAATGATCGGTGGTGTCGGATTCGGTATGAATCCATACACAAACCAAATACAGCGGCCGACAGTGGTGAAGAATCCGGGCGAATCCATGGAGGTTTCTCCGGGACGGAAATCTTCGCCCGCCGAATGTGAGACCTGCAAGAACCGCAAATACAAAGACGGTTCCGACGAGATGGTCTCCTTTAAGTCTGCTGCGCACATTTCTCCTTCCGCATCCGCATCCAGGGTCATGGCGCATGAGATGGAGCATGTCTCCAATGCGTACAGCAAAGCGCAGGAAGGCAACGGAAAAGTCCTGCAGGCTTCCGTGACGCTGCATACGGCGATCTGCCCGGAGTGTGGCAGGGCGTATGTTTCCGGCGGCGAGACCAGGACGGCAATTCAATATAAAAACGAATCTAATCCTTATCAGAAAAATCTGAAATCGATGCAGGCCGATGCTTTTCGGGGTGCAAACGTAGATCTGGCGGTATAAACCATGGAATATTATTCAAGCGAAGGACTGAAGAGAGCGGCCAAAGGAAAACTGGCTTACCAGGGCGGGGTTGCAACGGGCGGCTATTTGCTGCAGATTGCGATCCTGTTTGGTTTTATGATGATCGTGGCGATCGCGCTGGCAGGAACGCTGCTGCAGCCGATGGTCAACCTGATCGCGACCATGGATCCGACGGGAGACATGATGGCGGTGCAGAAACAGCTGATCGATATGACGATGACACCGCGCTATCTCATCCTGTCGCAGCTTGTCACTGCCGTTGTGGGCGCGCTTGCAAGCACGCTGACCACCGGCTATTCCTATCTGTGCTTAAAGATTTCAAGGTCCGAAAAGGCTTCCGTATCGGATCTGTTCTTCGTCTATCGCAACAATCCGGACCGTGTGATCCTGCTGTTTCTGCTGTCTTTTGCGATCCAGTTGCTGATCGGGCTGCCCGGGGATGTGGTCAGTTACCTGTCGGAAAAGAATCCGGAAAACGCTGTTCTCTATCTGGCCGGTACCGTCCTGACGATCGTAACCTCGGTGCTTGGTTATATTTTTGCACTGATGGTATCGCAGATCTTCTACCTGTATCTGGATGACACGCAAAAATCAGTTCCGGATATTTTTAAGGAAAGTATGGAGATGATGAAGGGCCATAAGGGCAGGCTGTTCTATCTTCAGGTCAGCTTTATCGGCTGGCTCATCCTCTGCCTGCTGACGCTTGGCGTGCTGATCGTCTATGTGGGTCCGTATATGGAAATGACGTTTGCGGAATTCTACCGTAATCTGAAGCACGAGCCGTTGTATGTATCAACGGAAAGTTATCCGCAATCTTGATTTTAAACCTGATTTGTATTAGTATGCATTAGGAACAACCAAACAGAGAGATCTTCGGGGCAGGGTGTGATTCCCGACCGGCGGTTTAGCCCGCGAACAGCCGTAAGGCTGCTGATCCGGTACGATTCCGGAGCCGACAGTATAGTCTGGATGAGAGAAGATGGTGTATTGCAGGATGGACATTTCCTTCCCGGTTTGCAATGATGATCACCTCCGGAGAGTATCTTCGGAGGTTTTTCTTTTGTAATAAAACAGTAAGAAAAGAGGAAAAAAAGATGAACTACAAAACAAAAAAAATCACAACAATGGCAATGATGGTTGCAATCTCCTTTGTGATGGTGGCCCTGATCCGGATCCCGATCTTCCCGGCAGCCCCGTTCTTAACGTACGAACCCAAGGACGTGATCATCGCGATCGCGGGCTTCGCATTCGGACCCGTGGAAGCGATCATCATCTCCGTGGCGGTTTCCCTGATCGAACTGTTTACGATCTCTGCGACCGGGCTGTGGGGATGTCTCATGAACATTCTGTCAACGTTGGCCTTCGTATTGCCGGGTGCGATCCTGTACCGGAAAAACAAAACGAGAAAAATGGCATGGATCGGGATCGGCATCGGTGTTGTCTGCATGACATTAACCATGCTGCTGTGGAATTACCTGGTCACACCGATCTATATGGGTTATCCGCGGGAGGCGGTCGCAGCCATGCTGCTCCCCATCTTCCTGCCGTTCAATCTGATCAAATCCGTGCTGAATGCGGTCTTTACAATGCTTCTGTACAAGCCGCTCATGCGGGTACTTCGCAGGACCAATATCCTTCCCGAAAGAAACGCGTAACCTTGCGCAGTACATGATCTTCGTTTATAATATATTATGTATGTGCATGTGCGTGGTCCACTATATCTTGACCGCGCATCCGTCGCATATACAAGATATCGGGGACCGGTTTAAGACCGGAGGGAGCCTGGAATGAAGATTGAATTTGATGTAAAAATGACCGTCGGCAAAATGTATGATTACATGCTTTATCATACTTTTCACGGCATGCAGGGAATCCTTGGCGAGATCGTAGGGATTTTGCTGATCATCGGCTTTGTGATCACGGATCCGCACAAATGGATCTATCTGATCTTCGGGCTGATCGTATTGCTGTATCTGCCGGTTGCCCTTCTGATCAACGCAAAACGGCAGGTCAGCCTGCAGCCTGCATTTCAGGATAAACTGCATTATGTCCTGAGTGACGAGGGGATCGAGGTGCATGTGGGAGAGCAGGTCGACTCCCAGCCCTGGAGCGCCGTTCACAAGGCCGTCTGCACGAGCAAAAACCTGATCCTCTATACAAGCAAGAATACGGCTTCCCTGTTTCCGAGGGCAGACCTTGGGGAGCAGGAGGTTGCGGTGATCGAAATGATCAGCACGCACATGGATCCGAAAAAAGTGAACCTGCGGGTGTAGAAGATGACTTACGAGACAAACAGCGCGGGGGAAACATTTGAACTGGCAAAGAAGCTGGCAGAAAGCGCCGGCCCCGGTGACATCTATACCCTGATCGGGGATCTGGGTGTCGGCAAAACGGTATTCACGCAAGGCTTTGCGGCAGGGCTTGGGATCAAAGAGCCCGTCAACAGCCCGACGTTTACGATCCTGCAGATCTATGAGCAGGGACGACTGCCGTTTTATCATTTTGACGTATACCGGATCGGCGATGTGGAAGAAATGGACGAGATCGGTTATGAGGACTGTTTCTTCGGAAACGGTGTCAGCATGGTGGAATGGGCAGATCTGATCGCAGAGATCATTCCCGAAAATGCCGTAAGGATCACGATCTCTAAAGATCTTCACAAAGGAATGGATTTTCGGAAAATCGAAATAGATAAGAACGGATTGGGACAGCTTTAAGATGAAAATACTTGCGATCGATTCTTCGGGACTGGTAGCGAGCGTCGCCCTGCTTGCGGACGATGTGGTGGTTGCGGAGTATTCGGTAAATAATAAAATGACACATTCGCAGACGCTGGTCCCGATGCTTAACGAGATCAAAAAAATGCTGGACTTAGATCTCGCCTCGATCGATGCGATCGCCGTTGCGAAAGGTCCCGGAAGCTTTACGGGACTCAGGATCGGATCCGCAACCGTAAAAGGCATGGGACTGGCACTGGAAAAGCCCGTCATCCCGGTCGGGACGGTGGATGCCTTGAGTTTCAATGCCTGGGGTTATGCAGGGCTCATCTGTCCGATCATGGATGCCAGAAGAGAGCAGGTATATACCGGCATCTACAGATTCCGGAATGGTCAGTGGGAGATCTTAAAAGAGCAGTGTGCGATTTCCGTAGCGGAATTAACAGACATCCTGAATCAGATGGAAGGGCCGGTTTTGTTCCTTGGAGACGGCTGTCCGGTATACCGCGACCGGTTGAACGAACGCATGCAGATCCCGTTCTCGTTTGCGCCGGCACACATGAACCGGCAGCGCGCGGCTTCCCTCGGGGTGCTCGCGATGGAATATTACAAACAGGGGATCACGGAAACGGCCGATGCACACCGCCCGGAATACTTAAGAAAATCACAGGCGGAGCGGGAAGCGGCAAAGAAGGAAGTGGCAGAGGATGGAGCGCACGATGGCATCTGAAGTTACGATCCGCCCCATGACGGATGAGGACGTTCCGGCAGTATCTGCGATCGAGGAAGCAACCTTTTCGATGCCCTGGAAGCCGGATGATTTTCGGGAGATGATCAGACGCGACAACATGACCTATCTGGTTGTGGAAGCGGACGGGAAGATCGTCGGCGGCGCGGGGATGCGCAATATCTTGGGAGACGGTGAGATCACCAATGTGGCGATCCTTGCAGAATACAGAAGACAGGGACTTGGAAAACGACTGCTGGTCGAATTGTTAAAGACCGGCAAAGAATTGGGGGCAGAAGCTTTCACGCTGGAAGTGCGTGCGGGTAATGAAGCCGCGATCCGGCTTTATGAAAGCCTCGGATTTGTATCGGAAGGCGCGCGGCCTGACTTTTACGAACGCCCCAGGGAAGACGCCCTGATCATGTGGAAACGATAGGAGAACAAGATGTTAGAAGTATGCTTGCTGGGAACGGGCGGTATGATGCCGCTGCCCCGCAGATGGCTGACTTCCTGCATGATGCGATATAATGGCAGCAGCATTCTGATCGACTGCGGAGAAGGCACGCAGATCGCGATGAAGGAAAAGGGATGGAGTCCCAAACCGATCGACTTCATCTGCTTTACCCATTTTCACGCGGATCACATCAGCGGCCTGCCGGGACTTCTGCTCTCCATGGGAAATGCGGAGCGCACGGAACCGGTCACGATGATCGGGCCCAAGGGCCTGACACGGGTGGTAAATGCCCTTCGGTCGATCGCACCGGAACTGCCGTTTGAGATCCGTTTCATCGAACTGAACGATGCATTTGAATCGTTTGATTTTGACGGATTCCGATTGGAAGCCTTTCGCGTACAGCACAACATGGTGTGCTACGCTTACAATATGCTCATCGACCGCGCCGGAAAGTTTGATGCGGACAGGGCGAAGGAGCAGAACATCCCGTTGCAGTTCTGGAACCGGCTGCAGAAGGGTGAGACCATTGAAGACAATGGTGTGATTTTTACGCCGGAGATGGTTTTGGGACCTGAGCGAAAAGGGATCAAACTGACGTATTGCACCGACAGCCGGCCGACGGATGCGATCGCAAAGCATGCAAAAGGGGCCGATCTCTTTATCTGTGAAGGGATGTACGGCGAACCAGGCATGGAGGAGAAGGCGAAAGAACATAAACACATGACGTTCTATGAGGCGGCCGCGCTTGCAAAGGCAGCAGACGTCAAAGAACTCTGGCTTACGCACTACAGCCCGTCCATGCCGAACCCGAAAGAGTTTCGGGATGAGGTCAGAAAAGTATTTGCCAATACCCATACCTGCAAGGATGGCAGAAGTGTCGATCTGGCATTTATGGATGAATAGACGGATCAAGGATGACCATGGATAAACGCAACCTGAAAAATTTCATAGTGCTGATCGTGTTGGCGCTGCTGATCGTCGGGGCGTTTCTTTTGGTTTCCAATCGCGGGAGCAAACGCGATGAGTCCGATATCTCCAGGACTGCGGTGGACGAGGTGCTTGATCGGGATCTCTCCAAGAACTATCCCGCAACACCCAAGGAAGTCGTGAAGATGTACAGTGAGATCACGCGCTGCTTTTACGGGGAAGAATACACGGATGACCAGCTGGTGATGCTTGCCGAGCAGTCCAGGAAGCTGTTTGATGACGAACTGCGCGCCAACCAGACGGATGACCAGTATCTGATGAACTTGAGAACGGTCATCGCCAACTATAAGGAAGAGAAGCGCAGCATTTCCAGTTTCTCCGTGGCGAGTGCTTCGGATGTGGATTACCAGGATTTCAAGGGTGATAAATGGGCGCATCTCATGGCGGTCTATACGATCAAGACCAATCATGCGTTCAGTACCAGCAAAGAAGAATACCTGCTGAGAAAGGACCCGAAGGGACACTGGAAGATCTTCGGCTGGAGAGTGATCGAAGAAGAACCGGCTCTCGTTGAGGGTTCACAGTAAAGGGGCAGCAATGAAGGAAGATTACCTGATCCTTGGGATCGAGAGTTCATGTGATGAGACCGCGGCGGCCGTAGTAAAAGGTGGCCGCACTGTTTTGTCTAACGTGATCTCCTCCCAGATCGACATTCATACATTATACGGCGGCGTGGTCCCGGAGATCGCGTCCAGAAAGCATACGGAGCGCATCAACCAGGTGATCCGGCAGGCTCTGTCCGAGGCAGGCGTGAAGCTTACCGACATCGATGCGATCGCGGTAACATACGGCCCGGGACTGGTGGGCGCATTGCTTGTGGGCGTTGCGGAAGCCAAAGCCATCAGCTTTGCGACCGGGATCGACCTGATCGGCGTGCATCACATCGAAGGCCACATCAGCGCCAACTATATCGAGCATCCGGAACTGGAGCCTCCGTTCCTGTCGCTTGTTGTGTCGGGCGGCCATACGCATCTGGTAAATGTTGCCGATTACGGCGTCTATGAGATCTTAGGGCGCACCAGGGATGATGCGGCGGGAGAAGCCTTCGACAAAGTCGCCCGCGCGATCGGCCTAGGCTACCCGGGCGGTCCGAAGATCGATAAAGTCGCAAAAGAGGGCAATCCCGATGCGATCCCGTTCCCCCGCGCCAAGGTGGAGGGGTCGATCTACGATTTCAGTTTCAGCGGTTTAAAATCAGCCGTCCTCAATTACCTGAACAGCTGTGAGATGAAGGGCGAGACGGTCAGCGTGCCGGATGTCGCCGCTTCGTTCCAGAAGGCGGTTGTGGATGTTTTGGTAGAGCATTCGATGGAAGCCTGCAGGGAGCGCGGCTGTAAAAAGTTTGCGATCGCAGGCGGCGTTGCGGCAAATTCCGCGCTTCGCGCTGCAATGGTGGATGCATGCGGGCAAAATCAAATTGATTTTTACTATCCCTCACCCGTCTACTGCACGGATAATGCGGCCATGATCGCGGTGGCGGGCTACTATGAATACCGTAAGGGTGTGCGCAGTGACTTAACGTTAAATGCGGTACCGAATCTGCCGCTGGGTATGCGTTAAGTTGTTTATGAAATTGGGAGTTAGCCGATGAAGAATGGCAAACACTGTGCTGCCATTGTGCTGGCAGCAGGAAAAGGAACCAGAATGGGATCGGATGTGGCCAAGCAATATCTGCCGCTTGGTGATCAGCCCGTGCTTTGCTATTCCCTGCGCGCATTCGAGGACAGCTTTATCGATGAGATCGTGATCGTTGCCGCAAAGGACGAGATTTCATATTGTAAGCAGGAGATTGTGGAGCGCTTTGGATTTAAGAAGGTTTCTGCGGTCACGGAAGGCGGCGCCGAACGGTATCACTCGGTTGCTTACGGGCTTCGTGCCATCAAGGACTGTGATGTCGTCTTTATCCATGACGGGGCCAGGCCGTTTATTGACGAAGCAATGCTGACACGCCTGTTTGATGCGGTAAGTACGTATGGGACGGCCATTGCGGGCATGCCGGTAAAGGATACGGTAAAGATCGCGGATGCGGACGGCTTCGCGGCTTCAACACCCGATCGGAACCTCGTCTGGCAGATGCAGACGCCGCAGACCTTTGCTTACCGGCCAATCCTTGAGGCGTATGAGAAACTGCTGGCGGAAGAGACATCGGAATCTGCGGGAGTGCCGGCTGCTTGTGGATCCGGACACGCGCTTCATATTACAGATGACGCCATGGTCATGGAAACCTTCGGATCACTGAAAGTGAAGCTCGTAGAGGGCAGCTACCGCAACATCAAGATCACGACGCCGGAAGATATGAAGATCGCGCAGGCACTGTTGTAGACCGCATTATAAACTGTTTTGAAAAAGTTCAGGGAAAGGGTTGACATCCTTTCCCTTTTGTATATAATGATAATTGAACATATGAATAAATGCTCATATGTAAAAGTCAAACGAAAGGATAAATTAAAATGAAGAAGACATACAAGATCGAAGTGGATTGCGCAAACTGCGCCAACAAGATGGAAGAAGCAGCAAAGAAAACCGAAGGTGTTGCGGACTGCACCGTGAATTTCATGGCGCTGAAGATGATCGTGGACTTTGCGGAAGGCGCGGATGAAGGTGCGGTCATGAAGAATGTCCTGAAGAACTGCAAAAAGGTGGAAGATGACTGCGAGATCTTTATCTGAGGCGATCGCGTTACAAGGAAGGCAATGGCATGACAAAGAAGCAGAAAAAAGTTCTGATCCGGATCATCATTACAGCGGTCCTGGTGATCGCATTTGAGATCCTGACAAGATGTACGGATGGCCTGATCGAAGCCTCGCCTATTGCGGCGTGGAAGAATGCGATCTGGTTCGCGCTTTATCTGATCCCTTATTTTGTGATCGGTTATGATATCTTAAAGAAAGCCGGAAAGGGCATCTTAAACAGACAGGTGCTGGATGAGAATTTCCTGATGGCGGTCGCAACCGTCGGTGCGTTTGCGCTTGGTGAATACCGCGAAGCCGTTGCGGTCATGTTATTCTACCAGATCGGCGAACTCTTCCAGTCCTACGCAGTCGGCAAGAGCCGCAGGAATATCTCAGACCTTATGGACATCAGGCCGGACTATGCCAACCTTGTGACGGATGGAACCGTAACACAGGTCGACCCCGAGGAGGTGCCGGCAGGTTCCCTGATCGAGGTACATCCGGGAGAGAAGATCCCGATCGACGGTGTGATCGAAGAAGGCACCTCGACATTGCATACCGCAGCCTTAACCGGTGAGAGTGTCCCGAAAACGGTGCACGTTGGCGATACGGTCATCAGCGGTTGCGTCAATTTATCCAGTATTTTGAAGATCAGGACCGGCAAGGAATTTGGCGAATCGACGGTTGCCAAGATCCTGGACCTTGTCGAAAATGCAAGTTCGAAAAAATCAAGATCCGAGAATTTCATCACGAAATTTGCCAGGATCTATACGCCGGCAGTCTGCATCAGTGCCCTGGTGCTTGCAGTCATACCACCGCTCATTTTTATGGCCATGGGAAGAACACCTGCTTTTGGCGACTGGATCTACAGAGGCCTGACATTTCTGGTCATCAGTTGCCCCTGTGCACTTGTGATCAGCATCCCGCTAACGTTTTTTGCGGGGATCGGCGGCGCCTCCAGAGCCGGGATCCTCGTCAAGGGTTCCAATTATCTTGAAGCCCTCTCCAAAGTCAAATACGTGCTTTTTGACAAGACCGGGACCGTGACAAAGGGCGTCTTTGAAGTGGCGGGCGTTCATCATAATGAACTGGATGATCAGAAACTGCTGGAATACGCGGCACTTGTGGAAGGCAGGAGCACACATCCGATCGCAAAGAGTATCGTGAGGGCATACGGCGGGGATCTTGATTTTGACCGCGTAACGGATCTTGAAGAGATCAGCGGACATGGGATCCGCGCAATGGTAGACGGCAGACAGGTCGCACTCGGCAATCCCAAACTTATGGATTCCATGGGCGTTCCGTATATCTCCTGTCATCATGAAGGTACGATCGTGCATGTGGCGATCGATGGGAATTATGCCGGGCATATCCTCATCACGGACATCGTAAAGCCGGAAGCGGCAGAAGCGATCCGCCTGTTAAAGGAAGCCGGTGTGAAGCAGTCGATCATGCTGACCGGTGACACGGAAAAGGTGGCAGCGTCTGTCTGCAGGGAACTTAGGGCGGATGCCTACTTTGCGGAATTGCTTCCTGCCGATAAAGTCACAAAAGTTGAAGAAGTACTTGCAAGGAAAGCACAAAACGATAAACTTGTATTTGTGGGAGACGGGATCAATGATGCCCCGGTGCTCTCCAGAGCCAATATCGGGATCGCCATGGGCGCCCTGGGGTCGGATGCTGCGATCGAAGCGGCGGACGTGGTGCTGATGGATGATAATCCGGTCAAGATCTCTGTTGCGATCCGGATCGCCGGAAAGTGTATGCGCATCGTTTATGAAAACATCGGTTTTGCGCTCGGCGTAAAAGCAATCTGCCTGATCCTTGGCGCGCTCGGCATTGCCAACATGTGGCTTGCGATCTTTGCGGATGTCGGCGTCATGGTCATTGCGGTACTGAATGCGATCCGCGCCCTGCGCTGCGTTAAGAATAAAGTTGCCTGATCGGAGGTAAACATGAAAATAAAAGATGAGAATGAATTATATGATCTGGCCGAACTGTTCAAGGTGTTCGGGGATTCCACAAGGATCCGGATCCTGTTTGCACTCTTTGACGAGGAGCGGTGCGTGACGGATATCGCAACGTCGCTGCAGATCACGCAGTCTGCGATCTCGCACCAACTCAAGATCCTAAAGCAGAGCAAACTGATCAAAAGCAGAAGGGACGGCAAGCAGATCTACTATGC
>JAEEGL015245584.1_pt1 | contig 11222 bp, 8 predicted proteins | sample 9134231 | NCBI WGS metagenome assembly JAEEGL01 (sample SAMN16246548, study PRJNA631951) | gut metagenome | biome: gut microbiome; feature: rumen; material: fiber-attached | host: Bos | place: Iran: Karaj | collected 2018-10
CGTCAATTTGTCTGTCGGGCTAAAGGCCCAGTAAGAAATCGACTTTCACCGTCCTCTGTATTATATCACCGCACTTTCTCCCCGTCTACATCGGTTTCATCACTCGTGATTCTACGCTCGCGTTGGATGGGGATTTGTCTGCGGCGCGGAAAGAAAACTGCATGAAGGCAACGGATTCCTCGGCATCATAGGAGTCCGTCCCAGCAAAATCAGCAAGGTGGGCAAATGGCCGACGCCGGCTATGGAAATTGCTGAGGTAACTTATCCGGACGGGAAGACCTATGACATAACTTTGCACTTCCCAAGCGATGTACAGTACACCCCCGGAACTCAAGAGGATTATGATCGGCAATTCCGTTCGGTATCCGCTGTCGCCGCCACCATGCAGTTCCCGGAAGGATGTGAGGTTACTTGGCGGACTGCTTACCGCATGACGCCGAAAATCACGGAATCCGTCTCGGACGGTTTATTCAAGCGGGAGATCGACCTGTATGAATTTGAGGGAGACTCCCACTGCAAGGAAGAAATCAACAAAGCGCTGAAAGCCGGTTTCGACGAGCGGGAGAAGTACTTGAACGGCTTTCGTGATTACGAACATCCCACGCCGGAGTGGGGTGACAACTGGGTTTTGCGCATTGATACGGAATGGACAGAGTATGACGGGATTCTGTTCATCACGGAATACCTCCTGCATCCGTCCACCTATATCCCGGTTCCCCGCTTCGAAAGTGTCGCGCTGGATCTCAAAAAAGATTTGCTTTTGACGCAGAGCGAGATTCTTTCTGCGCTGGGTGTCGATCCGGACGAGCTGAGGACCGAGGCATTTCCTGTTTTCCGGGATACCATGATCCCCACGGATCGGGACAGTTCCGTCGATCATTTTGTCTTCCGGGATATTGTCGTCAGGTACGGCAGGCTTTGCGGCTGGTTTGAATACGAGAATGACGGTCATGTCACCGGCTGGCTGTACGAGCTGTCACAGGACCGGTAACTCTTTGTTTTCTCTCAACCCGGGAAAATTCTCTTCAGGACAGAGAAAAATCCTCCCCCGTCTTGCATTTTGTCCGGTTTTCTGGTAAAATGAAAACACCGCAGTCCGGGAGCGTTTGATTTCCGGATGATCCCGTCCGATCAGAACGCTCTGGAAAGGAGGCCGCCGCCCATGGACGAACACGTAAAACCGAAAAGATTCAATATTCTCGACTACCTCATCATCTTCTTCCTTCTCGCGGCGGTGGGGTTCATCGGATACCGCTACGCGAAGAGCTTTCTTCATCCGGCTCCGGTTGAGGAAACCGTTGTCTCCGAGAACTCCGACCACGTCCTGTATCTGCTCATTCAGGACATCCGGGCCTCGTCCGCGGACAACTACCTGAAAGACGAAGGTGGGGACTATCGTTTCTATCTGGCGCAGAACGACCAGCTTCTGGGAACTTTCCGAAAGATCGAATCGAATGTTGACGCGGAGAAGCTGTACGAACTGGATAACGGCGAATTCGTGAAGGTCTCCGAGCACCGGGAGGGAGAGGAAAACCGGGTGGACGTTGTGATCAGCCTCAGAGTCTCCGGCCGGGAGGACGCCGAAAAAGGTTTCCTGCTGAACGGCAGCCAGCGCATCATGGTCCACGAGGATCTCATGATCTATTCGAAATACATCTCGTTCAACGCGATCGTGGTCGGGATCGAGTGAGCGCGGGCCGGATTTCTTTAGACCGCGGCGGAAGCGCGAGTCAGCATACGTGTGGGGAGTTCCCGCTGCGGAGGCGGAGCTCCCCATGTTTCTGCAAATCACAGGGAAGAGGGCGCTTGACCGGGAGGTGGGGACAGCATTCCCCACGCGTCTGCCCCTCCGGGAATCCCGATCTCTCCCGTCATCCAATGCTGTTTTATGAAGGTGAAGAAGATGAAAAACCTCCGGAAAACTCCCGTGCCCTCGATCCTGCTCCTGCTGTTCCTCCTGACGCTCACCGGCTGCCGGGATCCCTTGCCCGAAGCGGAACCGCCGGAACCAGTTCCCGTTCAGACGGAGGAGCCGGAACCCGAACCGCCCGTCGAGACCGTCGCCATGATCGGGGACAGCCTTACGGAACGGTGCGATTTTTCGCGGTACTTTGAAACCGTGACCCTGTACAATTTCGGGATCTCGGGCGACACCATCTCCGGCGTGACCGAACGGCTCGCACAGGCGGAAGCGGTCTCCCCCGATCTGCTCTTCATCCTGTGCGGCATCAACAGCCTTTTCGACGACACGCTGGAGAGGTGCCTCGCGGAATACGGGATCCTCGCCTCCGAAGCGGCAGCCGTACAGGGCGGGACGCGGATCGTGATCCAGAGCGTCCTCCCGGCCTCCGCGGAATATATGTACTGGAAGCCCTGTTCCATCGAGACGATCCGGTCCTTCAACGAGGGGATCCGGGCGATCGCGGAAAAACACGGATTCGACTTTCTCGATCTGTTCGGCAGTTTTGTTCTGGACGACGCGCTGGATCCTGAACTCACCGTCGACGGTCTTCATCTGAACGAAAAGGGATACGATATCTGGGCCGAGCTCCTCCGGCCGTATATCGAGAACGAATGACCGTCTGCCCGGAAAGCGCGGGAGACGATCCTTTCCCGTGCCGTCCGGCGGATTGACAACCGCCCCCGGATATGGTATACTGAGGATGCCAAACAAATTCGGATCATAGGAGGTTCGCTATGAAAAACAATTTCGTCCGCGCTGTCCTGTTCGTTTTGTCGGCAATCCTGATCCTTTCCGCGTGCAGCGACGCCACAACACCTGCCGCGCCCGATGAAACGCCGGTTACAGCCGCGCCTTCCGGGGAAGGAGATCCCGTGACGGCAGTCGAGACGGAGCCCGCGTACCCGCCGCCGGACGTCTCCGGTCTGGATTTCGGCGGGGAGAACATTTCCTTCATCGCGCCCGAATGGGGGACGATCCGGTATCAGTACACGGAAGAACTGAACGGGGATTCCGTCAACGACGCCGCCTACAACCGCCTTGTGAACGTGGAAAGCTCCCTGAACGTCAAAGTCGAATGGAACTGGAGCACGGATGCCGATTGCCACGGCGTGGTGATCCGCTCCGTCACGGCCGGGGACGACGCCTACCAGATCGTGTACACCCACTGCATCTACGGGATCAGCGACTACGTGACCGGCGGCGCGCTCTACGATCTGTACGACCTGCCCCACACCGATTTCGCGGCCCCCTGGTGGAGCGGATCCATGATGGAGGAATTCCGCATCGGATCGAAGCTCTACTACGCGGCGGGCGACCTCGTCCTTCAATCCTCCATCTGCACGCTGTTCAACAAGAAGATCGCGGAGGACTACAAGCTCCCCGACCACTACGAACTCGTGCGCAACGGCGAATGGACGTATGACCGCTTCCTGGAATACGCCTCCTCGGTCTCCCTCGACGTCAACGGCGACGGGACTATCGACTACCGCGATCAGACCGGATACACGGGGGATCTCACGGAGCGGTCCTGCGATATCATCTTCTTCTGCGGGGAGCACTGCACCTCCAGAACGGACGAAGGTCTGGAACTTGTCTTCTGGAGCGACAAGATCGTGGAGATCTTTGAAAAGACCTACGCCTATTTCATGAATCCCGACATTTCCAACGGGTACTTCCGCTTCTACGACAACGACCAGCAGGGATTCGACGAAGGGCTCGCGCTGTACACCTTCTCCGGCGTGAGCGGCATTCCGAGCCTGCGGGATTCCGAGGTGAATTTCGGCATCCTCCCCGGCCCGAAGTACGACGAGCAGCAGGAGCGGTACGTGTCCAACCCTTGGCCCTGCTTCGTCTGCGTCCCCTCTACGATCACGGATCCCGAAAAGACCGGCGCGGTGTTCGAACTCTTCTGCTACAAGAGCGGGGAACTGCAGACCGCCTACAACGAGAATCTGATCCGGGGCAAGTCCACACGGGACGAGGAATCCCTCGAAATGCTCGATATCATCAACGAGGGCCTGACCTGCGATATCGGCGGCAGCTACCTCGGATTCGATTCCGCCTTCCACAAGATCTACTACTGCTTCTACGAGCTCATGCCCAACCACAACGAGAACATCGCTTCCCATTACGAATCCGCGAAAAAGCCCGTGGAGAAGACCCTCTCCCGCCTGTACGACAAGATCATCAAGGTCGAAAATCAGGGGTAATACGAATCTCAGACTAAAAAAGGAAACGCGGCTTCCCCGAAGAAGCCTGGCAAGAACTTCTGATATGGGAAAGGGGTAGGCTATATCAATAACGTACAGTAGAAACTTTGGCACACCAATTTAGCCATCCAACCTTATCAGAGTTATCGTACGCGATGCTCACCCGCTCAACAAGTTGAGCAAGAAAGTCGTTCGCATTCTACATCTTGCGATCAAAACCCATATAGTTAGCTTTTAGAGCGAGAATAGTATAAACAGAAAACAGCCCGACCCCAAAACCCAGAACCCCAAAAAGATCCCCCTCCCGGAGAGAAACCGAGAGGGGGTGTTTTGCCGGTATGACGATCCGCGGACGGACTTCCTTTCCTTTACGCCTGGGTGGATCCGATGATGCTCTGACGCTTGATCTTGTTGGTGGTGGTCTTCTCGAATTCCTTCTGGCGGATGATGATCTTCGCGATGCCCTTGTAGGAGGGGAGGGAGGAGACGGCTTTCGCCACGTCCTTGGTGAGGCGGGCGGGCAGATCGGTGATCCCCATTTCCTCTACCTTTTCGGCGTTCGGGAAGATTTCGGCGCAGAGCTTGACCTCCTCGCCGTGCTCGTTCCGCAGGGAGTAGACCACGACTTCCTTGACGTAGGGGATGTTGCCGATATAGTTTTCGATCTCCTCGGGGTAGATGTTCTTGCCGTTGGAGAGGACGATGATGTTCTTCTTCCGGCCCGTGATGATGAGCTGACCGCGCTCGTTCATCATGCCGTAGTCCCCCGTGGAGAACCAGCCGTCGTCGGTGAGCACTTCCTTTGTGGCCTCGGGCTGCTTGTAGTATCCCATCATGACGATGTCGCCCTTGACGCAGATCTCGCCGATGCCCTCGGGGGTGATGTCGTCGAAGCGGAGCTCGATGCAGGGCAGGGGACTTCCGACCGTGTTCCAGTCGTTGAACCGGTCGCGGTTGGCCGCAACGAGCGGGGAACATTCGGTGATGCCGTAGCCGTTGATGAGGTCGATCCCGATGGCGTCGAAGAACTCGCCGATCTCGGGCCGGATGGGAGCGCCGCCGCAGACGATCTTGATGAGGTTGCCGCCGAAGTTCTCGTGGATGTTCGAGAAGAGCTTCCGGCGCATGTCGACGCCCATCTTTCTCATGCCGTTGCTCGTCTTGATGAGGGCTTTGAGCGCGCCAGCCTTGCCCGTCTTTTCCGCGGTCTGCCAGATCCGGCGGTAGAAGACCTCGGCGAACGCGGGGACGAGATAGATATAATCGGGCTTGTACTCCTGAATGTTTTTGAGGACCGACTGCAGATTCTCGTTGATGCAGATCGTGGAGTGGTGATGCAGGGAGACCAACAGGCCCGCCACCGCCTCGTAGGTGTGGTGGTAGGGCAGGACGGAGAGGCAGGTGGAATAGACCGTGGAAACCTGGAGCCCGTAGTACACGATGGAGATCAGGTTGTGCTCCGTCAGCATGACGCCCTTCGCCATCCCGGTGGTGCCGGAGGTATAGACGATCATCTTGAGGTCGTACTCGCTGCTCACGTGCTTGTCGTAATAGGCGTAGCCCTGATCGAGGAGCTCATATCCGCGTCCGATCACCTCCTCGAAGGAGACGAAGCGGTCGCCGGCGGTGAGATCGGGGGCTTCCTTCGCTGCGGGGGCGTCGGTTTCGTTCACGATGCGCACGAAGAGCTTGATCCGGGAGAGGGCGCCGTCCGCGTTGTTCCGCACGATCTCGTCGTAGCGGGGCGTGTAGAAGAGCACGGTGGAATCGCTGTGGTCCAGGATGTGCAGAATGTCCTGTTCGGGGAGGTCGCGGTCCACGGGGACGTAGACGCCGTCGCCCGCCAGCTGGGTGAGATAGACGTTGATCCAGCGGTAGCTGTTTTCGCCGATCTGCGCGATATGATCGCCGATCAGGCCGCGTTCGGTCAGGGCGCACCCGAGAGCTTTGACGTCGCGGATGAATTCGCGGTAGGTGACGTCGCGGACTCCTCCCTCGGCCAGATGGTAGCGGAACGCGGTTTTGTCCGCCGCTTCGTCTTCGGCGATTTTGAGAAGCTCGCGGACGGAATGAACGGGGGTAACTTCGTAAAGCGGATAGTTCTTGAGTTCCTTCATGAGACCACACTCCGAATAATTGGATTCTTTGTTATTATATCATTACGGTAAACAGGTGTCAATAATTCCGCGAAAAAAGTTCCCGAAATCCGGCGCAAATCCCGAAAATCGGCCTCTTCTTCACCGCTCCGCCAGTTTCGGGAGAAGATCGGCCAGACTGCGGACAAGGGTCCCGTCGGGCGCGCGGACTTCATCGGCCATGACCATCGAATTGAGGATCGCCTCCTCGGTCGCTTCCCCAGCCGCGCGGAACAGCCTGTCGATCCGGTCTTCCCGGATGCAGGAGACCGACATGAGATCCCCTCCGTCCTGCGGGATCCGGTTCGCCGTCGAGAAGCCGAGAAAGACCTCCCCGCTCCCGTGCCCCGTATAGGACCCGAGCCGCGCGATACCCACGGAACAGCGGCGGATCACCCGTTTCAGCTGACGGGCGGTGAGGGGGACGTCCGTCGCCAGAACCACGATGATGGATCCCCGGTCGCACTCCGCCTCCTCCCGCACCATCCGGCAGATCTCCTCTCCGACGGGCCGGCCGCCGATCGTGAGGTCCGCCGTCGCGCCGTAGTTCGACTGCACGAGGACCCCCAGGACGTATTCTCTCCCGTCGAGCTCGATTTTCCGGGAGGCCGATCCGATCCCGCCCTTGAGCCCGTAACAGCGGGTCCCGCATCCCGCTCCCACGTCCCCCTCGTCGAAATCGCGGCAGGCGGATCCGATGGCTTCCCGCACGTGCTCCCGCCGGACTGCCCGGTCGGCGATGGCGTTCAGGCCCGCGTCGTTGCATTCTCCCACCACCGGATTGACGCTGGCGAGTCCGATCCCGTCGGCGGCACAGGTTTCGATCATGTACTCGACGAGAGCGTCCGAGACCAGCCCGACGTTCAGCGTGTTCGTTAAGCCGATGGGCGTTTCGAGGGTCCCGAGCTCTTCGATCTGCACGGTCCCGGCGGTCTTGCCGAACCCGTTGTGCACGAAGGCCGCGGCGACCATTTTGTTCCGAAAGATATTGTCCTCCGAGGGCAGGATCACCGTGACCCCCGTGTTGTGCTCCCCGTCCCGGACCGTGCTGTGCCCCACCTTCACCCCCGGCACGTCGGTGATTTTGTCGAGCTCTCCCTTGGGCATCCTGCCGATTTTGATCCCGTATTCCCCGATCCGCTTCCGATTCATGCCGCGTCCTCCGTTTTTCCGTTTTTTGTTATTATACCCTCCGGAGCCGGTTCTGTCAAGGGACGGGCGATTTTCCGGCTTTTCCCCCGGGGATTGCAATGAGTCGGAGGATGTGGTATAATGGGAAAAACAAACGATAACAGCGTACCAGGAGGACGCCATGCAGAAAACGAAGCTCTCCGCGCCGCCCGACGGGATCCCGGAGGAGATCGTCCTCTTCCTCGGTCCCGCGGCCTATTACGACAGCAGCTGTTCCGACGCCGCGCGGGTCTGTTTCGTCGACCGGGCGGAGGGATTCTTCCTCAAATCCGCGGCAAAGGGGACGCTCGCCGAGGAAGCCCGCATGACGGACCTGTTTTTCCGCCGCGGGATGGGGCCCGAAGTCCTCTTCTACCGCTCGGAGGACAGGGACTGGATGCTCACCGCGAAGATCCCGGGGGAGGACGGCACCCACTGGCTGGACGAGCCGGAAAAGCTCTGCGCTCTCCTCGGCGAAGTTTTCCGCTCCCTCCACGACGGCGGGGGAGATTTGACAGTCGGCTCCCTCTGCCCGGACCGGACGGCCGAGACCCTCGCCCGGGCGAAAAGCGGTCTGGAAAAGGGGACCTTCGAGACCCACCTCCGCCCGGAACGGTACGGGATCAGGAACCCCGAGGACGCGCGGGCGGTGCTCGAGGAAAACGGATCCCGCTTCAGGCCCGACTGCCTGATCCACGGGGACGCCTGCCTTCCGAACGTCCTGATCGAAGACGGGAGGTTCCGGGGATTCGTCGACTGCGGCGCGGCCGGATTCGGGAACCGGCACACGGATCTCTTCTGGACGGTGTGGTCCCTCGCCTACAATCTGAAAACCGACCGCTTCGGGGACCGGTTCCTCGACGCATACGGGAGGGAGGCGGTCGATCCCGATCTGCTCAGAACGGCGGCCGCGGCGGAAGCGGTCTTTGACTGAAAACGGTGCATCGAAAGGAGCCGGATATGGTCTGTTACGTATCGAAAACCGGAAAAACCGGAAATCCAGGAACCCGTGAAGAGCCCTTCGCGTCGGTGGAGGAAGCCCGGGATGCCGTGCGGCGTTTTCTCGGGGAAGGGAAGAGCGAAGCCGCGGAGGTGCGGATCGGCCCCGGCGAATACCGGACCGGGGGATTTACTCTCGACAGCCGGGATTCGGGCAGAGCGGACGCGCCGGTCACATGGCGGGGAGAGGGCGAGGTCGTCTTCAACGGCGGCATGAAGCTCGATCCGTCGTTCTTCGGGCCGATTCGGGGAGAAGAACGGGATCGGCTCCGCCCGGAAGCGCGGGAGAAGGTCGTCGCGTGTGATCTCACCTCTCTCGGACTGACGCGGGCGGACTGGGGCGAGCTCTGCGGGATCGGGACCTACCACACGGGAGCGAAATACGACGGAGCCGTTCTTTCCCCGATGTGGTGCGAGCTCTTCGTGAACGGGGTGCGGCAGGAGATCGCCCGCTGGCCCAACGAGGGTTTCCTCTATACCGGGGATCCCGTGCGGGAGGGTGACGGGCTCGAAACCGCCGGACGCCGCAAGTTCACGGATGAGGAATGGAAGGACTTACGTAACCCGGTCTCCGATATTTACTCCATCGGAGAGGAGGCCGCGCGCCGGGCTTCGGGATGGAAGTCCCTCGACGGGGTCTGGATGTTCGGCTATCCCATGTACGGCTGGGCGGATATGTCCTCCCCTGTGGCCTCCGTAAACCCGGAAAAGGGCACGATGGAGACGGCGTGGGTGTCCCTCTTCGGCATGAAATCCCACGCGCCCTACTATTTCTACAATGTCTTCGAGGAACTCGACCGGCCCGGGGAATGGTATCTCGACAGAGAACGGGGGATCCTCTATCTCTATCCGGACGGGGACCTCTCCGGGGCGGAGATCAACCTCTCCCTTCTGACCGGGCCGCTCTGGGAGATCCGGAACGCGGAGCATATTACCCTCTCCGGCCTGACCTTCACCGGCACCCGGGGGGACGCCCTGATCCTCTCCGGCACCGATCTCACGGTGGAGAACTGTAAAATCCGCAACGTGGCGGGCTGGGCGATCCGGCTGAACGGGGAGGACTGCGCCGTCCGCGGATGCGAGATCGAGCGCACCGGAAAAGGCGGCGTTCAGATTGCGGGCGGGGACCGGGCCACTCTCACTCCTTCCGGCAACGTCGTCGAAAACTGCCGCATCCACCACATCGCGGAGATCTTCCGCACCTACAATCCGGCCATCTCCCTTTCCGGCGTCGGGTGTGCGGTCCGGCACAACGAGATCCACGATTCCGCCCACGCCGCGATCCTCTTCTCCGGCAATAACCACCGGATGGAATACAACGAGATCTACGAAGTCTGCAAGATCGCCGACGACGCCTCCGCCATCTACGCCGGACGGGGCTATACCTGCTCCGGGAACGCGGTGTACCGGAATTTCTTCCACGACATGAAGAGCGACGCGGACAGCCATATCGGCATCTTCGGCATGTACTGCGACGACAACCTCGGGGCCTGCAGGATCGAGCAAAACGTCTTCCTGCGCTGTCAGTCGGCCCTGCTTCTCCATGGGGGGCACGACATGGTCTTCCGGGGGAACTTCATCGCCTGCTCCTGCCCGAAATCGGTCTACTCCATCCGCTTCCACCGGTACGGGTACTGGAGGGACCTGCTCCCCGGCGGGACCCACGAACGGGGCCTGAACGCCGTGCCGTGGCAGAGCGCGATCTGGCAGAAAGCCTATCCCCATCTCGCCGAATACCTGACCTGGGATCCCGAAACGGAACAGTGCTGTCCCCACTACTGCGATCTCTCGGGCAATGTCATCGCCGCCCACAAGCCGGCGGACGTCAATTTCCCCTGGGACGATCCGCGGTTTTTCAACCGGATGGAGAACAATACGGTTCTCGAGACCCTGCCCGAAGGCTCGACGGCCGATCTCTGCGAACGGATCCTTCCCGCGCTGGTCCCGGGATTCGAGCCGATCCCCTTCTCCGAAATCGGACGCAAAAGCTGAACTCTCCGCGCGCTCCCCGGAAACAGACCGAAGAGCTGCCGGTATCATAATCTTGCGAGGTATGACATGAAAATCACCGAAATCGACAAGAACCTGAAAGTCGAGAATGCCCTGGGCCTGAAAAACGTCGTCTGGCTGGACGTCAAGGACGCTCCGTTCCGCATTTACGGCCTCTGGCGGACGGAAAAGGGAAAATCCTTCCTCCGTATGCCCGAAGAAGTCGCGGCCGCGGCGAACGACGGCGTGAACTGGCTCAACCACCACACGGCGGGGGGCAGGATCCGCTTCCGCACGGATTCTCCGGTCATCGCCATCAAGGCCGTCATGCCGGACAACGCCACCATGCCCCACATCACCATGCTCGGGCAGTCCGGTTTCGATCTTTACGCCAGCGACGCCGGGAGATACGCCTACGCGGGCTCCTTCATGCCGGGCGGACGGGATCACGGCTATTCGACTTACCGGCAGACCGACGGGAAGATGCACACCTATACCGTCAACATGCCCCTCTATGATCCCGTGGAGGAGGTCTACATCGGTCTCGACGAGAACGCTCAGATCGAGGATCCGGAGCCCTATGCCGTCGAGGTGCCCGTGGTCTACTACGGCTCCTCCATCACCCAGGGCGGGTGCGCCTCCCGTCCCGGAAACGCCTATCAGGCCATGATCTCCCGCCGTCTGGACGCGGATTTCATCAACCTAGGCTTCTCCGGCAGCGCCCGGGGAGAGCAGGCGATCTCCGACTATCTCGCC
>JAEEGL015601412.1_pt1 | contig 11222 bp, 5 predicted proteins | sample 9134231 | NCBI WGS metagenome assembly JAEEGL01 (sample SAMN16246548, study PRJNA631951) | gut metagenome | biome: gut microbiome; feature: rumen; material: fiber-attached | host: Bos | place: Iran: Karaj | collected 2018-10
CAGAGGCTATGGTCATACCCGGGGAAGGCCAGCGATTATCACCAGAAGAAGATCCTTTATAATTCTCGTAGTTCGCAACGAAATTTTCATTATTTGCATGAAACGCATAACTGCCACGAGCTAAAAGCACCTGAAGGTTAATAAAAGACTCAACTCCACCCAAAGAAAGAATATTATCCGTGTTCACATCTATTATTTTCACAAGACTTGCTTCTGAAACTGAGATTTCGCCATCGCCATCTTTGTCAAAGTTTGATAGACAATAGACCTTGAAGTTAGTGTCTTCAAAGAAGATAATAGAATCGTCATCTGCATTCTCTATCCTTCCCCAAACTGCACGTTTAATACTTACAGATTTCTCATTCTTTACCTCGGTCTTTTGCTTACCATAAAACTGGATCGTAAAGCCACTTGACAAGATATTTGGAAGTGCCGCAATGTAGTACCACTTCCCCATTTCAAAACAAGTTTCCTCTGGCGCGCGAAGTTCAATGGACGTCCTGCCATCAATGATAGCTGTTATTTCAGGAAAACCTTTATCGTCTAACGTAACCTTTGCCTTGCCAGCTATGTATTCCCCATTAGACCCGCTAAACACAATCTTATTAACATTTGCCTGCATCACAGTGAAGGCGACGCCACCACAAAGGTTCTTGAATTGTAAACGATGATCTGTTGAAGCTGCAATCGTAACGAAAGCATCCCTGTCAAATGTTCCCGTTCTTGCGATTTGGATATCTGGTATTTCAACAATTACCGACTCCCCATCATATGTATTTCCTTCTCGATAGGGATACACAGCAATGAACTTGTCTATTCCATTTTCATCAACTCCCAATGTTCCTGTAAACGTGGTGTTTGCGGATACTTCTGTTGCACTAGCGTGGAACTTAGAACTCACCTTCCCATAAAACACATTTATTGAATCTCCAGGTTCCCAAAGTACTTTTGTACCTTCGCTATTAAGTGCGGCTTTGGTTTGCGGATACTCCATGGAGGCAGATAATACGACCCGCTCCGAGATGGTAATCGGTTCCTCTTTTTTTGAGCAGGATACAGTGGCCGCTACCATCGCGATAAACATAAGTGTATATTGTGTCTTCATAGCTCTACTCTGTTATTTCCAATCTTCAGATCCCATATCTTCATTTGACCCGGAGGCCTTTTCGCATTTGACAATACATGTCGCTGATTTCCCATCTACTGAGAAAGTAATGGAGACCTCGCCTTCTTTGATTGCAGTAACAAGGCCTTCGTTGTTTATAGAAGCCACTGTTTCTTCAGATGATTTCCAAGTAATCTCTCCCTGGACATCAGCATCATGTGGATTAATAACGCCAACAAGCTTAAAAGTGTTACCGATAACCAACTTTAACTCAGATTGTTCAATGCTCACACTTTGAACCGAAGTATAAACAGAAACTGTGCAGGACGCAGTCTTACCATCTGCAGACGCCAAGATTGTTGTTTCTCCCTTTTTCAAGGCTGTAACATTTCCCTTCTCATCAATACTTGCTACACTTTCATCAGAACTAGACCACGTAACTTGTTTATAGGAAGCATTGGAAGGACTGACCGTAGCCACAAGAGTAGCTGTCTGTCCAGTTCCCAACTTAACCGTTGCTCGATCAAGAGTTACGAATTCTACGGGAATCTTTGTTACAACAACTTTACACGTGGCTGTCTTACTTCCAGCTGTAGCTATAACGATTGCTTCTCCTTCCTTTTTTGCAGAAACTTTGCCATTATCTACAGTCGCTATAGTTGCATCAGACGTGGCCCACGTGACTGATTTATCTGTAGCATCATCCGGTTTCACCGTTGCAGTCAACGTCTCAGAACCTCCAACAGTTAATGCAATCTCAGATTTGTTCAATTCAACGGCAGTTACTTCAATTGTTTTTTTCTTAACTCTTATCGAGCATGTCGCTGTTTTTCCACCAGCGGACGCAGTGATTGTAGACAGCCCTTCAGAGATTGCCGACACCATCCCTGTTCCTGAGACGGTTGCGATAGAGTTATTTGAAGATGTCCAAGAGATAGTCTTTTGTGTAGCATCGGCTGGAGAAACCGAAGCTGATAATTGAACGGTCTCTCCAATTAGTAATTCTGCCGTTGTTCTATTGATTGTGACAGAAGAGACAGGGACGACTTGTTCCTTCTTCTCACATGAAACGATTGTAATAATAAAGGCAATTACGAAGGGGAAATACTTTCTCATATGTTCATATGTATTATCGTCATTTACAAACAGATCGGAAGTTCTAAATAGTGCTATGAAAAACGGACTTCTAGTGAGAGATGGCCAGAATATGATTATTCTATTACAGGACGAATGAAAAGCCCAGTACCTCGGCCACGTGCAGACAAATATACGTATGCTGCAGCAACATGTAAAGGATAACTTTGAAAATTAAAACTGTACGCTTTAAAGGGCTCATCAACACACAAGGTGGAGGACCAGTACCCTACCTCCAAATAATCACCAATCGGAAGGAAAATGCTGTTTCCCGTTATTTTGCTGGTAACAGTATACCCCCTTTTCTCATTCATAGTTCCCCAAACCCAATCACAATTGTCTTTATTCATCAACTCCCTCCAGTCATCTGCTATAGGAATCCTCCATTTGCCACCAAGTTTTATATTCGCAATATCATCTTCTGGCTGAAGAACTTCATAGTCATAACCTGTGTACTTGGTAAATGTGGATTCGTCACCACTGGGATTAAAACTATAACTACTGATATCGGATGTCTGTGGATATCCGACGAAACGCTCAGTTTCCCCCCATGCATAATTATCACCAAATAACTCGGGCTTTGATGTGCCCAGATTACAGGTCGCCCACTTTACGCTTAACCCCATATCAACATATTCGTCTTTATAAATACCGGGTAATGGAAGAAATCTATCAGTATATTCCCCCCAAAGTTGATGATTTTTGTATGTATACAGACTTTCATAAGGAACATATATTCGAAAATCATCATCGATGTTTGAGAAAATCCTTCCAATCAATTGTGGTGGAGTCACGGAATTTATTCGTAATGCTTTTAGGCTACATCCCTCAAACGCGTTAAACCCTATACTCGATACACTCTCTGAGAGCTCGATTTCTGTTAGTGCTGAGCATAAATAGAACGCCCTATCACCAATGTAAGTAACGCCATCCGACATAACCACTTCCGTCAATTTTTTGCACTTATGAAACGCCCAATTTCCTATCGTCACAACACTACTGGGAATAATAATTCGTGACAATTCTGAGCAATAAGATAACACATATGAACCTATGGCTGTTACTCCGTTAGGGATTGAGTATTCTTCAATACCTTTGCTCGCAAATCCTACCAACTCATCATTTATTATTAAACAACGACCATCCTCGCTCGATAGAGGTGAAATAAACATTTTCAGGCTATCGCATCCATAAAAGGCCGTCCCTGATATTGTGGTAATGCTTTCCGGCACAGATATGCTCTCCAAACGAAGGCAACAATCAAATGCATATTCTCCAATAGCGGTTACACCTTCCGGTATCACGAAACTCTTTAAGTGATTACATCCTTGAAAAGAATACAACCCAATACTAACCAAACTGGGGGGAAGGATTATGGATTCTAGTGCACCCCACCCTCCAAATTGTGATGATTCAAGGGTCGTTATTCCTGTGAAATAACGGAACTCATCAAAAGACTTATATGTTCTATCGCCACTAAAAGCATTTCTTAAATCATTCCCACTCTTAACCGCCTCCGCTTCAGCGTAAGACAGTTCTCTATCTCCATTAGAATCGAAAGCAGCAACAAGCTTAGCTTTGATGTTTGCATCTGCAAAGATAATGTTCTCAGATGGGTCTTCTCCCTTAAACTTTATTGTTGCGACGTTTGTATCATAGCTAAAATAGTTAAAGGATTCTATGGATTGTCCCACTCGCAACCATATCTCTGTGAGATAAGGATTGTTATAACATACCAAATACTTTAATGCCGCATTATTACTTACATCTAGGGTCGTCAACTTACAGTTGTAACAATTCAAGGTGGTTAAGGCAGTATTCTCTCTTATGTCAAGTACTGTCAGTGGATTGTATGAACAACTCAAAGATTTTAGCGCCGGGTTATGGCTCACATCCAGTGTAGAAAGCTGGTTATTTAGGCACGACAAACTGGTTAAAGTTGTATTGTTCTCGATATTTAGAGATGTAAGTTGATTATCAGAACACTGTATTGTTTGTATCACTGTATTATTGGAAACATCTAGTGCTAATAGTTGATTGCTGACACAACTCAAGTGAATCAGTCCCGTATTCTTACTAATATCAAGTGCTGACAATTTATTGTTATGACAATTATATATGGCTAAAGCCGTATTGTTACTCACATCTAGCGTTGATATTTGATTATTATTACATCTCAAATACACTAAAGCTGTATTTTTACTCACATCCAATGTTGACAGCTGATTGTAATAACAATTCAAGGTAGTTAAGGCTGAGTTCTTACTCACATCCAATGTTGGCAGCTGATTGTAAGAACAATTCAAGGTAGTTAAGGCTGAGTTCTTACTCACATCCAATGATACCAGACGGTTATTGCGACATTCCAATTCAGTAAGAGCAGAATTCTGGCTCAGATTAAGCTCTGCCAAATTACAATAATTGCAAGTAATTAGTCGCAATTTGGAACAGTTTTTAAAATTGAATTCAGATATGTTGTTATTCGAGACATCTACAACCTCTAAATTCACCAGGCCCGATAAATCGACATAAGAAAGACTCCCAGACGCGACAGAGGTCCCGATTTCACAATCAGGAAGATTGGAAACCTCCCCATTATAAGTATAAGATTCCTCGCCATACTTGTACATAGCCGCGCTACCTGTGGCAGAAAGAGACTCTAGATTAGTAAAGCACTCAACACCACTCAACGAGGTGATATTATCTGTACAAACATCAATTGCGGTCACGGCAAGGGCTTCATCTATTGAGATTTTACCATCATTATCTGTGTCAAAATTTTCTACACAATACGCCTTGAAGTTGTCATCCTTGAATACCACAAAACCGTCCTCGCCTCCGGAGAATTCTACTTCAATTGCAGCCATGCGGGAAACCGTGTTCCTTCCAATGCTAATGGCTTTAGACGAAGATTTCTCAAAATAAGAGCCATTGGGACCGTTAACTCGGATGGTTATTCCTTTACTGAAAGAAACAGGAGGTGTCACGAACCAGAATTCTGTATACCCTGCAGCGGTATTTCCGATAGTGACAGGATTTTCACATGTAAGGGTTATCTCTTTGGCCGCATCGCTATTCATTTCAACAGAAGGATTCCCTCCGGAGATAATGCTTACCGCTGCCTTTCCGGCCAGTTTCTCGTCGTTATTTCCTTTGAGTGTGATAGAAGACACTTCTACATCCTCTCCATATAGTCTCAAAACCAAATAACCGCCAACATTCTTAAATAGAAGCATTTCATCAGATGAAACAGACACCATCGTGTTTGCTTTGGGACCGAATGAATGCTGGGCGTAGGTCTGAGTTGAAGGTAAATCTACGGAGATAAGGCCATGATTGCTGATTTCCGTAGAAGCACTATACGGATACACTGAATATACAGAACTCAATGGATTACCAGTAACGAAACCTCCGCTGGTTACTTTCTCAAAAGATCCTGCGTTGGATCCTGTTTTTCCAGTAAAACGATACTCCTGGTTGTACGTGTTCTTATTGAAAATGGAGACCCGGTCATCCTCATGCCACAGCACACTCAGTTCGTCATCTGCATAAACCTTGGTTTCTGCTTCTCCCACCGGCACTTCTATACTTGCATAGAAAACCTTGCCCGGATTCTCGCGACTGTCCTTAAAGTCTTTCTCCTGCATGGAACAAGAGACTGCCAGTAGCGCAAAGAAGAAAACAAAGGACTTTGTATATTTACACATCTTCATGTAGTTTTCGAATTAATCCCATCCATATTCTCCACCTTCGTCAATCGATTCGGTGTTGCCAGAAACCGTTACAATGCAGGTGGCCGTCTTCTCTCCGTCATTTGTCTTGACGGTGATGGTCGTTTTCCCGACGGTAAGTGCTGTGACCTCTCCTGTTGAAGACACAGAGGCAACAGAAGTTTCAGAAGATGACCAGGTTACGCCTTGAATGGTGGCATTCTCCGGTTTGATGGTGGCCACCAAGGTTTCCTTTGCTCCGATGACCAGTTCCAAGGTGCTCTTGTTCAGACTTACACCTGTTACAGCTACCGATTTCTTTGTTACCGTTACGGTACAGGAGGCGCTCTTATCTCCTACTTTTGCCGTTACGCTTGTAGAGCCCTCGGCCACAGTGGTGATAACACCATTGGTGACGGAGGCAATGGAAGGATCGGTTGAAATCCATTCTACTGTCTTTTCATCTGCGTCATCCGGTTTGACGGTAGCCACAAGTGTCGTAGACTGCCCTTCCTCAAGCGTAACATTGGTGCGGTCCAGGCTGACACTCTCAACGGGTGTTGTGACCGTCACCGTGCAGGTGGCCGTTTTTTCTCCGGCTTTTGCGGTAATGGTCGCTTTGCCACTCTTTACGGCCGTGACCTTACCACTCTGGTCCACTTCCGCAATAGTTGCGTCTGTGCTGCTCCAGGTAACAGTCTTTTCTGTAGCTTCTTCTGGAGCGACAGTGGCGACGAGCGTCTCCGATTCACCTTTCTTCAAATCCAGGCTTGTTTTGTCAAGGGAGACCTCAGTTACCGGGACAATTTTCTTGGTAACCTTCACCTTACAATCGGCCGATTTATCTCCAACCCTTGCCGTAATGGTGGCCTCGCCTTCCGCTACAGCTTTAACCAGGCCATCGGAGACGGTGGCAATGGAGGAGTTAGAGGAGGTCCATTGTACTGTGTTCTCATCAGCATCGCTGGGGGTGACGGTCGCAACCAAGGTGATGGTCTGTTCCTCCTCCAGAGCCACGGATGTATGGTCTAGGCTTACGTTCTCAACCGGATTGGTTACGGTAACCTCACAGGTGGCCGATTGTTCTCCCGACTTCGCGGTAATGGTTGCCATGCCACTCTTCACGGCGGTTACCTTTCCATTCTCAACGCTGACTATTGAACTGTTGGAGCTGCTCCAACTGACTGTCTTATCTGTGGCGTCATCGGGTTTGACGGTAGCGACCAATGTTTCGGATTGCCCTTTCTTCAATTCCAAGGAGGATTTGCTTAAAGTGACAGAAGTGACTTGAATAACCTTTTGGGTTATAGTTATTACGCAGGTGGCAACTTTGCCGCTGGCAAGTGCTGTGATGGCAGCTGTCCCTACTTTGACAGCAGTCACAACACCGTTATTAACTGTTGCTACAGAAACTTCACTGGAGCTCCACTGAACAGTCTTGTCCGTAGCATCACTGGGAGAGACTGTAGCTACAAGGGTGATGGTTTTCCCTTCTTCAAGGGTAACAGCCGTTTTATCCAAGGTGATGCCTTCCACGGGAACGGTAACCGTGATGGCACAGCTGGCCGATTGTTCCCCCGCCTGGGCGGTAATGGTGGCGCTTCCGCCGCCCACCGCCTTTACCTTGCCATCTACAACGGTGGCGACAGCCTCGTTGGAAGTGGTCCAGGCGACCGCCTTGTCTGTGGCATCGTCCGGTTTTACGGTGGCGGTGAGGGTAACTTCGTCACCTTTCACCAGGGCCAACTCGGCCTTGTCCAATGTAACAGATTCTACGGGAATAATCTTCTTGGCCACCGTGACCTTGCAGGTGGCTTCTATCTCTCCTGCCTTGGCGGTAATGGTGGCTTCGCCCTCTTTGACGGCGGTCACCTTTCCCTCCTCAACCGTAACGATTTCGGCACTGGAAGTGCTCCAGGTGACGGTTTTATCGGCCGCATCGTCCGGCAGCACGGTGGCCGTAAGCGTATCTTCATCGCCTTCCACCAGGGCCAGCTCGGCCTTGTCCAGCGTGACGGACGTCACTTTGGGGAGCCCGGCCTGCCTTACGGAGAATTTCTGCGTGGCGGTGCCGCACTTGATGGTAACGAGGGCTTCACGCTCCTCTGTAGTGGGATTGGGCTGGGCCGATACAGTCAGGTTCACCGTGCCGGCCGTGCCGCTGGTGGGCTGTACGGAAAGCCAGCTGGAGGCCTTTGTATCTGTGACATCGGCCGTCCAGGGCTGGTTGGTGGTAAACTTCACCGTCTGGCTCTGGGACTGCTGGGCGGTATCCCAGCTGATGCCCTGGGAGAAAACGGCCTGGCTCTCGGCAGGAATCTCTATCTTGGGAGCAACCGGCTGCGGCTGCGGGTTGTCTTTTTCTTTGTTGCAGGCATAAAACAACAATATAGTTGTTGATGCTAATAGAACGGCCCTTATTTTCATAACCATAACTCTTTATAAGAGACGAAGAACTCTTCTTCAAAAACTATTTTAGTTCAACAATATTAAGTCGGTATGATGTTTTGCTAACTTCTGCTCTTTTATATTGAACGGAATCAGCAAGAATAGTCTTTACAAGATTAATATTCTTCTCAGAAGTTCGGCACCCAAATATTACACTCTTGAGAGAACAAGGGCAGTATGAACGTAATCCTGACCTTCCCTTCTTAATAATCCGGACTTCCTCCTCATATTTCCATGCGGCACTTTTTCTCTGAAACAACTGTTCAAGAATCTTTCCAGGATTGTCCCATAGTTTTGCAGGTGCGAAGTCCTTCTCATAAACAACCGGAAAGATAGGGAGAAAGAAATCCACATCCTCTAAAACATCAAACTCTAAGCAAAAGCCCCGATGTTCATCTGCATAATGTGTCCACAAAAGGATGTCATCATTCTTACGTGAAAAGCAACATATCCTTTGTCCTTTCATTAAAGGATTAAATGTAGATAAATACTCTATTCCTAACTCCTTGATATCCTCCTCGTTAATAGTCTCACCAATAATTCTTATTTGTTTGTTCCATTCTTCATATGGAGGTCTCAATAATCCTTCATATGGATCATTAAAGTCCTCATGAGAAGAAAACCATAACGAGTGTTTTTGTAACGCTGATAAACTATTTATACTAAAGGGCCTATATTTGTAAACCGATACCGGATAATCGCTTCGCTCAACAAGGCTCCTATATAATAGCTTCCATGCCTCTTTTACTTTCCTATCCATTTATATCACAAAAAATAGTAGTTAATGAGTATCGACATCTCCTCATAAGGGAAACGAGATAGTTATTAATCTGTGATAGAGGATAATTGAATATAATCCGAGAAAGGTTTTACTAACTCCTCAATAGTATTTACACATATCGAATCAGGAAATGTGATACTGTCGCCACATATTATTCCGCCAATTTCCTTAACACTAGCAAAAAAAGGTTCATAAACAGGATAAAGGCCCTCAAACTTATCTGCTCTAAATGACATTTTGTACTTCATATAGTCAAACCACCAAAGCCCCTCATTGCTCCGATGAAAGAATGGTAAAACAAAAAAGTGTGGAGCAATTCGTTTATCTGCAGGAGGCTCTGGTAAGCCGTGTTCAAATAAACAATACTCCACACCCGTATGGAGACTGTGCGGAATGCACGGTACACCAAACCAGGTGATGAATGTAATTGCCTATCCTTGAACACTTTGAAATTTACCAGATTTCCTGCAAGGATAAAAGCGAAAACACTTTCATCTAATATGTAATACTCAGGGATGTGCAAAGTAGCATATAACCCTGACATTCGCAAATATACGAAAGATTTCTAAATTAGCATCGGGAACCATAAAAATGCATGGCTGTTCTGGCAAAATTGTGTACCAATTGGGGACTTCAATATCAAAAATCGCAGGGGCATTGTCGAGTATGAGCAAGTGAAAGGGCATAGAATAGCCGTAGATGAGAACATGGAGACATTTTTACAGGAAATAGAAGTCCCGGTTCTTTCGGCCTTTGGTCACTATGGACAAAAAGACTACACTCACTGCGGTTGGGTGGGTTACTCTCTATTTGCGATATAATGTTTGAAGGGCTGGTGCGTTCCGGACGGGCTTTGGTAAAAAAGGGTCCGTGCGGTGGCTTGTGCAGGGAGCGGTGCTTGCATGACGGCGTCTGTCTGACGACCGTTAGACTTGCCGTGAGGCAAGGCTAAAAGGGAGGAGTTAGCCGTCAAGCGACCGGGTGAGCCCCTTTTTTGCCTTTGCCCTCCGGAATGCACCAGCCCCAGGACAAGAAACGAAAGACCCCCGGTCAGTGGCCGGGGGTGATGTTTATTCTTTCGAGGACGGTTTTTCGGGCTCGTCTCCGTGGGAGTCTTTGTACTTGAAGCGGCGGATCTTCTGGGTGGCCGTCTTCTCGAAGGGCTCCTTCATGGCATCTACCTCGCCAATCTTGGAGTTCTTGCCCACGGTCTTGTTCACCCAGTCCATCACGGCCTTCTTGCGGGCTTCCAGTTCTTCGAACCACTTGTCTTCCGTGGCCTGGTTCCAGTCTATGGCGTTGTCCTGGAATTTCACCAGGGCCACCAGCTTGCCGTCCCTCTCCATCACCAGGGATTCTTCCACGCCTTCGAAGTTGTTGATAACCTGCTCAATCTCTTCCGGATAGATATTTTCTCCGGAAGGACCCAGGATGGTGTTGTTCAGGCGGCCCTTGATGTAGTAGATGCCGTTTTCATCTACCGTGGCAATGTCGTTGGTGTGGAACCAGCCTTCGTCGTCCAGCACCTGCAGCGTACGCTCCGGGTCTTTGTAGTAACCCAGCATCACGTTGTCTCCGCGCACCACGATCTCTCCTTCTCCGGTGGCCGGATTCACATTGTCCAGGCGGATGTCCACCTTGTAGGTGGCGGGGCCGATGGACCCCAGGTGCTTTTTCTTGTCCACCATCACGTTGCAAACCAGCGGGGCGGTTTCCGTGAGGCCATAGCCCACGGCATAGGGAAACTTGCAGTCTATGAGGAACTTCTCCACGGCCGGATCCAGCTTGGCGCCGCCAATGCCGAAGAAGGTGAGCTTACCTCCGAAGGAGTTGACCATCCTGCGGCCGATGAACCAGTGCAGGATGTGCGGGATGCGCTTGTCGGCCCAGGAGAGCACGCGGCTCTTCTGGATGGTGGGCCATACGCTGTTCTTGACCACTTTCTCGATGATGAGCGGCACAGAGCACACGATGGTGGGCTTGATTTTCTTCATGGCTCCCAACAGGATGGTGGGGGTGGGAGGTTTGGGCAGCGTATAGCAGG
>JAEEGL015688686.1_pt1 | contig 11222 bp, 9 predicted proteins | sample 9134231 | NCBI WGS metagenome assembly JAEEGL01 (sample SAMN16246548, study PRJNA631951) | gut metagenome | biome: gut microbiome; feature: rumen; material: fiber-attached | host: Bos | place: Iran: Karaj | collected 2018-10
CACAGATTACTCTGTGCGGAAACTATTTACGCTAATACAAACTGCTAACAGCAAGATAATAGCGCACTTAATTTCCATGCTCCACTTGATTTCACTAAAATCCGACTCCGCCATTTCATCTGCGACAGCCTCCGCGCTCAACAGCCCTTCAGCGATCGCCAAGTAGTACGGGAGACCACACAAAAAGTTGTGCTTCGTATCGTCAAGCATCAACTTGAATGTGCTCTGGCATTTTGCATACGCCCACGAATCAGAAAAATACGCACTGCTCAAGTACAGCGTTTTGTTCGCTTCGCTTAAAATCGCAGCCTTCCTTTCAGCTTTTGTCAAATCTGAATAGTCTGGCATACGATTTGTTGTTAAGAATTTCTTCAGGATAGTATCAACCTTGTCTTTTGAAACAAGCCTGAACTCATCCACAATTAATATATTAGCTCTGTTTCCTCGGGCGGTTTCGCCAGATGTTACCACCTTGATATACGATCCGTTTTTGAATACAATCTGAGCCTCCGTACCATTAATCTTCGTTTCCTTCTCGTCAATCTCAAAGGCCAACGCAGGAGACAACGGCCTGAGCTCAAGCATTATCTTTTGGAGAACATTCAGAGCTTGTCCCCTCGTTCCAGAAGCAATTACGATTTTACTCCCGGGATACAGTATTGCTCTTGTCACGCAGAAGATTGCCGATAAATATGTTTTGCCTAACACTTTGTTACCCTGTCAGCTTTTTATCCAACAGTTCTTGTAATTTCTTACAAGGTCAGCATACATTTTCTTCCATTTACTGGAAGGCGGACACTCGTGGCGATTTTATTGCTACTTTTTACGCTCAATCGCTATGCGTTACGATACCGACAAGTTCTCGGTTATCTCGGTGTTGGCATATCTACCTTTCGACTTAGCGTTCACCGATATTGCCCGCTTAATTATTCAGCACATTTCTATGCTGCGAAGCCATAAAGCCTGGAACTAACAACCAAACTTCTGTCAACCTCTTGAGGCTATAAAAACAAATGAATTATTTATATTCATCTCTACCAACAAAATCTTCTGAAAAGTTTTTAGTTCAAGATTCAATATATCTTCCGCAAATCTATGGGGGTTCTCTCTGTAATAACCAGCCCATTGCTCAATCGCTTCCAGCGTTTCACATGAAACTGTTTTATAGATGGACTCATAACTCTTCATCTTCATCACCGCCGTCATCATTTCCAGATGACAACACATCTGCCAAAAGTTCCTCGTCGCTTTCGTCCGCAAACTCTGGGCGCTCTACACGAAGCTTTGCGATCTCTTCCTCGTACAACTTACTATACAGATTTTTCTTACCCATCATTTTGGCAAGATGCCCATACAGCCAGACGTTGACCTCTTTTTTTATCCCGTCAACATCCTTGAATTCTTCTGACGGTTCTGCGATTGGCTTACGCCTCTCGCACCATCCGATACCAACACCAAACGGAACATCTCCAAGCGAGTTCGACTCGTCCTTTTTTCTTTGAACAGGTTTGAGATTCAAGTCTCGCAGTAAATTGCTTTGCGTACTGATAAGCTTATCTACGTTCTTACCATCACCAGCACGGGCATTATTGATGTCGATATCGAGCGCACTGATTTGTTTCAACAGCAGCTCTGTACCTATGTCGAGTTCAACCTCATCTGGAAGACGGGACATCCAGTATTGATAACGTTCCTCTAACTGTGCGATCATTTCCGGTGGATACACAGAACCCCAGAATTTGATCATGCGTTTTGTAACATTTATTTTTGGCACTGGAGCTTTCTCTTCTTCCGATGCCACATTAGAACTTTCGGCATCGTTTTCCGGCATAGTTTTGGTTTCCGCATCATCGTTAACGAAGTCCCAAAGACTCCCCTCTTCGCTGAGCGTATCGTCATAGCTTTTGCCAGCATAGTTAGCGGCATTGATTGCCATTACGTACTTAGCCATGATTGTGTGCTGTGTTGCTTTCTTTTCCGCAGAGTCAAATATCCTCTTGTTCCAGTATAAGTTAAGTGCTCTGCAAGTCTGTCGCACTGCATGATCTATCCTGCCAGACTTTGCATAGTACGTTTCGCAGATTTCATCAACGCACTTCTTGCAATATGGCAAGAATCCAGAGCCTTTATATAAAGCTCCATAAGATACTTGAAAGAAACCTCGTTTCCTACCGTAGGCTATTCCGCACTTACAGCAGACAGCCTTGTCCGTATTGATTTCAAACGCCATTAGCCATCACCGCCATCATCAACAGGAGTGGGATCTTCATCTCCCGCATCGTTTAATGACAGCTCGTATAGTTTAGCGCATACTCTTAAATCATTCCCGAATGAAAATTTCGGAATATATCTTCCGGGAATCTCCTGCCGCTCCGTTGTACCGATCTTCTTCGTTGACCTTGCTTTTCTATACTTGAGACCCAATGAGCCAAACCCTTGTATTGTCACAGGTTCTCCCTTCTTTAGAGATTCCTGAATCACATATAAACATGTATCAATAATGGTCTCAACATCGTCAACAGTAAACGGTGCCTGCTTATCCATTCCTTTAATAATGATGTCTTTTACATTTCCATCGTCATCAGAAATGTGTAATGTTTTCTTTGGAATTGCTACCGGCTTCCTGATGTTGTTGTCACGCAAGAAAGCAGCAATCCCGCGTACTAATTCTTTTCTGTTCATTTTTACACCTGTTTCCCTTTTATTCTGCGACTTTTTCGCACTTAATTCTATACTCTGCATCCAGGCCATCATCCTTATTAAAGATGAGAAGCAACTGCGATGGCGTAGAATACAGACGCTTATCATTAGCATAATTATCAGAGCCACACAATGCGCCGCACAACATCGCTGTGATTCCAAGTTCCTCAAAGCTCTCACGATGATGCTTGTCTCCAAGCAAAACATACTCGATGTTCTTACCGTATCGCTTGTTGAATAAAGTGGCAAGTAACCTCGGGCTATTTTTGACGCCATCCAAATCTCCATGGCTTGCACAAATGTCATGACCGGCAACATTAGCAAAAATGAATTCCGTATTGTTATCCGAAACGATTTCAATGCTGTTCTCCTCGGATGCCATCCTTTGTTCAAGCCACCAAGGTATCAGCCTCTCAATATTGTCTCTGTGAATATTATCTTGCTTGTCTGCAACCGTTCTGCCATGATTGCCGTATGTCATATAAACCTTTGTCTCATCGACGCAGCCGCTCAGATAAGAAATTGCTTGCGCAAGTACTTCTGCAACTTGCATGATCTGATTACATGTAAGCTCTTCGGAGGCAACCCTGACGCTGTTATGGATTGATCCGTGAAACAAGTCTCCAAGCACAATGATGTGCAGCTTGGAGCAGTTATGTAGAACTATTCTCTTTGCTGCCGCCTCTACGGTATTAGTCACTCTATCCAAGCAGATATTAATATTATATTTGTTAAAAACATTGTCAGTGACCATACCATAATGCCAGTCGCTTAGAACAAGCACCGCTTCGTTATCCGAACGAGACTCAGCGCTTACTTTATTTGCAGCTCCGAAAACACTACCAACAGAATTACTCAAATCTTTTGCTGCTTCAGCGAGCCTCTCATAAAGGTGTTCTCTTCTGGCATCCATTGTGAGGAGCTTGTTGTACTCCCTCCTCTGATCATAAAAGCGCCTCTTCTCCTTCTGGAAATTCCGCATCCGCTCATCATAGTCGTCTGCCAATCCGCTATCCAAATAGTTCTTCTTATCATTTTCCAGAAGCTCGAGCGTTTTCCTGCTTCCGTAAAACATACGCCTCGCAACATCGGCAGCATAATCCTTGCCGTAAACGTACTTTGACAATTCGGAATAGTCATAATCTGTCAGTGTTTTGTCCACAAGCTTCCCGTATACGATTCTCTTGTGATACTGGAAGTCAGACTCTCCCTCTTTCTTCGACAAAACAAAATCGTCTGCACTCATGGTGTTCCCTCCAGACCATTTTGCTTCGATCTTACATCGGCCAGAAAAGCAATCACCTTTCTGCTTTCCTCGCAAAAATACTTGTGTCTCTTCGACTTCTGCTTCATTGTGCGCACGATATGCGCATACGGGAATCGCTCCCTAATCATTTGTGCTTCATCTTTTGTAATCGCCACCATGTGGATTTCATTTCATTCCTTTGTATATTATTTCGAAAGCGTATATATCTTCCATATATTACATTTCATCAAGAAGCCCCGACACCCGCTTTTGATGCAGGTTTCGGGACTTTTGTTTTTTCGTCATTTTCAATTTTTATTCTTTTCAGATTCGTCTTTTCGCTTCATAGTGTAATTCACCTTCTGCTGGAGAGCAGCCTTGTATGCACATGTAGCACAGTATTTCTGATGAGAGCCTTTTGTTGGGTTGTTTATTTTTGTGGTAATTCCACACTTGGAACATTTAAAATATGGCTCCCCAAGGTACATCATATATTGATATCCTAAATTTCTGAAGTCTGTCACTTCAAATGCACACTCGCCGTCTTCCACAAAGTTGATACGCATAGATGTGCCATCAACCTTTTTTGAGAAGCTGACCAATCCTTCTTCCTCCAAGCAGCGAAACATATCGCACTGCCTCTTGGTCGAGGTGTTTATGTTAGCCATTTTCATTATCTCGCTGTCCTTTGCCCTCACCCAGCAGTTGTTTGCAGCATTCAGAATGTTCCGATACTTTGCAATACACAATAAAGCAAACGCAAGCCTCTTTATCTGAACGCCTTTCAATTTTGAGATGGTGTCCATTTCATTCTCCGATATACAAATCGCATCTATATCTACCATCTCATACTTTTTTGCTATAGACAACGCGCCGTCTATGGTCTTTTGCATTGACGGAATGGATATGGAAGAGTCACACTTCCTGATATACTCCACAATTTTTTTCTCTGCTTCTGCCTTATTTCCACAGCTATCAAGATAATATTTTGCAACGCTTACAATCGTCTTTGACGGTTTCTTGCCCAAGGAGCAGGAGGAGATCATCTCCTCTGCCCACTCTCTTTCCTTTAATATAATCACTCAACTATTTCCCCCACATTTATTTTGAATCGCTCGCCATTGAATTCTATGTCGCCACTGTCATCCATCGTCGGATAGTAAATCATATTACCAGAGCGTTTTAGCAAATTCTTTATAATTTGTTCCTTACACATACTCCAAGCAAACCGCTTTGTTGAATTCTTCATATAGCATATATCAAGAACGATATTGCACAGAGATTCTTCGTTGGGACAGATCTCTGCGCATTCACGCCGGAACTCCTCGTCAATCTGATTTACTGCGTCAGCTATCTCGCCATCGTCAATTCGTTCATACTTTGATACAATAGCAAAATTTCTCATCCTCTTATTGTAGCCCTCTATCAATCGTTTGACAGCGCCAAACTGCTTCGTTGTATACCCAGCATCACTCTTCATTATTCTGTAATCAAAAGTGGCACTTTCAGTCTGCCTGTTACAGCGGCCGAATTCTTCTTCAAATCGTCGGCAAATCTTATTCATCACACACCCACCAACTCCAACAGGCATAAACAAATGATAGTATTTTAAAAACTCCCTCTGGCGCTCCGTCAGATTTTCGGACTCTATCTGTGTAAGCTCGGATATCTCGATTTGAAATTCTCGAAGCGAATTTCTGTTAACGCTTTTGATATAGGTGTTATACTGCTTCATCAGTGCAGGATAGATGTATCTCATGAAGTATGGCTTCTTATCTGCCACAATCGCACTGTAAAGAATTTTATCCTGTTCATCTTCCATTCTGTTTATCTCATATCGGTCGTACCATGTTTTAGGGATCGGCTTTGATACGATCCCCTTCGCTTTATCTATCGAATTCTGTTGGTAAGTCTGACCGCACCTAATTCTATATGAAAGCGTTCTGTATTCCTCACTATCCTTATCAAAGTGAGAACGAACTTCATACATACTCGTAACTCTGTTTGTGATAGAGCCGATTTCGTTTCCAAAACTCTTTATATTTGCCTCTACGAAATCGTCTTCCGTTGGTATCATTTTTGTTGCCTTGCGCTGAGCACAGCATAGCGCAGGGACGGGATGCAGATTTCTTACCAACACTGGATTGTCAGTAAGCATGACTAAATCGCCATCAAAATCACCAATTTGTTATCGCAGCAGCTCCTTATCTGCTGCCTCTCCTTGTTTCCAAAGAGTTCAGACTATATCATCACCCTATTAGGGGCTGGGCACTCGTGTCAGGATTATTGGTAACCGTCCTCACCTGTTAGTCGTTGAACCTTCCAAGGTACTTTCTTCGGTATTTCCTTGGCTTGGCTGCTGATTAGCATTGTGCGACAAAAAATGGTTAAACTGTCGCCAATTACACTTTAGCTTTCCAGCAATTCACCCAGTTTTCTATTAAGCGTTACCGCCTAAAGGGGCGTGTGTTCACCCATTTAATGCCGCTGTAGTCATGTCCCATCCATTCAAAATCGTACACGTTGTCATGTGCCTGTACCAATATCTCATCTGGCTACTATCAGCAGACTTTACCAATCGTATGTTTTCATAACACGACATCGGCGCTCTGAAACAAGCGAGCTGATCGGCTCCTGTATCTGCCCAGTATTGATTATATATTTCTCCCGTTTTGAGCAATCCGGTTTTCTCCAGCCCGAACATACTCTGACACAGGATGTAAGGATCTCCAGAGATAATGGAGTAATTGCCATGCACTTTTATGACGCCTGTCTTCGCCTGATTGATCCGGTTCTTTATTAACTGATAAACATTACTCTGGATATAAGGGTCGCCAATCATACGACTGTCTATCATAATCGCCTTAACAAAATCATCAGGCTGTTTCAAGATATTCTTTTCGTTTAGTCCATTGCCTTTAAGGAACAACACCGTTTTCTTCCAGTCTCCGCCAAGCACATCCTTGATCTCACTAATAGTCGGAGCAATCAATTCTTCAATGTCATCGTCACTCAGATCATAGCACTGAATGAATTGATAATTGAGGCTATGTTCATTTTCCAGAGATTGAGGGCATGTCTTTGTAACGGCGAAGGTATACTTGTTTGCCATTGATTTCTGAAGATAGTCGTCACAGCTTTTGTAACTATCCCACAGCTTCAGCATTGATGTGGTCAAAACCACTTCCACACCCCGCACATCAACATCGTTACCCCAAGCATCCTTAACAATATAATTCTGTGCTATCTTTTCTGCAAAGTCGATAAAGTCAAATGTAAACAACATTCCTTTTTCGTAAGCATTTCTTGTGTTCAGCCCACTAACCACATAATCAAGTCCGAGCTCTTTGCTCCACCGTTCTGCAAGCGAAGGCAGCATCAACCCGAATCCATCAGACGTATCAAGTGTGATCTCTTTATCCTTCTGGAATTCAACTTGCGGCTCACCGTCATTCTCATCTGAAAGCGAGATGATATCTGACACAAAAGTCGTTTCAGCATCATTAACAACGAGAACCCCCCTTGGATATGAAACAGGAATTGAGGCACTGCACGTTAGCCCTCTATATGCTTCGAGCTTTGCAGGAACAAACTCCATGCTCATATCCCTGTCATTGTCGATACGTCTTCGCAGCTCAGATGACAGCCTCTCGCTAACAAACACGATGGTCGAATTCTTGACGCCACCGGTAGTACCCACCAGCCTCACATACCTGACACCGTTGACACTGAATCCCCGGCATGCTCGATAGTAATCTTTGGGCTTATCAATTATCAAGCATAAATAATCTGATTTGAATTGAATCCTGTCCAATTCTTCATACAGTCTTTTGATTTCCCTTTTATTCTTTATTGAATTTGCTTCATTTTTAAGCCGCTTTATTTCCGCCTTTATAAAACGTGCTTTTTGGTCTGCGTCTTCGATTCCGTTCAACTCATCTATCCATCTCAGCACCTGACTGTCTGCCAATGAGATAATCTCCTCATCTCTACGTGCATCCCTCAACGAAAGAGTCAAGTTCCACCTCGATTTCCTTAATCTACTGCTATGGATTTTAAAAACAAACTTCTGACAAGCTAATTGTTTGCTTATACATATCACTCCGTTCCGTGCTACTATAGTGTTGTGAGATCAAAAAAAATTATTTTCTTCAGCTATATATTTTCTCCAGGCACGAACAAACTGCTTCTTTTCTTTCACCTGCTGCCTTCTTATCATCTCATCTTCGTACAAATCATCGTCCTTTACTGGAAAGAAATAAGGGCAATTATGACTCGGCTTACACATTTCGTAAAAATAACAATCAGAGCATTTCATCCTCAAAGCTTACATCACCCCTCTGCTAACAGAATCAATCCAGTCAACGAGGAGCTTCCTCATCCTTTTGCTGGGAATATAGATATAAATATCTTCGCCGGTTCTTATTGCCGATCTCCAGATCCATTGAAGCATAACAGAGAGAGCATACTCATCCTCGTTTACTTCAATACCACACTGCTGATAAAACTGCTTCTCGCTGACATTCATAAATACATTTACTGCATATACCAAGCAGTTCCTGTCACGGTATGTATTAACTGCCTTCGTATTGAAATTCAGATATGCTTTTGTGTATCCCTTTCCCTTCGTCTTGTTAAAAGCAGATTTGAAAGTACCCCACAGTCTTTTCTTTGGAGGTACATCCCAGATATTCTTAAAGCAATTCGATATATTATTTTTTAACTGGCCAATGTCAGAACTCTCTTTCTCATACCAGCTAATAGACAAAGCAAATTTATCCTTCCCTATCAGGTTCATTCTCTCATTATCCAGAATGTGAATCTTATCCTTCAAGCTTCTGACATACTCCGGCATATTACCTTCATGATCTATAAATCTATATACACCGTTACTGTCTCGTTCGACTCCGATACGTTCATAAGGAAGATGATTCATTTTCATAAACTTACAGATGCTCTGACTCTCAAATAAATATGTAAGAATGAAAACGTCTTCAAAAGAGGTTAGCAAGTCAACTGGCAATGTCCAATAGTACAGTTCTTGTGAATTGTGGTTAATACGTATAAGATTTCTTGATTTAGCAATATCAAGTAAGTTTTCATTTAATGCTATACCCTCATACTCCTTATCAGTTATAGAGTATACTCCGCCTTCTTCTTTCATAAAACCATTTTCAGTAACCAGCTTCAGATCATACTCGCTTGCTTCAAGCTTATCCAGAATATCGACATTTTCATCAATGATCAACGTGTACCCATGCTCCCTTATCTTACTCAGCATTTCTTTTGTATACATTTTAAAAGCTGCATGAGTTGTAGCAATATTTCTTCCCTTACTAATCAATGCCTCTGTGTGAATAGTTTTTCGAAAATGATACCTTTCAATCTTTGAACTTGGTTCTGCGAAATTCATCCCCGGACAACTCTCTACTATACGATGAGCTTCCTCCAAAAAGGGAGTGATGTAAACAAACCTTTTATTTTTATGTTCGTTTATGTAACTTATAGCTGCACTGCTCTTTCCTGAACCCATAATTGCATCACATACTTTAATCAATAAACCGCCTCCGTTTTATAATAAAAATCAAAATAATCATGTGACGTTTCATTCACAAATATCTCATTTAGAACTTTATAGGTTCTAAGCCATTTTGAAACCCGCTTATAATGCAGGTTTCAAGACACGCTCTCTTAAAAAAGAAAATAAGGTATATGTTATTTTTTTATTTTGTTATGTACAAGAAATGTGCTACTTTGGTAGTGTAATTTTTGCCACATGATCCCCTCCATGATTTAATTGTAACAAATTTGTAATATCTCGTCAAGTACCTTTGAGCAAAAAAGTTGCACAAATGCAAAGCACAAATCTTGTTTTGTTTTGGATATTATTATAATCAATTTATAATTCTTTATTAGCATTATAAAATTTTGTGTCGGTTGCTATTGATTTTAAAGATATAAAAAATCCTTATTTTATCAGTATTTTAAAGGATTTTTTTGAATTGCAATGTCTGCTGTTTTGGAGTGAAAATTTTTGAAGAGGTGGAATTTGGGAGAAGGAGTAACTGACAGATGCTGCCGATGTCGGGGTGACCGATTAAACCATAACCACCCCCGGCGACGCAACAAAGGGTGAAAAGGGTGCATTGAAATTGTTACAAAGCTGTAATCTATTTTTTCTTTTTTGGAAATTACAAGCGGAGCAAAGCGTGCTATAATGGTGTTCCCGGGGATAGAATATTTATGTCAAGTATACTTGTCATAATGTAGGCTATACTTGACAAGTTGACTATCTTTGGAAAAATAAACAAAAGGGAGTAATGAATTATGTCAAAAACAACAAAAATCACAAGAGAACGAATCCAGGAGCAAGCAAGCAAGGAAACGGTAACAAATGCTATTGCGTGGGCTATCGAACACATCTTGAATGAAGCTATGGCAGACAATGCGGACGTTTATGCACCCGATAGCGGCATTACACCGGGCAATTCTGTAGTCGGTGACCTTGTCACAATGCTGTCCGCCTATGTGGTACGGAACAAACTACACCACATGATGTGTGATAACACTTCCAGCGATGGCGCTATAGCTGAAATGCTGTACAGTGATATCTACCGGGTATACGACTTTGATTACTGTTGCATGCGTACAGACAGACAGACAGCCGGAACAAAGGCGGAACAATGCAAAGGGATTGAAAAATGCGCCTCAATAACCCTCGTTTCTGATATGATTCAAGAAGGATGTACTATCCTTTTGGAAATCATAGCGGAACAATGGATTGACGGGTGGGTTGACCTGTTATCCCCCTATGAGGTGGCATACTGCACCGCATACCGTGACGGCACGACAAAGCCCACCGAAAAACAGCGTAAAAGATGGACAAACGGCGTTCGTGAATGTTCCCGGGCTGTCAAAATCGTGTTAGAACGAAATCGACACGGACTTGAAACGCCCTTTTCCGGCTTGACAGACGTTGACGGCAAAACAAAAGTTTCCACATTGTCCGCCATTTCGGACAGCTATGGCGATATCACCATAGACAACGAAATGAAAACGATTTTCACAAAATGGATAGATGATATGGATATAACCGACAGCCAAAAAAGAGTAATTGTATCACATTATATCAATGACATGGAACAGTCACGGATTGCGGAAAAATATGGCGTGTCGGTCAACCGTGTCGAAAAAATTTTGATTGACTTTAGAAAAAAGCTGTCACAATTCATAGCGGAAAAAACAGGAAAAACCATTGAAAAATCTATTCACAAAA
>JAEEGL017061854.1_pt1 | contig 11222 bp, 9 predicted proteins | sample 9134231 | NCBI WGS metagenome assembly JAEEGL01 (sample SAMN16246548, study PRJNA631951) | gut metagenome | biome: gut microbiome; feature: rumen; material: fiber-attached | host: Bos | place: Iran: Karaj | collected 2018-10
TCCTGCCTCCGCCACAAAATGCAGAATGCCGTAGGGCGACAGTTACTTCGCGCTCTTGATGGGGATTATGTGCGTACCCCGGCTGTTTCCTGCCTGTCGCTTCTGCTTGTTTTAAGGTTGTCAGCAAGCTGGCACCTAAGACCATAACGGTTGCCGTAGTGGAGAGATACTTCAATAGCTAGATAGAGCACCAGATTAGTAACCTGGGTAACGGCTCTCCATGCCTGTCGCACCGTTTCTTTTTGAAAACAGATGTATAACAATTAAAGATGTAACGAAGATGAATTACAATTCGATGTTAAAGGAAATGAAGACTGAAAAGAATTATGAGGGTGCCAAAGCTTATGCTATGACTCCCGAGTTGGAACTTTATTCTGCCGTAATGACAGCATCGCTTAGCGATACTTGCTACGAGAAGCAGGACGAGAGGGTTAATCGTATTGCCCAGCTCATGGGTAAGGTGTCACCTGAGTTTGTTGCTCGCCTTGCAGTCTACACCCGCACAGAGATGCATCTTCGTAGCATCCCCTTGCTGTTGCTGGTTGAGCTGGCGAAGGTCCACAATGGTGACAATCTTGTAGCTAGAGCAGTTGAGAAGACCGTGCTTCGTGCAGACGAGATTATGGAGCTGCTGATGTGCTATCAGTGGCGTAATCCTTCTGGTGATGAGCGTAAGAAACTTAGTAAGTTGTCGCGTCAGATCCAGAACGGACTACAGCGAGCATTCAACCGCTTCGATGAATATCAGTTTGCAAAGTACGATAGGGATGGCCTCGAAGTGAAGCTACGCGATGCCTTGTTCCTGGTTCACCCCAAGGCAAAGGATGAGCAGCAGCAGGCAATCTTTGACAAGATTGTGAACCGTCAGCTGGAGGTTCCCTATACTTGGGAAACTGAACTGTCAGCTCTTGGACAGCAGAAGTTCGAATCGGAAGAGAAGAAACAGGAGGCTTTCCGCGAGAAATGGGAAGAGCTTATCAATAGCGGCAAGCTGGGTTATATGGCCTTGATGCGTAACCTGCGTAATATGCTTCAGGCTGATGTCTCTTTGCTCGAAATGCAGAAAATAGCCAGCCGTTTGTCTGATGCAGGACAGGTGGCTAAGTCAAAGCAGTTGCCTTTCCGTTATCTGTCAGCCTATCGTGAGATTGAGGAGGTGAACTCCACTCACACCGCGATGCTGATGAATGCCTTGGAGGCTGCTGTTAAGAACTCTGCTAGCAATATTGAGGGTTTTGATGAAAACACTCGTGTCCTGTTGGCTTCAGATGTCAGCGGTTCCATGTGGTCACCTGTCAGCTTGAGAAGTGCCGTTCGTAACTATGACATTGGAATCCTGCTCTCTATGTTGCTTAGAAACCGCTGCAAGCAGGTCGTGGCAGGCATCTTTGGAGAAGAATGGAAGGTGGTGAATATGCCTAATGACAATATTCTGATGGCTACACGCCAGTTGAAACGTCTGGGTAACACCGTGGGATTCAGCACCAATGGTTATAAGGTCGTGGACTGGCTCATCGAGCATAAGGTAGTGATGGACAAGGTGATGATGTTCACCGATATGCAGATGTGGGACAGTACCGGACGCTACAAGACATTTGAGGACTCTTGGAGGAAATATAAGAAAATGGCTCCTGAAGCGAAGCTCTATCTCTTCGACCTTGCAGGCTATGGTCAAATGCCTTTGCGCTTTGCTGAGCCTGATGTATATCTGATTGCCGGCTGGAGCGACCGTGTGTTTGATGTCCTCTCCGCTATTGAAAAGGGTGAGGATGCCTTAAGTGTAATTAATAAAATAGATGTATAGAATGTTTTCAACCATGCAGAGTGATTACTCTGCATGGTTAGAGAACGAAGATGAAATATAGATTATGGAAAAAGTAGAAATAATAGGAAGGACGGTAGTAAAGATGTGGACTACCGAATTTGACGATACGGCACGTGAGCAGATTGAGAATCTTGCCTCGTTGCCTTTCATTCATCATCATATAGCCCTGATGCCCGACTGTCATGGTGGCATGGGAATGCCCATCGGAGGGGTTTTGCCTACAAAGGACGTTGTCATTCCAAATGCTGTCGGTGTGGATATCGGTTGTGGTATGTGTGCCGTGAAGACAAATATACGTGCCCGTAGACTTACAGAAATGATTCTGCGAAAGGTCATAATGAAGGGAATCCGCGAGCGTATCCCTTTGGGAATGGACCATCATGAACAGATGCAGGACGAGAAGCATCTGCCTACGGGTTTTGACTTGGAAAAGTTGCCTGTCGTGGAGAGACACTATAAGTCCATCCATCATCAGGTGGGAACGTTAGGCGGAGGCAATCACTTCATCGAATTACAGCGTGATGAAGAGGGGTGGCTGTGGATTATGATTCACTCAGGTTCACGTAACCTTGGCAAGCAGGTAGGCGATTTCTATAATAAGAGGGCCAAGTGGTTCAATGAACTGTATTACAGTAAGGTGGAATCGCAGTTAATGCTTCCTTTCCTGCCCCTGAAGACACACGAGTTCGCTGATTATTGGGGTGAAATGAATTACTGCATAGCCTTTGCCAAGTGTAATCGTAATCTTATGATGGAACGTATAAAGGAAGTTATTGTTGATGCATTACCTTTGGCAGAGTTTGAACCTACCATCGATATTGCACACAACTATGCTGCATGGGAGAACCATTATGGCCATAACTGCATTGTCCATCGCAAGGGCGCTGTTCGTGCACGAAAGGGTGAGATAGGTATCATCCCTGGTTCTCAGGGGACTAGCTCATATATCGTTGAGGGACTGGGGAATCCCGATAGTTTTATGAGTTCCTCTCATGGTGCCGGTCGTTTGATGAGTCGTACTCAGGCTATAAAGACGCTTAACCTTGAGGATGAAATCAAGAAGATGGAGTCTAAGGGTATTGTACACAGTATCCGTTCCCAGCGTGACCTTGACGAGGCTGCAAGTGCATATAAGGATATTGATCAGGTGATTGCCCTTGAAGCTGATTTGGTGAAAGTAAAGACAAAACTGGAACCAATAGCGGTTATCAAAGGATGATGTGTTTTATTGAGAAAATGCCACTCCATAATGTGGCATTTTCTTACATATACACAATAATCCATGTGTTATCGGTATGATAGACGGTTATTCTATTTGCTTGTCCAGTATAATATGTGGTATAAAGAATCTCCTTTTCTTGCAACAAACAACTCGTCCTCGTCATCATCCATTTCCCATACCTCTTGTATAGGTTGTATGTAGATTTGGTCGTACTCAGGTTTACTATAATTGTTATAGAAAGAAGAAGAGTCATCCCACCACCAACCCCATTTGCCATCTTTAGAGAACAATACGATGTCCCATCCGGGAACATTGTAAACAGCATCCATTTCAATAGGGACAACGACGTTAGCAAAGCCTTTGTTGTTTATGCTTGCAATTCCCTGATGTCCGTTTTTTATGAGAACATAACAGAATAAGGACTCTGGTTTTCTGAAGATGAAGTCGTATTCAAAGGGGAGTACAATTTCATTCTTGTCGTTTACCAGCCCCCATTTCCCGTCCCTTTTTACAGGGAAAGTGTTCATATAGAAGAACTCTTTCTCATCGTAGGTAAAGCAAATGTCATCGTATTCAGGATTAAGTGCAACAGTCCCTTTTATGGAACGCATTCCTATCTTCCCGTTTTCAATTATTCGAAAGTCATTATAACCATAGGTTTTCCAATAATCTCTAATTTTATCACCAAGAGGAAACAATTCATCTCGAAATCGTTTCATGGACGTTTTCTTGTCTGAAAGGTCTATTTCTTTATGTAGAGTGACATGCTTTTCTATCAAACCTTCTATCTCATTGATTTGAGTCTTCGACAATTGATGAGACAAGGCCTTGTTCTTTAGTTCCTGCCATACTTCGAGGCATGTCTGGTATTCTGAATGCCATCCTTCCAACCAAGACGGAATAGGTGCTTTATCTTTCATGGTTCTTGCGCTTCTTTAATTCATCTGTAATAGAGTTATGTAAAATGCTTTCCTTTTACAGCTATGTTAAGTTTCTTGATGTAGTTTATATACGTGGAATCTTCTGCGCCCTTTACCATGCGAAGGAAGTTTAGTTTACCCCTCACAACGTTAATGTCATGCATGGTAGGCGATTCTTGGTGTTTGATTTTATGAATCTGGGCTCTTAGATTCTTGATGTATTTTCTACTGACGTTAGTCCTTTGGTTCACCGTTATCCCTGTGACTTCTTGTCTGGAACCGCGCTTCTGCAGGCGTGTCTTTTGGGGATTGATGGTGAAATGACATTCGTTGATAATACGGTATAGTTCTTTCATGAATTCACCGTCCTTTTGATACGCGCTGTGATTGCTGCTGAAAGTGATGTCATCAGCATAGCGGGTATAGGTGACATGGAATCTGCGTGCTAGACCAGAAAGTCTGTTGTCGAGTGTCATGGAGCAGATATTACTTATAACCGGAGATGTCGGTGCTCCTTGAGGCACTACGTTAAGAACATGATGGTCGGCGGTTGTCGGGTATGTGCAGATGGTTGCAATATCTCTTGCTACAAGTGGCGCTATTCCTAGTTTCACAAGATTGCGTTCTACCATGTTGGCCGTGATACTGGTAAAGAAATCAGAGAGATCGAGATTTAGCACATAGTTCTGTCCGATATGCTGGTTGGCATTCTCAACGATCGATCTTCCAGGTATGAACGCCATCGCTTCAGGAGTTGGAATGTATAACTCGTTGAGTATAAATGCCAGAGCGAGCATAATGTCTTTCAACTCCCCGTCAGGTGCTGTTATCGTTCGCATGCCACCTGATTTTTTCGGAATTTGGAACTGCCGATAAGCATCACGCCTTGCTCCGACAAATGTGTAGTTATGAAGTCGCAAAACAGACATGGGATTGCTGATGGCCAGTCCTGAAACGTACGGGCCAATCTCATTGATGCTGTTGCATAGATCCTCCATTGAGTCTATCGCAATAAAACATCGTAGATAATTACGCAATTCTTCTGTCATCTTTCCTATTTAAAAACATCCTGTGAGTGCCAGTACAACTTCTAGAAATGGATTCAAGTTTGTGAGCATGAGCGCAGCTCCTTTGCATACCTAAAGCGAGTGTCTCGCAGAGACCGAGGTTTAGTCCAGCAAAGGAGAAGCGAGTGCGATCAAGGTGCAGAATCCTGTAATAAACTTTGTTGTAGGTCAGTCCGTTGACTGCCAACATCTGCCGATAGCAGCAGACGCAGCAAGAGAGAACTCTCGCAATTCAAGTGTACTGGCTGGCTCACAGGATGTGTTCATTTGTCAAGAAAGTTCCCAACCATAAAAGTCCTCAATGTCTTCATAGTCTTCACCTTCAGACTTCTCGTGCTTGGTGTTATCAAAGACCGCCAGCAGGAGCTTGAAGGCTTCATACTTCTCAATCTGACTGTCGGATATGCATACGGTTTTGGAAACACCGTTATTGATAAGCTCTAGTTTCAATTGATTCTTATCATAAGTCCTCAAACGAGCCACTTGCCAGTTCTCCCCATCAAGCAATATGACAGGCAGCTTCTCTGGGCAACATGAATCAAATCTCAATTCACCAGAACCCTTGTATTCTTCATCACCGAGAAGAATAGCAATTCCATGAAAGCATTCGCAGGTTTCTCTCTCATCCCAATATGAGAAAAGCTCCTGAATAGAATTATCGGTTGTTGTCATATTATTAAATTATTAATTCAAACCATTAGCATCGAATCGGCGTTCAATCAACTTTATCACCTTATAGTACTTATCCTTATTTCCATTGGTAAACTCCATTTCCTAGTCTGATTTCCTGTATTGAAATCATAGTCAGAAGAGTAGAGGGTCAGATCAGCACATTCGAATGAGAAAGATGAAAACCGTTCAAAAAGGGTATTAACTTCTTCACCTTGATATACGATTTTGATATCAAGGTGTTTCTATAAATGTTTAACTCTCCTATTTATTATGGCAATCATATTATTGGAGTTTATATTTGAATAATCATTCCATTGACGGGATAATAGATGAGTTTGGCAATGACATTTTCACCACTAAGAGAAAGAGCATGCTCATAGCAATCAAGCTTGCCCAGTCCATCCTGCTTCAACAAGCAAATCACGCCAGAAAAGACAAACCTTTGCTGTATTGTCGACAGTAATGTCAAGCGTCAAATGATTATGGTTAGCTCTAAGATTGAGGTAAGTGAAACCTTGATAGGCTGGTAGATATTTTATTTTCATATTGAGGATAATTAGTTTCCAATTACAAATATACGATTTAATCTTAATTATAGGTGGAATTTAAGGATTTTTATCACTTGGCTCGGATGTCAAAGCTTTCAACATGGCTATACCATCTGTCGAAGATATCGCGGAGCTCCTGAGGGAGCTTGTCGTAACAGGCGGAGGCAATGTCTTCGGGTACAGGCATGGTGGCAGCTGCGATGTTGCCCGCTATGCAGGCCATGGTGTCGGTATCGCCACCCAGGGAGATGGCACGGATGGCAGCATCCATGAAGCTGTCGGCTTCGAGGAAACAGATGATGGATTCGGGTACGCTCTTGTCGCAGGCGGTCTCGAACTGATAGTCAGGACGTATCTCGTTGGTGGTGCGGTTCAGGTTGTAACCGAAGGTATGCTCGATGTACGACTTGATGTCGGCCTTCGACTTACCTGTCCTGTTGAGGTAGATGGCAGCTGCTACAGCTTGGGCTCCGCGGATGCCTTCTTCGGAGTTGTGCGTGACTTCAGCTGTGGTCTTTGACAGCGCCAGACAGTCATCGAGCGATTTTGCATACCAGGCCACGGGGGCCACTCTCATGGCACTGCCATTGGTGCAGGCTCCATAGGGTGCGCGATTACCTGATGCTACCCACTTCTGGAACTTCTTGCCGAAGGAGTAGACACGATAACGGTTACCGAAATGCTTGAGGAGGTCGATGAGCGATTCCTTGTTGTGCTCCGGATCGTCTATGAGCCACTTGGCAATGGCCATTGAGAGGATGGTGTCGTCGGTGTATGTCATGCTCTTGAGCACTTTCATCTCTTTCTTGCCAGCGAGCTTCTTCACTTTCTGCTTGTCTTTCTCCTGCTCGTATTTGGAACCGAGCACCTCACCACAGATGCCACCGATGAGGCCTGTGAGCGGGAGTCGCTTGGGGATGGTTCGCTCCATACGTTCCACTGTGATGTGGCCATCGGCTTCCTGATGGAAACGGAGTACACCGCCCTGCCAGTTGATGTAGGCGCTGTTGAGTAAGGCTACATCGGCAGACTCGCCACGTAACCATTTCAGCCACTCGGCATACCACTGATTGCTGCCATGAGAAAGCTCTTTCTGACGAGTGGGAGGGGCACCATAACGACCTGTCATGAAGTCACTTTTGATGAGTTGAGGGTTGTTGAGATAGCCGTTTTCGGGGGTAACGATCTTGTTCTGACACTTGACTGCCTCTTGACTGTCGTCGAAATGGGCCATGAGTGCAGCTGCTTCGATACTGCCGAAACGAACACCCAGAATGTCAACACCGCTATTGGCAGCATCGAAGTTGAAACGGTCAGAATAAGCAGGTGCTTGAGCTGACAACGAGAGTGGTCCGAAGCGTTTGAAATCGTCTTGGAAGTGGACTTCATCCCGCAAAGCTCCTTTGGCTATACCGCCTTTGTTAACAGGGTTGTTGGGGTTGGAGCCCAGTGCCTGTTCGCCATAGTGGGCAGTAAACATACTCATCTTATAGAGCAAGTCGATAGAACCCAGAGGCGAGGCGATATCAGTGCGTATGATGACCACAGGCAGAGATCCAGGTAAGCACCCGAGTATGTTGCGACATAGGGCTTCTTCGCGCGGCGTAACGAGTACCACAAGGGCACAATCGGTCTGCGGATGTTTCTCGCTCTTGATGAAGTTCGAGAGGGCAATGAAGCGTCCGTGACACTCATTACGGAAGTCTGAGATGACGCAGGAGGCCAGTCCGGCTTCGGTCATGTTACTCTCCAGCATATGAGCCACGGGCTCGCCATAGGAGCCGTACAGGACGGTTAAATGTGAGATCTGACTAAGAGGGGGTGGGGCGATGGTTCCATCGATGGTGCGATAGATGAAGTTCTCTTCGAGCTTATCGGAGAGTGCCAGCTTGTTGCAGAAGTTTGTATCGCCAGTGAAGGCTTTATATAATAAGGAGAAGTATGCGAAGGTACTGTTCACGCTGATGAATCCGTCGGGGATGTCATACTCGCTATTGATGAGACCATTAGGGCAAGTCTTCTTGAAACGCTTCATGTTGGCGTTCTCTTGGTGCTGCATGGTAAAGGCACAACTGTAGGTTGGGTTTACGCGAGAAATACGCCCGGCGATGTATTCAGCATCCTGGTCCTTCAGCGACTTACTGATGAGGAGCTGTTTCGCGTTACGCAGAGTATCGTCGGAAAGAGAGTTGGCTTGATAAGGGGTGATCGCTCTGCCCAGTCCGCAGTTGGTTCCGTAGAGAAGTGCTGCATAAGCGGCAGGGGGGTAGGAACCGCCATGGCCCATGGCGATGAGAGGGCGTTCAGGCTCGTTGAACAGGAACTGGCGCAGAGGTTCAACATCGGTCTGTTCTGCCTGTTCAATATACTTGCGGGTGTCTTTCAACAGCTCGCTCATCAATGGTTTTGCTGTTTTCTTACGATTCATAAAGGCAATTTATTAGTCAAACAGTTTGAAAGATTTGTTTTATAGTGCAAATATATTAAATGTTTTCATAAGAACAAATTTCTTATACGTATAATTCCTGATTTTTGTATTCGTAAAATCCCTATTTTTGCAAACGAGAGAGGATATAATGTGTTTAATCATATAAATTGCATGTATGAAATTTGGGGAATATGTAAAACCTGGGGAGCATCATGATGTGATGGGGGCTGGAGTTTTGATTTAGAATAAAATGAAAAAGTAAATAATAAATGACAATGGAAAAGAAAGTAATCATTTATCTGCATGGCTATGGATCAAGCGGGGAAAGTAGTACGGTGAAACATCTCAGGAAAATAATGCCCAAGTATGATGTGCTTGCTCCAGATATCCCTGTGAATCCTGCAGAAGCACTCCCATTCCTGAAAGACTATTGCGAAAGACATCAGCCAGCCGTTATTATTGGCACCAGCATGGGGGCGATGTACGCCATGCAGATGCACAACTATAATCGTATCTGTGTGAACCCTGCATTGAGAATGTCGAAACTAACAGATATACTTAAACCTGGAACATTTAAATACTTCCAGCCAACGCAAAATGGGAAAACACACTTTACTGTAACGGAAGATACCATACAGCAATTTCGAGACATGGAAGCGCATATGTTTGATGGAGTAAATAGTTCCAACCGACTGTTTTGTTGGGGATTCTTTGGGGACGAGGATACGACCGTGAATTGGCGAGAAGAGTTTGAACAGCATTTTGCTCCTAATGTGCAGATGTTCCATGGTGGACATCGTATGAACAACAAGGTTCTTGATGGAGTGATAGTGCCATTTGTGGAGGACCTGTTGGAATGTTGCAATAGTCGGTATAAAAAAGGGGATTGGGTGAGATTCAAATCCGAAGAGCCCGATATATATTTGAATAGATATACAGATGGCGTGACTGATGTATATAAAGATAAGTATATTGGTATAATAAAGGATGTTCATACAGTCTTTAAAGGGATATATAATTACACGATAATTACCATTCCTTTACAATTCATATGTTCCTTAACTTTTGAAAATGATATTATAGAGAAATTGACAAATGAACAATTAAGAAATGAGAATTTGGGATTTTTTGAACTGCCTGATGGTATTAATGAAGTTCCTGCCTGTATGTGTGAACACTGGAGAGTATTAGAGTATGTTGTGTTGCCATTAACAATTAAAACAATAGGAATATGTGCCTTTAACGGCTGTACGCTACTTCAGGAGATAAAATTACCAGATAGCATTGAGTTCATCGAAGATGGTGCTTTCCGCTTTTGTGAGTCACTTAAAAAAGTGTGTCTGCCATCAAATATTAAAGTGGTGAGTCCAGAACTTTTCTATGGTAGCGGCATTGAATCCATAGAGATTCATCAGAACATAAAAGAGATAGGCTATTGGGCATTCTGGGGTTGTAAACATCTGAAGCGTTTAATCATTCCTGAGAGTGTCACACATATAGGATATGGTATTGTTTCTGCACATGAAGGGTTCGAAGGAATAGAATGCCACGCTAAAGGATATCATGTTGAAAATGATGCATTAATAGACGACGAGCGACAGGAACTGCTTTGTTGTTGGACACAACAGAAAAACTATGTTGTACCTGAGTGTGTCACACGTATAGCTGACGTGAGTGGAAATGAATTTATGGAAACCATAACTGTGAAGCAACCTATAGAGTTGAGTACATACGACGTATTCGCCTCTGACATTAATCTTAAATATGTTGATTTCCAGGGAGGCGCTACAGGTTTATGTAAATCAGCCTTTTGGAATTGTCCCAAGTTGGAGAACAAATAACAAAACAATGAAATAACTATGGAAAAGCAGTTTAATAAAGTAAACTACTCGGAGTACGAGGGAAAGTACGATGAGCAAATAAAGGAGAAGATGGCGAATGCACCTGAGAGCATTAATATAGAAACCATGCGGGCTAATCTTTATGGTTATACGTTTACGAAGGAATATGCCGACGGAAAGATTCCTGATGAATTGTCGATGGATTATTGGGAGGAGTACTCTTTTGAAAATGAACTTCTTGAAGATCTTGTTGAAATAGATGTTCTGGAGATAATCAATAGAACCAATATTGCCATTAAAGACGGAACTGATAGAATTTATCATCATGTTTCACCTCAAGAGAAGCTGATTCTTAAAGCTATTGACAGTACAGGAGACGGAGAAACAGAAGAAACTGCCTTGTTTGTTATAGATGTTCACCAAGAATATGAGTATCTTGAAAGAGTTATGCGATATTCAGGGATGCGACTTGTTAAACAATGCGTCAGGAACGGGATTGATTGCTTGGAGTTAAAAGACATAGACGGATATGAAGAAAAGGTCTATTTTGACATCAGTCGCCGATTTGAAGTGGGCTATCCAATACTAACAGAAAAATAAAAAGGATTTATGAAAGATCATATTGAAAGCATTTTCAAGGTGATGCCATACTACTTTGCAAGGAGCTGGAGGAAACTGCACTATCCGGAATTCAAGACA
>JAEEGL017089677.1_pt1 | contig 11222 bp, 4 predicted proteins | sample 9134231 | NCBI WGS metagenome assembly JAEEGL01 (sample SAMN16246548, study PRJNA631951) | gut metagenome | biome: gut microbiome; feature: rumen; material: fiber-attached | host: Bos | place: Iran: Karaj | collected 2018-10
GACAACTCGCGGGCGAACGTCTCCCGACACGGGAGATTAGAAGGATTCCTCAGGGGTGCGGGTCTCCCGCTTTGTATTTGTGGTCGGCGGCCGGCGGCTGCCGTACCACAAATGCGAAACTAGCAATAAACGGAGAATCTCTATCCCGGGAAACGAAGCATATCTGACACACTGCATCCTTTTCCTTTCTGCTTCCTTCCAGCGCTCCGCAAAACGACAAACAGAGCCGGATGAAAAGAAGACAAAGAAAACAAAGAAAAAGAAAAAGAGCGAACATGAAAAGAGATACACTGCCGCTTTCCGCTATCCAAACAAAAAGCGCCGCACGTTCCGGAATCAGCATAACGGTACAACAAAACCTCGGTGGAGCTTTTACACTTCACACTGCATTGTTCAGTTACTGTTATGTACTTCCAGATCCATACGGCGCACCAAAGCATTTCAGATCAAGAGACATGTTATATCAAGATCTTCCGCTTCCTAATTGCACGAACTGAATCCTTATGTCTCCCGCGGCGGTATTATTCCGTCACGTCGGTTTCTTCAAATATGTTCAATATGTATTCTCTCACTGTTTGTTAGGTTCTTTGATAAGGGTTACCTCCTGATTTGCCCCTCCACTAATAGAGATTTTTTTACGGCAGATGTACAACCTTTTTCTTCCGTTTTTTTACGATTCATGTCAGCCGACTGTTTCTTTGGCTGTATTGAAGTCTGTTTTGTGACGTTTGACCAGATTCTTTGCCGAAACCTGGCTGTTTTTGTTGTTCCGACTTTGCTTTTATGGTATAATATGGCAAACGATCATATCTTATTAGGATAATTGCCATGGTGGATTTCAAATATTCTCACGAGATGGCTCACCTTGACGAGGTGTTGTTCAGACTGAAAAGACAAGCGCTAAGCCGCGGCTTCGCGGATACAGCCGTCGTCCGCGGAGAACGAGGCTGCGGAAAGAGCGAAATGGTACAAAGATATGTTCTCCGCACGCCATGCGCCTACTATGTTTCTTTCGATATAGGCGAGAAAGGTATAATGACCAACATATGCCGCACCTTTTTCGGGGATACTATTTATGATAACTGGAAAGATATATTCTCAGCTTTAAACATCAGATTCTCTAACACGTGGGCTTTTATATTCCTTGACAACGGCTATGAGGTGTTTGCCGACTCACACCCCGGGTTCGCCGAAGCGGAAAGAATAATACGGAACAATCCTCATATTCTTACCGCTGTGGTCAGGAACGAATCCTGTCCGCTTGAAACCATGCTCTCATTTTACGGCAATGAGATTGACGTGATTCCGAGGACTCTCCAGCATTACTGCAAAGCCTTCCCAGGATGGGATAAAGAAGACATTCTTCGCCTTTATGCTGTTACCGGAGGAAAACCGGCTGTCGTCTGCGATCTTGACGCTTCCGGTTCTTTCGCCGACAATCTCAGATATCTGCTCTCCGGGCACTCCGCATATTCGAAATATCTGCCGTATCTGTTAAAGGTATGCTTCCGTACTCCGGAGAGTTATTATCCTATCCTTTACAGTATAGCGATGGGCAGTCACCGCCTCAGCGAGATAGCTTCCGACATACGCTTCCCGTATAACAAAACGGATACTTATCTTAAAGCTCTCATAAGAGCAGGCTTTGTTAAAGCGGCCGCGTCAGTAAACGGTAACACCTCGACATACAGTCTTACAAGTTCGTACTATGTCTCCTGGATGCGTTATTTCTATCCGAACAGAGACAGACAGATGATCCGTCCCGAAACAATAGAGCGCACGGTCATTGATGACACGGACAAAGACCTGTCACCAAACTGCTTCCGAGAAGCCGCTTTCCGACATGCCATAAACACGACCAAATTCTACGACAGGCTTGGTGACGTTTCCGGTTCTGTTATTACAAAAGACAGACACTACCGACTTGCCACGGGAAAGAACATAACTTATACTGTCATAGACAAAGGTTTTGACGAAGGCGCTATTCTTATCGTTCCGGATGATCTGTCAGCCAGATTCGACGAGAACGACATATATGCCATCCGTGAGTTTATGGAAAAACAGGACATCTGGAACAAGATGGTCCTCATATTCAGTCTTCAACGTTTCAGCGACTGGTGCGTTCATTTCTTTCACGTCAACGACGACTGGTTCGGGATCACGGCGGAGAGGATAAAGTACTGAAGCCATTTTCATCACTGATTTCAGGATTCCCGCCATTTATCCGCTATAAGTTATTATTTCTTGACTTTAGCACTTAAAAATTGTATAATAACAGCAATCATAATAACGAGGTAAGGTTTATGAATACTCGCTCAAAAGAATCCCGCCGTTTTTCTTTCGGAATAAAGTCCCTTTCCGTAATCCTGTCCATACTGACAGTTCTTTTTACGTTGCCTCTGACCATTATTGCAAGGGATATCTCCGACATCGTAAACAGCAATAACAATGTGCCAGACCGCTCCGAGGGAGAGTCCGGTGTTTTTTCTTCATACAGTCTTGTCGAACTTGAAGACGAAAGAGATCAGTACACAAAGGTCATCCGCGATTCGAACGGAAAAACAACCGTTGCAGAATACGGGATGCCGGTTCATATAAAGAACGCCGAAGATAAATGGGAGGACATAGACAATACTCTTTCGGATAGAGGAGATCACTTTCTTACAGGCAATACAGGTATTAGCATAGCGAAAAAGATAGGTAAGGACAAAGACGTCTTCTCTCTGGATAACGGCAGAATAACGGTATCTGTTCCTGCCGATGCAGAAATCAGAAACACCGCCGGATACGTTGTCGAATCAGAGAAGCCGTCTGAAGAAAAAACAGACTTTGAAAAGCTCACGACACTTGAGCATCTCACATCAGCCGTATGCTATGCAAACGTTCTTCCTTCTACAGACTTTGTTTACACAGTTAACCCTTGCGGAGTAAAACTGGAGATCCTCCTCGGCAGAAAAGCTGAATCATACTCTTATTCTTTCATTATCCGGGCAGACGGTCTTGTCCTTGAAACAGACGAAACAGGAAATATACTTGTTTCCGATCCTGCTTCCGGGGAACTTGAATATATTCTTCCCGCTCCTTTTGCTTATGACAGCAACGAACAGTATACGGAAAGCGAACAGTGCTATTACACTCTTGAAGACAACGGCGAAGGAAACTATACCGTAACCGTTTCCGTCGATTCCGAATGGATGGATTCGGATGAAAGATCTTATCCCGTTATAATAGACCCAACAATTTACCACGGCGGATATAAGCAGGGCAATATGAGAGACAGCATTATCTCTCAGAACTACCCGAACAACAACTACGGAACAAAAACATACCTCAAAGCCGGGTACGACTCCGCAAACGCGAATACGATCATATACGTTGCTCCATGGAGTCTTCCGCCTCTTCCGAACGGATCATACATAACAGACGCTCAGCTCAACCTTACCGCCAATGGTACAAACAACTTCTCTTCAGGCAAACTAAATCTTGTTGCAAAGAAGATAATTCACAGCGGTTATTCGACCATATGGGGAGAAACAACGGTTTGCTGGAATACCGGCTGCACATACGGAGACATACTGGATTACAATAACCTGAGCGCTCCTTCATCCGGTTCTGTCGTATCCTGGAATATAACATCTGCTGTCCGTGACTGGTACAACGATTCCTCAACCTTCCAGGGAATCGCCGTAATGCAGTACGACACGTCGTCTACCGTATCCAGAACGATACAGTTCCACGCGTCAGAGAGCACGACAATTGGAAGCGGCTACAGACCGTTCTTCACCTTCAGCTTTGTCAGCACTCTCGGAGTTGAGGATTATTACTCATATTTCTCATCCGATGCCGGTCTCGCCGGCACCGGTTATGTTAACGCGTCAACCGGCGCCCTTACTCTTTCAAAATCCCTGCTGTCGACTACTGACAGCCTTTTCCCGTATGCCGTAAATCTTGTATACAACTCAAAGCTTGCGAACAAGACGTATACTTACTCAAACGCGCAAACGGCTTACGGAACAAACATATCTCCGTACGGATTCAAACTCAATATCCAGGAAACGATTATTAAGAAGAAGTATAAAGGACCGACGTATAACGACATATATTACTACATCTGGTCCGACAGCGACGGTACCGAGCATTGGTTCAAACAGAAGAGCGGAAGCACGGCCGAATACGAGGATGAAGACGGACTTCAGTTGACTCTCACGACTGTCAGCAGTTCTCAGATAACGATAAAAGACGATTCGGGCATGGTCAAGTGCTTCAGCAAGATGACTTCTAATCCAGCATCTGACGTTTACGAAAGCTGGTATCTGAGCAGTGTCCGAGACGGATACTACAACACTGTTTCTTTCACATTCGATTCAGGGTACAGACCTCTGACAGTGAAACTGACACCTTCCAGCGACAGCGAGATTACCTTCCTCAATATTGAATACGACAGCACATCCGGTCTCCCCTACGCGATATGGAACGGAGCAACTAAAGAAGCAATAATCCTCAAATACTCTCAGACATACAGCGGCAGTCTGTCAACGTCCGGTCAGAAGTATCTTAGACAGCTTGTTTACGTCAAAGGCAATTCGGGAACAACCGTAACTTCCTCTACCTGGTATAATCACTACTACAGCGGAACGACTACCGGACTTACTGTCAACGCAACCGTTTATTACTCCTATGATTCCTCAGGAAGGATCACGTCCGCCAAGGACGGCCTTTCGGATTATGAGATAAAGTACACTTGGTCGTCCGGAAAGGTTTCTGCCGTGCAGGAATACGGCGGAACGTCCGCGGGACAGAAGATCGGCATATCTTACTATGACAGATATACCGAGGTAAGAAACAGCGGTTCTGACGACGTATACGGCAACAGCGACGATTTCAAGACCAGATATATATTTGACGACCGTGCCCGGACTTCAAGCACTTACTCTACAGATGTTAACGGAACGGCTGTATACGGAGCTTCTTCGGGAGTATACGAAAACGCTGAAAAGATAAAGAACAACATCAAGACCGCAACTTCCGTCGGCGGCTCTTATTCGACACATCTTCTCAACGGCGGATTTGAGTACCTGAATACAAACAATACCGCAAAACACTGGACCGCATCCGGCAGCGTATCGTATGTGGACTCCCCGTTTTCTGCGGGCGGAAACCATGCCGCAAGGTTCAGTGTGTCGAGCGGAACAACATCATCATTGTATCAGTACACAAAACTGCCCGAAGGGACATACACGTTTTCAATGTCTGTTCAGACAATGGACTGCGAAAACATTACGGCGAGAGTAAAAGCTGTATCACTGAACAACTCGGCACATACCTTTACTGAAGAGATACCGGTCAATAAATGCTTTGCGTCGGGAAGCGAATCTCCTTTCAGCTTTTCATTCTCGGCGGCAAACTGCAACTCAACGGGATATGAATCATTCAAGATCCTCGTTGAAGTCACCGGAGAAAGCGGAGCGTCATCGCAGTCCTGGATCGCGGTAGATAACCTTATGCTTGAAAAGGCAGTAGGATCCAGCAATTACAATCTGGTACAGCTCGGCAATTTCGAGCCGTTTACGATCAATTCCTCCGGTGTTTACTCATCTCAGCTCGGCACATACTGGACTCCGGATACCGGCACTGTCGTGACCGCGTCAGCCGGAGCCCCGTTCGGTACGTCTCTCAAAGTCTCATCGGATATATCTTCGTCAAAATTCTGCAGTCAGCGTGTTTATACCGTCCCTGAGCAGGTTTTTGACGCATACGTTGACAGCGGAGATTCCGATCAGAAAGACAAAACGTATATCATCTCCGGTTTTTCAAAAGGCATGGGTCAGGCAAGACATACTGGGGCTGCATACCGGCTTCGCGTCGTCGCTACCTATTATCTCCGCGGCATCGGTGAATATGAGACAAACGAAGACCGCGGCGAGTATTTCGTTTATGACTTCATTACCGGAATTAACGACTGGCAGTTCGTATGCGGCAATTTCAAGACTGACACACAGGGGCTGCTGTGCTATGTTGACGTATACTGCGAATACTCAAAACAGCCCTCCGGATATGCCCTGTTCGACAACATTTCCGTTGTTGAATCCACAAATGACAGTGTAGTTGAGTATGAATACTACAACTCATCAGCTGGTGTAAAAGAAGGTCTGCTCCGGGCAAAAACCGCAGGACACTATATCGAGAGCTACGAATACGATTCCAACCGCCAGCTGACCAGAATCGCCAACAACCGCGGCGAAATCTATGATTATCTTCATAACGGCAGTACCGTAAATGAAGTTACCGATGAAATATACTACACTTTCACATACGGTTCATCCGGTTCATCGCATATCTATCCGTATCTGGCTTCGGATCCGGACAGTTTAATAACCAAGACTCCGAAATCCAGAACGTATTACGATTATACTGAAAACGGACAGCTGCGCAGCACTACCAAATACGAAGCAAGATATAATACCGCAGGGACGGCGGTGGTTCCAGTAACAGGGAATCCATCTATTCGAACGTACAACGAGTATGATGAGTCGACCGGCTCAAAGATATTCGGTGCGCTTGTTTCCCAGGTCGACAGCCTCGGAAGAGAAACGAAATATTATTATGATTCGAACAGCGGCAGACTCGAATACTCGATAAACGTCCCGGAATCGACAGGAACATATTATACCTATGACTCAGTCGGCCGTCTGTCGGGCGTTTATCCCGCAACGTATACCAATTCAAACACTCCTGCTTACAATATCGAGGAAGAGGAGGTTGAATACAGTTACAATACAAACGGCAGGCTCGAGAGCATTGCCACGGTTACGACCGAATACATTTTAAACTATGACGCATTCGGAAACAAAGACAATGTATACGCAGGCAGTTACAGACTTTCAAAATACGAATACAATTCGAACAACGGCAAGATCACAAAAGTCTATTACGGCAGCGGAACGGACAAATACGTCAGGTATGTATACGACAGGCTTGAGAACGTAAGCGAGATCTGGTATAAAAACGGCGGTTCGGAGCAGAAAGCCTTCGAATACTCTTATACCTCCTACGGTCAGCTTGCGAGAGTCGACAATATCCTCACCGGAAAGAGCACGGCATACAAATACGATACCGACGGGAAGCTGGTGGCATTCGTCGAATACGACACCGGAGACTTCACGAACGAATTCAGTTCGACCATGTTCTATAACGACGAGGGAAAGATCGATTTGCTCTGGTACACGATCGACTATTCCTATTCTGGTGGAACAGACGACCACGACTTCCGGTATTTCTACTCGTATAATCCGGACGGAAGCCTTGATTCATACGATGTAACGGCCAGAAACGTGTCAGGAAGCATATCCTACAGCTATGACGTGTTCAAAAGACTTGACGGGAAAGTGTATCACTACGGAAATTACACAAATACCGTCGGGTACACTTACAGCACATATACAAGCGGCTCGCTTACCAGGACGTCCTCTCAAGTGGCGACATATTCGAGCCGGATAAACAGCGGAACTACGGTCACAAGCACTTACACTTACGACGGAAACGGCAACATAACAAAAATACACCTGAGCACAGGTGCGGAATACAGATACAGTTATGACAATCTCGGTCAGCTCACAAGGGAAGACAATACCGCGCTGAACAAAACCTTTGTCTATTCTTATGACAACGCCGGCAATATTCTTTCAAAGACAACCTATAACCTGACCGCCGAAGGGAGCACACCGTCAAACTCGAACCTCTTAAGCACAAACACATATACGTACAACGACGCGACCTGGGGCGACCTGCTGAAAAAGTTCAACAACGTATCGATCACCTACGACGGCATAGGCAACCCGCTGAGCTACTACAACGGGAGCAGTTATACTTTCACATGGAAAAACGGAAGGCAGCTGGCGACAGCTGTCAAGGGCAGTTATACCTTGTCGTTCGATTACAACGATGAAGGGATCAGAACAAGCAAAACGGTAAACGGCACGGAGCACGTTTACCACCTGTCTGGGAAACAGATCGAGGCCGAGGAGTGGGACGGTAATCTTCTTGTTTACCTTTACGACGCCGAAGGATCACCGATCGGCATGCAGTACAGGAACGACACGACGTCCACGGGTACCTTCTACACCTTCTGGTTTGAGAAGAATCTGCAGGGAGACGTTATTGCTGTATACAATTCTAGCGGAACAAAGTGCTTAAGCTACGTATACGATGCCTGGGGCAATGTAACTCCTACACCGCACAATTTAGCCGATTCAAATGAGAATGCGTCCCTCAATCCTTTCAGATACAGAGGCTACTACTATGACACCGACACCAGGTTCTATTACCTCAACAGTAGATATTTTGATCCTGCTACCGGTAGATTTATCAACGCTGACGGGCAGCTTAACGCGGGACTGCTTGGGTATAATCAATTTGCATATTGTGAGAACAATCCAAAAAACAATAGTGACCCAATGGGTTGTAGAAAGTACTATGATGCTGATGAACCTGACTGGGCAAGTTCTTTTACTTCATCGCAATTGGAAATGGTACTCGAAATTGGTATAACAGAATTTGACTCGTACCCTGACGAAATACAGGATATACTCCTTTTTATGTCATTGAATGGATGTCTTCCACCAGGAATTAAACTAAGAGACTTATATAGCTTTTATTGTGATTACTCATCGAATAACAATTCTTTCTTTTCATCTTCATACGCAAGTCAAATGGCTAAAGAGTACAACACATACCTGTTGATATCATCAACTACTATTTGCTCAATCTCACATATCGGACCCATTTACGAAATAATAAGCAATTATAGTGGTGCAGTTTATGATTATTACGGCTGCAATCAGATGATCTTGCTTAAAGGGAGCATTGATTGCATACCTACGGTCATTGGCGTTGTTCTCGGAAATAGACGTTTTTCAGACACCTTTATCGGATTGCTTCCTGATATCAACTCTGCCATTCAAATTGGTTATGAATTATTGCCATGAAAATGATAGTAGGAAAGAGATTCAAAAGATGGTTTGTGAGCATGTGTCTTGCTGATACAGAAATACTTGTTTTAAGTTCTTTTGTTTTATTTGTTTTTTTGCTATGTGACTTTTTTACAACTGTTTCAAAAGTGCTTCTTTTTATGTGCTGGTCTTCGTGGCTTTTGTATAATCTAGTATTGGTTATCACATACTTGGCTATACCGAATATCCAGTGCAGAGATGAAGTGCCTCAGGAGTTATTTGATGATATAAAAAGAAAACAAAATGAGGAAGAATGGTTCGTTGTCGACAAGTTATTTTTGGTCTGCTCAACGAGTGTCTGCAAAATACAAGAAATTATTAAGATTACCAAAACAGACAGCGGTCTGTTCTCTGCATTCGGTAATTATTCTTCGTCTTTGTTTCGTTATACAAGATTCCTGTTTGGAAAGCGTTTCAAAACACAATTTGTAGTAATACAATCAAAAACAGGCAAAAAACATTTCATTTTATTAAATACTGATGAGAAAAGCGGTAATGAGGAATTCCAAATAATAATTAATCAAATCAAATCTATTAGGAATGATATTACCATTGCAGATTTAAACTCAAATAATTGATATTCTTCTTCGGATCTACTCCATTTTTCGTTGGTGAGCTATTTATGTCGCGAAAGGTTTTTGGCATGTATTGCGGTGTGATATGCTGGTTACCGGGCAAAAACGCCGCTTTTGTCTCATACTCCCCCCTTAAAAAAGGCCTGTCCATTTTACAGGGTACAGTTTAGATAGCCCGAAGAATAATCAGAAAATCAGTTTTTTCGTTATTCTCTCTTCACAAATCGGCAGGTTGGTGGTACAATAGTCAGGCGAAAATAGATCGCAAAAGATTTTGGAGATATGCATAATGACCGGAGTCATATACGCAAGATATTCGTCGGACAATCAGCGGGAGGAATCCATCGAAGGACAGATCCGCGAGAATACGGAATTTGCGCGAAAAAACGGGATAGAGATCGTCGAGACGTATATAGACCGGGCATACTCGGCAAAAACAGACAACCGGCCTGAGTTTCAGAGGATGATCAAAGACAGTTTCAATCACGGCTTTGACGTAGTTATCGTCTGGAAACTCGACCGATTCGCCCGCAGCAGATATGATTCCGCAAAGTACCGCGCGATACTTCGTAAGAATAACGTTAAGGTGGTTTCTGCCACAGAAGCCATCTCGGAATCGTCAGAAGGCATTATTCTTGAAGGTATGCTTGAGGCGATGGCTGAATACTATTCGGTCGATCTCGCACAGAAGGTAAAACGCGGCATGACCGACAACGCCCTGAAATGCAGATACAACGGTGGCGGAGCTGTACCTCTCGGCTACGTTATCGATTCAGACGGACACTATCAGCTTGATCCGGCAAACGCCGCGGTTGCCGCGGAACTGTTCGAAAGATACGCGGAGGGAGAACCTGTAACGCAGATCACTGACGATCTGAACGCAAGAGGACTCAGAACATCACGCGGAAGGCTGTTCAACAAGAGCAGCATACGCAACCTTCTGAAAAACAGAAACTATATAGGCGAATACCACTATATGGACGTCGTTGTTCCCGGCGGCGTTCCTGCTATCGTATCCGAAGACCTTTTCGAAAGAGCAAACGCAAGACTCGAGAAGAACAAGCGCGTATCCGGAGCAAGCAAAGGAATCGAGAAGTATATCCTTACGACAAAGCTTTTCTGCGGCGAATGCGGCGCCATGATGGTGGGAGAAAGCGGACAGAAGAAAAACACCGGGATCTACAGGTACTACAAATGCGCAGGTGCAAAACGTCATGAATGTGTAAAGAGAGCGGTCCGTAAGGAGCTCATCGAAGATTACGTAGTCAAAAAGGCGATAGAGACTGTATCCGATCCGGAAACTGTCGACAGGATAGTCGCACAGGTGCTCGAGCTCCAGGACAGGGAGAACGCAACTTTGATCTCGCTCGAAGCGCAGCTGAAGGATGTGCGGACGTCTATCGGGAACATAGTAAGGGCTGTTGAAAACGGACTCGCGAACAGATCGATACAGAGCCGGCTGAACGAGCTTGAAGGCGAAGAGATCAGGCTGCAGAATGATATAGAGCGGGAAAAAGCCCTTCATCCGAAGCTCACGGAGGATCAGATAAGGTTCCTGCTTTCAAAGTACGCTTCTCTCAGCACCTCGGTCGCGTCGCACAGAGAGAAGCTGATCGACTCGCTGATCGGGAGCATAATC
>JAEEGL017103739.1_pt1 | contig 11222 bp, 6 predicted proteins | sample 9134231 | NCBI WGS metagenome assembly JAEEGL01 (sample SAMN16246548, study PRJNA631951) | gut metagenome | biome: gut microbiome; feature: rumen; material: fiber-attached | host: Bos | place: Iran: Karaj | collected 2018-10
ACTTCTCTAGCGTAAAATAGGGATACGAACCAGTTCACCTTTGCAGAAAGCCAGCCGAGGCCGCGCAAGATTTTATTCTTCATGACAACTCCTTTAGCATTTTTGTTAATGAAAATGGCTCATCGAGTACAAAAGATCCAACCTCTTGCCGCATCACTGACACATGGCAATTCGGCAATTGGCCGATAGATTCAAAACGTTCGATGCTCCAGTGATACCAGCGGGCAAGAAAGCACTTGATCGCCGTACCGTGTGAGGCGATAATGATGTTCTCTGGGCAATTGGGCCGGTCAAATCGACGGTACAAGGTATCGAGGAACAATGCCATGCGGTCATACACGTCGGCGCACGATTCACCATTCGGGAAGCGGTAGAAGAAGTAGCCGAACTTCTTGCGGAACTCGCGGTTCGCGTTGTTCTCGTCCGTCGGCGGCATGTTGCCGTATTCCTGTTCGCGCAAGCACGGATCCTGATAGTCGAACAACGGCTCGCGCCCCATCCCCTCCAGCATCGCGTTCTTGGTCTGCTCCGTCCGCACATACGGCGAGCTGAACACCCCGAATGACTCGCTGCCAATCAATCCCGCGATCTTCCGCCCCGCCTCCTGCGCCTGCTCTACGCCATTCGCCGTAAGCGCAATTCGCCAATCCGGCACACGAGCATACACCGCCGGATCAACATTCGCCTCCGACTCTCCGTGGCGAAGCAGGATTATGCGTTTAGGCGACATCACGATTTCGCTTTATTTTTCTGTTGTTTTGTTTTTACGGGAGGTCTTGCGAGTGTCACCCAGCTGTTTTTTTGACACATCAACACTTTTCCGATTGGCATCATGTTTCCCGTGCTTCATCCGTGCCTTACTACTTATTGTTCCGTTGTCCGCTGGTTTTTTGAATCCCTCCATCTGATTTTCTTCTCCTATGTTTTCACAAAGCAAGTCGTAACAAATCCATGCTGCGGCAAAATAACCAGCTGCAAGGCGTACCTTGCAACCATTGTTCAAAAATATCTTAAGCGTGTAAAGACAGGCCAATGCCGTCGTGAGCAGATACATGTTCTGCGACACACCAGCAGTTAGTGCCGCATCATGTGTTCTGCGGAGAATGCGATAAATGAGTTTGAAGCGCCTATCGTCCTTGAGCTCATCAGGAATTCCTTTCTCGTTCTTTGACTCGGGGTCAACTGCGTCAGACACGATCACTCTGAAGTTTGAAATCAGTTTCCCCCAATATATATCTTGATGAGCGCTCTTCTCTGTACCCTCCTTGCCAATAAGTCCTTCCGTAAAAAGTTCTCCAAGAACGGATGTGAAAAACACATTGAAATCGTGGACGATAAGGTCGCGTCGTGTTCTGGCAAAGTCAATCAACCACACGTCGGAGACTTTTTTCGTCACATCAGGATCATCCTCTCTCGGCGGATGCTTGCGAGATTCAAGCATGATATTCTTCACATTTAAGTCGCCATGAATGATTCCTACTGGACTCCTCATACTCCATTCATCAGCCATAGCCGATGCTTTTCTCGCAATATCTAATACCGCATCCTGAAGTTTGATATAGAATCCTAACTCTCCATCATTCTGCAACTCCACTTTCTCTTTATCCGAGTCAAGTCGAATACCCAACAAGACCGCAATCGCCGAAACGAAACTCGTCTTTGCATCTTTGCAGCCTTTACTTTTATACTTGAATGTATCATTCAACCAACATAACCGCCCATTTGTTCTGCTCAACTCCACGGCCTTACTCTGATCTTGACAGGATTCAGCGGCCCTTTCGATCTTGGGAATGCTATCGATTTTGTCAATCTGACCATACGTAGTGTCGTCCAACCAAAGGGATGTTCCGGGCGACACACGTTTTCTGAACCTTGCTACAAAATCGCAAGCATCACCCTCTAGCCAAACGAGACGCCGATCATCCGTATAAGCTTCAATTATTCGTTTCCCTGCCTTCTTATCACCGATCCGCGCAAAAGGCTCAGTCATTACATTATGGAAAATCAGTCTCTTCTTCGCATCAGGTGTTTCCTGTATCTTAAAGGGCCAAGCTGCTTTAAAATCAATCGGTATGCGCCCCCAGGGCTGCATGCGAAGCATATAGCTCTTCCAGAACTCGGAGGGCTCAAACTCAGAGAAATAAAAGTTCGGGAAAGAAGACTTTCTCTCTGGCCTGTCTTTCCACTTAAAGGCATCCATAACCTCTGACGACAATACGGATGACTTCCCAATATCGGCGAACTCCAGTTCTGGTGATACGCGATGAATCTTTGGCAGAATCTCGTCAAAGATACATTGTAGTGCATAGCGATAGGTCTCATAGTCACACGCTGTCTGACACGCGACATTGTCATCCAACATATCGCCCATAGATTCAAGCGTGTGTGCCTTATCTTGCTTACCCGCAAATGTATAGACAATGGACGAATATGTACGATTCAAAACGCGCTCCGGCATTTCAACACGGCCACACTCGTTTGCAATATAAGGACGAATCATCCGGAAGTAACGCCCGAACTCCATCATCGTATTGTACGATGTGTCGATCTTGATGATACATGGCGTCTGAAGGAAGTCGCCGCCAAGTTTTACCCCTTTTGTAGCCTTAAACGTCACTGCAGAACTGATACCACCGCCCATGCGTTTAATTGTGATGAACTTGCCGGGGAAATACTCCAAGCTCTTGTATGTCAGATACTTCCATTCTTCGGTGCGATCAAACCGACGCGAGAAATCGTCCTCGTTTTTCTCATACACGAATTCAGGAGCATGAAAACTGTTTTTAACCGTTCGCCATTCCCTGTGCCAGCCAATCTGCTTCAGAAGCTTCAAAACATGACGCGGCAGCTTCGCCTCCTCTCCCTTGACAAGAAACCACTTTGCGCCGCTGAAGAATGCACGAGCAATATGTTCCATATCGCTGAAGCGAGAATAGACGACAATCGGCGTCCCAGGGAAAAAGACCCTAGCAATTCTAATCATCGCATAACCAGCGAGGTCAGACCCCTGCCTATTGTTGCCAAGGCACAAATCAACCAGTATCAAATCGAATGTCAGTCCCTTCTTATGGAAATCGCGGAAGCGTTGTACGGCCGTCCTATAAATATCCCCATCTTTCTGGTCCACAGGCATCGTCTGAACATTAAATATCTCTCGCAATAAGTCCCAGTCGTCTTGCGATATAATCGAAGAGAATTCTGTGGGAACATTTTTTACCGCAATATTAGATAACGGGGAGGCTTTGACGTTGTCATCAATTAACAGCAGATTCAGCTTTCCTGTGAGTGTTACATGCTTCGCCCTATCGCCGAACGCGACAGGCAAACGCTCTTTATGATTGCGCGTAGTGATACAAAAATCGGATCCTCCTTTGACATGGATAATTCTTCCGCACTGGTCATTGGATGCAATGGCCTGCCGTTCCCCATCGTAGTAAATGGCGCACAACGCCTCAAATCGTTTTTCGGGCGTTCCTAACCCAAGAGCCCGCACCATGGAACGCCCAACATCTTCCAATTTTGGCTCGCTATTTCCCCATGTCTCAAAATAGTCGCTAAAAATGGATTTCGCCAACTGTTTGAATCGCAAAAGGGGATCATTCTGAGCAGAGGACGAAGCCGTTTGCACAGATGAAGTTTCTTCGTTCTCTTCAATGAATCTGTTGCGAATACGTCTTGCGTGTTTTATGGCGTTATTGATGGTTTCCTCTCGAATCGCCTTATCATTCTCCCTACAATCGCCCTTGAAATGCCGCCGTTCTATTTCTTCCGAGGAGAACTGCGCCAGTGCCAGCAAAATGGGGTCTGTCCCCTCCTTGACTTGTTCAAGATCGACAAACTCCGATGTCCCATGTGTTGTCGCATCAAGCATCATATATATGCGAAATGCGCCTGCGAACCAGTCTCGGATGGAGTTTATGAATGGACACCCTCCATACAATAGTGCTAACACACTTAATCTGGAAGCCATGATTTCGCTTGGATCGCTGGTAAATGCTCCATCTGCGTTAACCGACGGAAGCAAATCCTTCCGCTCGATGACAAATTCATACGGACAAAATATCCCCCTCTGTTTGAGGGTCTCTCGGTTGTCACACAAGACCAGAGGGATGAATTCGCCATTCTGTAAAACTTCATTAACGCCATTTTCTATCGTAATTTCAAGGCTCTGCTCATTTTGCTTCGAGCCGTCAGAATCCTCTTGTGTTTCCCTCTTGCTCTCCACTATCTTCTCCCGCAAACTTGCAAGGAAATCTGCACATACATATTTCTCAAAAAAGGCATTACATAGGCCTTGAGGTGCGAAATCACCTATCACGCGGAATGAAACTCTGTTCATATGATTACCCCCTCAGAAAGTAATTGTGGGACTGATATCAATTGCGCAGCAAGTGCCATTACTTTGTCCTTGTCATCCAGCATACTTAACACACGCTTCCGCATTTCTATCTTGTTCTCATCATTCAAATATTCATGGAAAGCATTCCAGTCTCTCAGCCATTTCATCTGAGGATCGCGCGATGCAGCACGTAAATCAATACGAACATCGCTCCTTAACAAAAAATTCACAACCATATCTTTTTCATTCTCACAAGATCCATCCATAGCCAATCTTGTTAGAATATTTTTTATGTCATTTCCTTTTGCTGCCTCAAACTTTTTACATAGTCTATCAACATCGGCTGGAATTTCAATCGGTGTAGCACCTATATTAAACAAAGCATTTCTCCCAGTACCTACAGAAAAAACTCCCCACCCTTGAGGCAGAAAATCTTTGACTGTATTCTCGTAAAAATCATATTGATCTCCCCCCCAGTGAATAAAAAGAACGCCGGCAATAGTCAGATCATCCGCCAACAAAGGCCTGCGTTCCCCCAGGTCTATTCTGCAAAGCAAATTCTTAATTTTGTTAAGCTCTTTAATTATATCCCCATTCTCACCAAACAATTCAACGCATTGTTTCTCAACATCTTTTTGCAAAGGCACCTTTTCCCTAGCCCTTTTTGCCATTTGCAAAGAATCCATGTTTCTCCACAATGTGCCATCACTAGGCGAAAGGTATTTCCAGCCATTGAGCCCAATCCCTTTCTTATTAAAAATCAAGCGAAGTGATTTCGTGTCATGGCCATACCTCCATTGGAAGAGTTCATCTTTTTGACTAATTGGTATATTCGTCTCTCCCGAAAACGAGTATCGTTGATACTCGGAATCGTCGCGAGCTATAAATACATAGGCCATTAGCGTAGTACGTGTCACATTATCCATTGTCAACTCCTTTCTTTACCGCCTTAACAGGCAAGATATTCATAATGGCATCCGTAAGTATCATCTTCTCTGGATACTGTTTGAACAAAGTAGTCTGTATGGTGGAGAAAGGCAAAACTCGTGCTGAGTGCGGGATATTCGCTGGAGTACCCCGGCCCGTAGTAATCACCACATAGCGAAATACAGATTTCAAACTTTGAATAAATGCAGCTACCTTTTGGGGATCATGCGAAGCCCCAGGGAGCCACTTATCTATTATTCCTTGATGAATGATTATTGCATCATATTTTCCAGAAAACCGCACCTTTGCAGCTTCAATTGCCTTCCTTTTAGCAGCCTGCGGATCCTCGTATCTTTTATATCCATCTCTTATATCAAAGATAACACTTGAACGAAGGTCCACAAAGCCAGATGATACTGCATCCTTTGTCCCAGCCTCCAAAGCGGAACATCCTTTCTCTAAAAGTTCCAACTCAGCATCAACTTTTTTGTCGTTGGCTACAAAAATCCCCATGTTCTCAAACCGCGGCATCATTGAATCATGTTTCTCGAGAAATTCTCGGGTCCGTTCATCAATAATCAAAATGCGAAGAAGCGCATTTTCAACCAAGCGTGATATCAAAGGATAATCGTTATTGCTAATCTTCTCTAAAGTACTGAGATAGGACTGCGTCCCACTCAAAGCCTCTAGATAAACATCAGAATCATCTTTCTTTGTTTCATGGCGCCAATAGCGCAAAACGCTCCGCTTTTCATCTTTACTCCAAGCACAAATATTGGCATCCGACCAATCACAGTTGAATTCTTCGCGTGGTGCCCCAATAGAAAAACCCTTCGGAAGTGTAGCAATTTTTTCGGCGTATTTACTCAGAAGACCTTGGATTTGTGCGCAATAAGAATCAAGATATAATACTAAACTGGCAATTGGTGAAACCAATGCATTCCTAGCGGCATTAAGTTTATCATCTATATCCGACCATTTGCGTTTCTGCTTTTTATACTCCTCGGAACTCTCGTCAAGCGCATCTAATTTATCCATTTCGGCATTCGCCGATTTTTCAAGTTCCTCAATATTTGCTGTCTCACCACTCAGAAACGCTACGGCCCCTCGAATGTCTGGATCAGAGTCGACATGAGGCTCAAGCCATTTCTTGAGTTGTCGCTTGATATACAAACTGTAATCGGAAACATCTTGCTTCTTGTCCTCTTTTTTAGAGACTCCACCCTGCCTCTCATAAACTAGATGGTCTTTTAGACCTCTTAAAACATCAATAATTTTTTTATTCACAAGAAACCCTTCGACATCCTTGCAAGCTACCTCGTATGTATCGAGAGCTTTTTCCAATCCCTCATTAAATGCAAATTCCACTACATCTTCTGGCGTTGCAAGACTTTTTCCAGATGATGTATCCTGAGACGAAACCTTTGTAGAAACTCTCAAGGAAACACCCGAACCATCAAAACCTCGTTTTGACACCAAATGGCGCACCCAACATGCACAAATGGATTCCTGTAACATCAAACTTATCTTTTTACTATCTTTATTACTTGCGGATATCACCTCATCTAAATATGCATCTGCATCAATCGTTTTTTCACCAAACAACAATGGCACCTTACTCTCTACGCAAGAATCACAGCTTTGAGTCACAATAATCCTAAATGGCAACATCCATTTTAACGTATCTCCACCAAACTCATCCATTACAACATATTGGTAACTTAATTCTGTACTGCAATCAACATTCTCAAGAAGGCTTATATAAATACCACCACGTTGCAACTCTACTTCAAGTTCTTTCGACAATAACTTTGGGCGGTTCCTCACCAAGAAAAGTATGAGTTTGGCCTTCGGTACTCTAAACCTGTATCCAAGATGATAAACCTTCTTTATCTCTTTCCTGTCTTCATCGTTTAATTTTTTAACGTCATCTTTATTGTGTGCCCATGAATCAGGCACTGCGCACGGCGTAATGATACTCCTTCCTTTTTTGTCAATACCGCCAATCGCCTCAATCGTAGCCTTCTGCAAATATCCTGCCGAGATCTTCATTTCTGCCATGCCCCAGTTCTCGCGGCGAAGCGAGCCATCCTCTCCAATAAAAGGACGCGCTAACTCCACCTGCTGATGCGCATGCAATGGCAACCCCTGCAACCGTTCCTTTTTCAGCCAGTCATCCACCTCTTCATCAGTAAGTTCGGCCTCCTCTTTACAAACCATCTCATTGTCTGCCGAATAAACATCAGAGAGACGTGTCCATATTACGAACTGTGCGTCCAAATTCTCAGGCGTGTCCTCGTAATCAATATAAACATCCAGGCACCCTCGTGGATTAAGTTTAGTCACGTCAACTTGATCATTTAAAGCTTCGTATTTCAAACACCGAGTCAATTTCGGTGGAGTTGACCAATCATGTTTTGCGGCATTTCTAACAATGTTCTCAATAATCGTAAAAAAAGCATGTTGCCCTACGACTCCACCAGGAATTGCCAATGAAACATCATGCTCCAACCCAATAGCAGCCGGTTTTTTTTCAGAATAATCAATAAAGTCTTTCACGACATCCACATCATCAACCAATTTGGAACGTGACTTTGTTTCATTAGACTTCGTGGTTGGATCTACTTTCTGTAAAATTCTAGAGACTTTCCGAATATGAAACTTAATTCGCCCTCCACTGCCCTCCAGTTGCGCCTTGTCACTTTGGAACTCCCAGGCTTTAAGACCCTCGCTTTGCGAAATGAAATTTAGCAAATGCCGTTGTGACAAGAATCGCTTTACCATCTCTCCAACGAATCTGGTAGGTTGGCTCCATGTTGGGCGCTCAGTTGTCGCAGTTGCGATATAATCCATTCGATGCTGAATATACTGATAGAGAACTTGATCATCTGGCATTGTTCCTACATTGTGCGAGAGCGCTGCCAACACATGGCTCCCAATATTATGAGAACCATTGCGAGACATGATTGAGCCGATGGCTGTTTGAACTGATTTAGCCAAAAAACGATTACGCGCATCCTCTAGTATAAATGATGACAATTGTGCATATAATGCGGTAGCCGTGTTTTTTATGCGCAAAGCTGATGAATCGAGTCGATCCAAATAATAACAAGCAAATGTACAGCAACCTTTCTGCGATGGGATATACTGACCTACAGTAATAGAGAACAATGAATATTGTCCACCATATATTTCCTTTGAATAAATACCTTTCCCATTACCGATTTTCAGAATTCTCAAAATCTCTTTTGCACTATGTTTTAGTAATTCATGCAAGTATGGAATTAAAACTTTAGGCAACAAATCAGAATTGCCCCATTTATCCACTTGATCTTCATCAAGAACCTTTGTAGACGTATGAGAAATGTCAACTATAGTTCCTGCATCAAATTGACTATCAAGTGATAATTGTTGCCATTGAATATTTCTATTAGGGATACCCAATACACAAAAATTCAAATCTTTATCCACAAAGCCATCGGTACGTTCTAGTTCATCCAGATTATCCTTTATCAGACCAACAACCATTTTATCCTTTGCAATATCCGCTGCCTTCTTACAGAAAACCATCTTTTCTAGTTTCTCTTGCGAAATGACGCAGGAGAATAGTCTTTTGTATGGTACTTCATTAAAGTACGAATACGCAACCATTTTACTAACAAAGAAAAGCTTAGGCTCTATGCAAACAAATTGTTCATCCGTCTGAACAACAGCATATAAATCCTCTAATGTCTTCGGCGCAATTGCCTCTATCTTTTCTTTTTTCACACCAAAAACGAAAACAAAAGTACTATAAATAGCGCATCTATTAATTAAATTCGCTAAAAGCCCTCCCTTATCATCGGAATAATTTGTTACAATCACGTCATATCGATGCACTTGTCTTTGACCAAACAATGTCTCAATGTCTCCAATATCTATGTGTGCCTGTGACCTCTTTTTGTGTATCCAATCAAGCAAATCTCTTTTAAGAATTGCATTATTAATTGTTTTATCTAAAAATATTTCTGGCTTTTCCGAAAACAACAAACGCTCCCGTTGCTGCATCTGGGACACAACAAACTTCAAGAATTTTCTCATCGCAGGAAACTCTCTCATAATGGCATAAACTCCATCTTGTATAACATCCGCTGGTACTCTATCCCCAAAAGACAAGGTGCACATTTTATGACATCAGGATTGGTAAATTGTTCCTGTATTTTTTCAGCCGTAATTGAAGCTTGATATTTATCAATAGCCTTTGCCATAGCCGCAATACTTAAGCATGTGGCATTATAGATGTTTATATCCGAGACATACAAATCTTTCTTCTGCAAAACATCCCAATATCTACGCATAACATCTTCCGGAGGTTGCGAGTATGCCATACAATAAACATTATTAGCCATATTCGCAAGAGCTTTCTTATTCGCTTCACTCTGCAATTCCGTTGTACTGAATATAGGACGTGAGTACCCAATTTCTCTAAGGCCTTTGATGACATTTAACATATTCGGCCCCCATCCTATGAGCAATACAACATCTGTATTTGATAAATTGACTTTTGAAACTAGGGAGCGTGCATTAATGTCTTGAGTAAAAGGAACATTCAAAAACTTACCTTTCGCACGCTCTGACAAAATTGACACTACTGCATTCCCAAAATCATCATCAATGTAAAAGGCAACACCAGATTTTACATTGACAGTGTGATCTAAAAACATCCTCGCAACAGACATTTCGTCACTAATATTCACATAAAAATAAGGGTTACTACTTACCGGTTTTGAGAAAGCACCGGCAGAAAATTGGAGAACACCATCCCTCTTAGTGAACTCAGAAATAGCTGCACCCATAGTACTCCCTTGAGACAAGACTATCTTACAATTAGGTGCTTTTAATCGTATCGCATTATAAGCATTAATTGTTCCTTTAGCCGTTGATCCTGTATCCTCAATTATAAATTTAACTGCGACCTTGTTTGTGTCGCATAACTCCCCAAGTTGCGTTTGTATTACTCTAATTGCATCTAATCCACATTTCCCATATTCGGATGCCGCGCCCGTAAGGTTCAGGGCTGCCCCAATTATGATTGTTTCTCTTTGATTAGTTAATTGTTGAAACAAATGTACAACCCCTACTGTAACGAACAGGCTGATTGCAAGCAGAACTATTACGAACTTTCTTCTCTTCATTTTTGTTTTTCCTTTCTATGGTTAAATGATTCCCTGTGCCTTTGCTCGCCACTCGCGGGCTTTGCTTTGGTCAGATCCTGTGAGACGCAGCAAGCGGATTCGTAGCAGAAGGCAAGCTGGCGCATGTTGTTTGTGTCACCCATTGGAGACCTCCTTGCCCTTTCTTGCTGCGGCGTGCTTGGGTGTCAACTCCGATTCCATGAATGTTTCATCGACCACGACGCCCAATTTGTCTGCCACCTTCTTGATTTCGGCAAGCCACTTCGGCGGTCGCTGGGTCAACTTGTACCTCGCGACTCCCATCGGCTTGTCCGTGACGCCCAAAGCGTATTCAACCACCGTCCTATTGCCCTCTCGGCACAGCAAGAGCCCGATGGTCGGCGCGGCCCATTCGTTCTTCGTCTGCCGGTCAATCGCCTCCATGTAAAAGCCAAGCTGCCCGACATGTTCGGGCTTGAATCCGCCAGACATCATACTCCCCCGCCGCTGACGCGGCACCCCCTCTATCTTAGAGGGGGAGCGTGATGGGGGGCGCGACATCCGCATGGGGCGGAGGCCAGCATGATGCCAAGCGCGAGAATCTGTCAATCTGCGTTTCATCGTTTGCGCCAATAGTATACCAAAGTTCTCATACCAATTGGGAAACTCTTATTAGGAAAGTTTCTGAAGGTTTCACCTCCATTCGCAGGATTTCGCGCGGGGGGCCTTGTCGTCATCTTCTGCGATGCCGGGACGGTAGAAATCCATCTCAGCGAAGTCAAGCGGCCCACAATGGTTCACGG
>JAEEGL011247576.1_pt1 | contig 11221 bp, 11 predicted proteins | sample 9134231 | NCBI WGS metagenome assembly JAEEGL01 (sample SAMN16246548, study PRJNA631951) | gut metagenome | biome: gut microbiome; feature: rumen; material: fiber-attached | host: Bos | place: Iran: Karaj | collected 2018-10
AATCTTGGTGTAATTGATGCAAATGGCGTATTTCATACTGGAGAAAGAACTCAAACAAAAGTAGATCATCGCAAACTTGCTAATTATTTAAGGTTATGCAATAAAATAATAGAGTATTATATTAGAGTTGGATGTGTTTGCGGACACAACGATGGTATATTATGTGCTGAATCTATTTCATATGGAAATAACGAATCACTAAAAAAATTTTTATTAACTGAGAAAATGGCTATAGCATTATATAATGGAATAATGAGTAAGAGAGATAGTAGATTTTCTACATTTGAGGAAAAACTTGCTTATTATGGTGATGAATTTGGATATTATTCTCTTAAATATAATCCTATTAATCCAATTTATAATAAAGAGCTTTTCGATAACAATATGAAAGTATTATCATATACTTTAGGAAAAAGATTTGATAAGAAATTCTTTATTGATGTTTTAAAAAATAAATAAATTTAATAAAACATTGGGCATAAAATATTGGAACTAGTATGAAAATTTCTTTGTTATATTTAATAAAAATATGTTATATTATATATAGAACTGATATTTATTAGTTGTTCTTTTAGATATAAGTGTTCAAAATAGGCTCTTGTATCGCACCATTATGATAGGAACTCGAACTTTTAAGGTTTCGAGAGTAATAAATTACTAACAGAAATGTTAGTTTTTTTGTTATTTAAGAAAGTGAGAGTGATTATATGTTAACAATAGAAACTAAAGAATTAGAGATAAGTAAAGAATTAAAAAGAAAGGTTGAGATGATATGTAAGTTTGCTTGTGTTAAACCTACTATTACAAATGGAAATATTAAGAATATTAAAGGAACTAATATTACTTATGTAAAACCACATATCATTAAGATTAATAATATTGATTATTTAATGTTTGATGAATGTGATGACATATTTGTTAATGGTTATGATAAAGAATATGATGACCGAGATTTTGATATTTAAAAAGACAAGCATTTGCTTGTCGTATAAGACTCTATTTCCAATAGAGTAACACACTTCCCATTTGACAGAGTCAAAAGGGTGTGTGCAAAGGGAATATTCCCTTTTGAAACCCCAAAACATAATTAAGCAAGAACTTATCGTTCAAGCAAAATTATGTTTTTTTTGAATTGCAATAAATTGCAATTATATATTTTCAAAACTTCGTAATTAAAATATATTTATAAAAGTCTATCGCCACTTTCATTTGCTATCGCAAACAGAAACGTGCCACGACTTTTATTTATTCATCCAAGGAAAAAACTTTCTTTTTAACTCTAATTTTTTTTGCCTTTTCATTTCTTTATAAAGTTGTTCTTCTTCTAATCTTTTTTCTTCTGCTAATTGTTCTTGTCTTGTCTGATATAATGTTTGTTTACTCCATTCAGGGCAATCATCAATTTTTACAAATATTCTTTTAAATATCTCGTCTTCTTTTCCTTGAAGTGCCGTTAAAACTGAAGTTGAATTACATTCATAATCATATTCATTTTTATAACTAAGAGATGATAATTTAAAATCTTTGGAAAATAATCTATTAGATTGTGAATTGACATAAATATTAACACCATACTGACTTATATCAACTAAGAAATTAGAATTTAATGTTTTTGTATTATAAGCAAATTGATTTTTAAAATCAGAGAACTTTATTAATTCATCATAAAGTTCTGATAAACCTTTACCTATAAGAGTTAATATTTCTTGAGAATGTAGTGATTCACTTTCAACAACACATAAATCATCATTTTGCTTTGTAAAAACTATTTTGTCATAATCACTCCAATATTTAAACCCGATTCTTAATTGCTTCTTTTTATAATCGAAATCATAAATTACAATACTTGAATCATAATATTTTTCTTTTAATATATTATCAAAATGATTTTGATATCTTTCTTTAATATAATTGTACCCATTGTTAAATTTTTTTATCAGATTTACAACATCATATAATGATATACAATCAGTATCTTTAGTTTTCCCTTGAGTAAATAATTCAGCAACTTCTCCTAAAATTTCCTTACTATTGCTTAATGGTTTGTGTTTAGTAACTTTACTTTCTTCCCAAGCTTGTGTAGATACAGTTTTGTCAGTATAAAAATATATCTTTTTATCATTTTTTGAATATTGAATTGTATTAAATATTACATCGGGATTGGATTCAAATACCTTTCTTAAACAATTTTCTAATGAATATTCACTAACATTACTAATACTACAAATTTTTAAATTATTACCTGAATCTTTAAGTGGTAATACTGTATCACTATAAACTATTGTCTTATTTATTACAGTTGTATGTGGTACAAATGGTACTATTGGTATAAACATATTATCTTCCCCCTTAACGAAAGTAAAGTTATTATATCATATTATTTAGGAAAAAACGTATTTCTTGTTTATTTTTCTTAAAAATATAGTATAATTAAGTTAGTTAGTAAGTTATTACTACCTATTAATGTTTGTAAGAAAAGTTATTTGACTTATTCTTCACAGGCACCATTGGCGAATCTGTTCGAACTATTCGAACTTTTAGATAGATATCAATCAGAAATGATTGATTTTTTCGTTTTATAAGAAAAAATCATAGAAAGGTTGGTGTCTATGATAAAAACAATTTAAAGAATCAACCTTTATCAAATAAGAATTTACTTTTATCTAATCAAAATAAAGATAAGATAATTGATTATATAGAAGAAGTAAGTAAATCAACAAATGATTTTAAAGAAATAACTAATTACTCTTTAGCAGTAGATTAAATAAAAGAAGATTTTGAAGAAAATCATAACTACATTGAAGATTTAAGAAAAAGAGTATAATGATGTTATCAATAATAGAGAAAAGAATCGTGATGATTTTGAACAATAATATATACTTTTATTTAAAAATAGTTTATAATTTAGTTTTGTAGGGAGGTTTATATGTATATATTTTTAGGAATAGTTGGAGAACTTGCTACTGTTGTAGGAAGTGTTGCTATCACTCTTAATGGTGTACTTGATTCTGTTTTAGAAATTTCAAAGAATGGCTATAAGATTGATAAAAGTGTGTTAGATGAATATGAAAAAAGACAAGCAGAACAAAAGAAAGAAAAAACTAATGGATTAAAAAAAGCATTAGGTGTAGTTCTATTGTTTGTTCCAGGGGTTAATTTATTAAGAGCTGGTATTGCAAATATTAAAATGAAAAAGTCAGTAATGAATGACCCACAAATTAAAGAAGCTCTTATTCCTATGACTGACAGAGAAAAAGAACAATATGCCAAAATGGAAGGAAAAATGCAAAAATTAACATTTACTGCATTTACTACTGCTAAAGAAAATGAAGAAGAATTTTTCGGATTTGTTGGAAAAAGAGCTATTGTTGTAGATCACGGATTAACTTCATTATACTATGAAGAATTAACACCTTTAGCATATACATTAGATGAGGTAAAAAAATTAAATGAAGCAACAACTTATTCATATAGGCTTGGTAAAATTGATGGTAAAAATGTAGCTATTATAGGTATTCCAAATCCAGATAGTCCCGTTAGCAGGATTCAATTCAAATCAGAAGATTATAAAATTACACACGCTTATGATAAAATGACTGAAGAAGAAGCACAAGATAAAACTTTTATAGTATATCCATTTACTACACATAATGAAGAAGAAGTTCAAAAAGTTATTGAAAAAATTAAACAATTCCGTATTGATGGTACAAGAAGAGCAAATTTAGAACCAGTTCCAAAACAAACTATATTTGAACAAGCATATGTTCCAACAGAAACAGAAGAAACTATAGTTGAAGAACAACAAGGACCTGTTTTAAAAAAAACATTATATCCAAAAGGAAAATAACATTATAAAGTAGCATGAATTTAATGCTACTTTTTCTATTCTTTGGTATAATGAATATAGTGATTGATATAAATCAATCGTCTTTATGCGAAAGAGTTGTAAACCACTTCGTCATTCGCACCAGATTGATAGGAAACTCGGACACATAGTTCGAGATGCAATAGATTAACTAACTTAATGGTTAGTTTTTTTGTGTTTCGGAAAGGATGTGTGATTAATGTTTGAACTCAAAACTAAAGAACTTAAAATAAGTAAAGAATTAAAAAAGAAAATAGAAATGATAGGCAAATTTGCGTGTGTAAAATATGAACTAATAAATGTAGATATAATCTCAGTAAATAACACTAATTTAGTCTTTGTAAAACCACATATATTAAGAGTTAAAGGAAATGACTATCTTCTGTCATTATCGACTCATGCCTCCAATAGAATTATCTTGAGTTGCTTCAGAAACCATTTGTTGTATTTCTATATTTTGCTGTGTTCCTTGTTTTATTTGTTCTAACTTATCAAAATAAACAGTGCCATATGCTCCTGCTTGAATTAACATATCTTTGTCTTTCAACAAATCATCTATAACTTTTGGTGCTTGTTCAGTAAATACCGGATGATTTTGTCCAGTTAATTCTTTATATCTAGCATTTAATTTTGAAGCAGACATTGGATCATTAAATGGATGATGCACAACACCATCAATTAATACAGGTTTACCATTGAAATAATTAAGTAATGAAGAAATATCTTCTAAACTTGCTTCTTCTAGATTTAATATTATTTCATTAGTTCTGTTTAAAATATGATTGTGATTTCCTGTTTCCATATTGTTGCTTTTTAATTGCTCATAAACTGTAGGGTTGCCATTAACACTTATTCCTTGACCATTTTTTATTTGGTCTTCTAAAATTTGTTTTTGTGTTTTTACAAAAGTGGGATGGTCTTGTCCAGTTAATTCTTTATATCTAGCATTTAGTGAAGCTCCTTGTAAAGCATTAGGTCTAAAATGATATTGCATCCCATTAATTAAAACAGAGTCTTGATCATAATGATCTAATATATCTTTAATATCATCTAAACTAGCTTGAGACATATCAAACTTAATTGCATCAAATTTATCAATATAACTATCCTTTTTATTAGGAAGAATACTAATACCTAATCCTTCTCCAGTTAAATTATTTTTTAATCTTTGATATATTGTTGGTTTTCCATCAACACTTATTCCTTCACCAGATTTAATAATTTCATCTAAAACTTTTCCTTGTTCACTTATAAATGTTGGATGGTCTTGCCCAGTAAATTGTTTATATCTTGCATTTAGACAAGCAGCATCAAGTGGATTAATATTATAGTGATAATTTACACCATTTACTTCTATTACCCCTTGATTGTAGTGATCTAAAATACTTTTAACATCTTCTAAACTAGCCTTAGACATGTCATATTTGATTTCTTGAAATTTTTTATAAAAAACTATACTTTGTTCGTTAGTGCTACTCATATACTACCTCCAAATATATTATAATATTTTATTAATTAATTTTATCAATTATATGTAAAATTGTTGATTATATTGACAGTTTTTTATAAATTCACGGTATATTATATATAGAATTGATATTTATTAGTTTTGCCTTTATAGATATAAGTGTTCAAAATAGGCTCTTGTATCACACCATTAATAAATATGATCGAACTATTAATCAAGTTCGATTTTTTTATAGTAAATACGATAAAGATATTATTTTAATAATATACAAAATATATTTCATACAACTAAAAGTATGCTATAATAAGTAACTAAACGAAGGAGTTTTGAAATTATGAAAATATTTAATGTTGAAAATGGAACAAAAAAAGTCTATGTTCAAATGAATGACATAATGATGTTAATTCATTCAGATATATCTCTTCCAACTACAATAATAAAAAAAGTTTTTAATGATATTGTGATAGTAGATGATAGTAACAGAATGGATTTTATTGAATTTACGCAATTAAATGAAGTAGAATATTTTGAATCTTTAGATTGGATAGTTGATTATAAACAAATAAGATATTTATCTGATGAAGAAATCATAAAAATTGGACAAAGTATTTCAAATGAAATGAATGAAATTGCTAATAGATTTAATTCAATGACTGAAGATGAAATAATAAATAATCAATCATTAGTACAAAGACATAAATTATTAGATTATAAAATTAAATCTCTTGCTGAAATATTATGGGTTAAACAAGGTCATATTCAAATACCATTCCCAGTTGTAAATGATTCTGATGGCTTTTCTTTTGTAGGAGATGATAAGTGTGAATATAAAATAGGAGCAAGTCTTGATCCTAATAAGATTTTACTTTTTAGAAAAGATGGAAAAAAATTATCAATCGATGATAAAATACCACAAGGATTTATTCAAATGGGTATGTCAATTGCAATGATGGAAAGGAATAAAAATAATATGTTTTCTAAAGAATATGAAATGAGCAATTCTCTTAGTGAAGATAGTATGTATTTTATAACAGAATTTAAATTAAAAAGTTATGATAATAACCAGGAAGAACAAGAAGAAGTAAGAGAAGATAAAGGAATAAAAAAACTATTAAAAAGATTTTTTAATAAAAAAGAAAAAATGAACTAAAGTAAAAAACAATCAGCAATGATTGTTTTTTATTACAATAAGAATTAAAAATTCTTTTTTAAGTATCTTATAGAATTATCTTTACTAAAATTTCTTTTTCTTTTGTAGGTTATTATAATATCTCCGTTTCCTTGTGAAAAAAAGTTTCCTTCTTCGTGATTTACTTCAATATTGTATTTTTCTAGCATTTCGTTAATTAAAGATTCATCATATTCTTTTTCTATTCTAACGCTTTTTGAAACATCAAATGAAATTCTTATTTTTAAAGAATCATTAGTCAACATTGCTTTTGATTCTTTACTAATAACATTACCATTTTGATTATCATAATTAAATATTTTATTATTAATAGTAATATTTTGATAAGTATCCATAGTATTCATTTTTTCTATTACATTAGAAACAATATCTAAATAAGCTTGTGCATATACCTTATTTACTTCATTTTTTCTTTCTTTTTGCTTTTCTTTTTCCTCAGCTATAATTGATACTTTTTCATCAAATAATTCTTCTAAACTACGAGTGCTTTCATTAGTATTTGTTCTAATATTCTTTTGCATTATTGATAAGAAATCGATATTTGGAATAGCAGAATATAAAGTTTGCAATGAGTCTTTTATCCACCCTTCAGCAACATTAATTGCTTCTTGTTTATTAGAACAAGTTTTTTTTAATTGAATTTCTCCATTATTATCATTAACATATGCAATATAATCAATTTTATATCCTAAATCATCTTCATAAATAAAGATAGTAGATGGTGTTTTATGATACTTATTATCAATTATTATTTCACAATCAAACTGTTCATTATCAATTTTATTTTCAAATATATATCTTTGCATTAAATAATATCCTTCTTTCTAATTAATTTTGTATTTGAATTATTAGGTAGTGATGAAAATAAATCTATTTTCCATCCAATTGCTTCTTTTATAGCTTCTTCTTTATCACTAAATGACATCCCTATTTGTATATAACCATTTTCATCTGTTTCATAAACTATATATTCATTTGCGTCTTTATTTTCATAAATATATACTGAATATGGAGCACTATAATTGACTGAGTCAATTATTACATCAAAGTTTATTTCTTCATTATCAAAATTTAGTGAAAAACTATGTTTTTCCATATAAAACTTCCCTTCTCTTTAGGGCTTATTATATATTTTTTGTGTTTATGTGTCAATTTAAATAATATAACATACTTTTAATTATATATTTTTATAGTATAATTATATATAGGTGATATATATGATTTATTATTTTATTGGAATTAAAGGAAGCGGAATGAGTGCCCTTGCATGTATTATGCATGATTTAGGATATACGGTAATGGGAAGTGATAAAGAAGATCATTTTTTTACCCAAGTTGGATTAGAACAAAGAAATATCAAAATGCTTCCATTTAATAAGGATAACTTAAAAGAAGGTATGATTGTAGTTCAAGGAAATGCTTTTAATGATGAACATATTGAAGTTAAAAGAGCACATGAATTGGGTTTAAAAATCTTTACTTATCAAGACATGATAGCAAATATAACTAATGAAACTAAACTTATTGCTATATCTGGTTGTCATGGTAAAACTACCACTACTACGATGATGGCAAAAGTATTTGAAAATATTGGTATTAATTATCTAATTGGAGATGGAAGTGGATATGCTAAAAAAGGAAACGAGTACTTTGCTTTAGAAGCTTGTGAATTTAAAAGACATTTCTTATCATATAATCCATATTACGCTGTTATTACTAATGTTGAGTTAGATCATACAGATTATTATAAAGACTTAGATGATGTAATGGATGCTTTTAACAGTTATGCTGCTAAGGCAAGAAAATATGTAATTGCTTGTGGAGATGACATTAATGTTAGAAAACTTAATGTTAATAAACCAATACTATATTATGGACTAAATGATAATAATGATGTTGTAGCAAAAAATGTAACTCATGATAATGATAAAACAACAGCGGATATATATATTAAAGGAGAGTTTTATAATAAGCTTACCTTCCCTTTTGTAGGAGATCACTTACTTTTGAATGCTCTTGCTGTAGTTAGTGTATGTTATCTTGAAAATATAGATAAAAATGAAGTAAAAAATCAAATATTAAAAATAGAACATGCAAAAAGAAGATTTATTGAAACTAAATTTAAGAGTAATATCATTATTGATGATTATGCTCACCATCCAACTGAAGTTAAAGTTACAATACTAGCTGCTAAAAAGAAATATCCAGATAGAAAAGTAATTGCTATATTTAAAGCACATACTAAATCAAGAGTTAAATATTTTCATAAAGATTTTGCAGATGCACTAAATCTTGCAGATAAATGTTATGTTATGCCTATTGGTGAAGATAGAATTGAAGTTGGATATGAAGATGTAACACATTTTGATATACTAAAGGATTGTAAAAATGGTGAAGAAATTACACTTGAATCTGCCGACAAATTATTACCATATGAAAATGTAGTATTACTATTTATGAGTAGTAAAGATATTTACTTCTTAGAAGATAAATATAAAGAATTAAAAAAATAACAATATTTTTTGTTATTTTTTATTTGACTTATAATATAAAATCTATATAATAATTATTGAATTAGGAGGTTTTTAATGAAAAATAAAGGCTTTTATGATGAATTAGCTCTTGATGCAGAAAAAACTATAAGACTTATAAAGTGGAATTTAGATATGAATCAGTATGATATTATTTATGGATCAATTACTTACAATGTATATGATTTGATAGCTGTTTATAAAATGGAAAGAATGAGATTTTATAACTTAATTGATGAAAAAGAATACTATAAATTAATGGAATTATATTACAAATATTTAGACTTAAAATGTAAATATGATGAATTAGAGAGTTATGTCTACTATAATTCATTATCAAAAGGCTACACTTCAGTAGAAGATGAAGATTCAATTAAGAAATTAAGTAGTAAAATTGAAAAAATTGAAAAAAAATTAGAATCTTATGGATTATTAGAAGAAAATGTTAATTTTGATGGACTAATAGATTCTCAAGTAAGATTATTATCTAAAAAGAAAAACAAGTAAAATACTTGTTTTTTTATATTAAAAGGAAGATATTAGTCTCTTCCTTCTAACTTACATAATAAGTCAATTTTAAACATTTCTTTTTGAGCATTAGCTTTAGAAATCATGATTCCCTTATAAGCAGTTAACTCTGATCTATGTCCATCTAATAATATATCTTTTGGTTCTAAGTTATTTAACATCACAATATTATTATCTTTATATACTGTATAATTTAATTTAACTTCACCATATACTTTAACAAATAATGAATCTGTTGGAAGTCTTAAATCATAAGTTTCAGTTTTTTCATGTTTATTAATAGAAACTAATTCACCTACAAATTCACCACTTCTTAATTTAGGATAAAAATCAAACATTAATTTCTTATAAGCAACCATATTATACTTCTTTAAGCTTCTTTCTAACTTCTTAAAGTTGTTTTCATCCAAGTAATCTAAAATATATCTTCCTTTCATAATCATCAAAACCCCCCTCAATGATTTACGTGTAAATTATAGCATATTTTTGTTCGTTTGTCAACTGTTTGTAAAATTTAAAAGAAAAAAGTATCAAAATTGATACTCTTACTTATATTGAACATTTGCATGTTCATTTATTATTTCATCAAGTAATTCTTGGTTTTCAATAACTTTGTCTAAATCATCATATGCGTCCATTCCAAAGTTTTGATTTAATTCAGCAACATAATTTGAAACAATATCATTTAAAGTATTTTCATCTACTTCCTTATCTAATTCTTTCAATCTTTTTTCTACATATTTGTAATATTCCATTAATTCACCGTAGTCTTCGCTATACATTTCCATTTATTATCCCTCCTTATAGATATATTTTAGTATAATAAATTAATATTGTCAATTTACTTTTCCTTTAGTACTAATATCATTTTTAATTAAAGTAATAAAATCTTCTATTTTTAATGTTTTAGTTTCATTTGAGCCATGTAATCTATAACTTATTTCATTGTTGTCTCTTTCTTTATCACCTAGTATTATTGCATAAGGTATTTTGTTTACTTGACTTTCTCTCATTTTATAGCTTAGTTTTTCATCTCTATCATCTAAATATACACGTATATTGTTTTCCTTTAATAATTCTAATATTTTATTTGCATATTCTAAGTGATATTCATTATTTACTGGTATAATACTTACTTGTTTAGGACTTAACCATGTAGGTAAGTTACCTTTTGTCTCTTCTAGTAAGAAAGCTGTAAATCTATCAAATGTACCAAATATAGCTCTATGTATTACAACAGGCACTTGTTTACTTCCGTCACTATCTATATAAGATAATTCAAATCTTCTTGGAAGTAAGAAATCAAGTTGACAAGTTGATAAAGTTACTTCAGGTCCAACTGCAGGTTTTACTTCTACATCTAATTTTGGACCATAAAATGCAGCTTCTCCTACTGCTTCATAGTAGTCTATTCCAAAATCATCTAATACTTCTCTTAGCTTATTCTCAGCTGTATTCCACATTTCATCATCATCAAAATACTTTTCTTTATCTTCTTTATCTCTAAGTGATAATCTAAATTTATAGTTTTTAAGTCCAAAGTCTCTATACACATCAAGTATTAATTCAACAACTTTTCTAAATTCTTCACCAATTTGATCAGGTCTTACAAATAAGTGAGCATCATTTTGACACATACA
>JAEEGL011574507.1_pt1 | contig 11221 bp, 8 predicted proteins | sample 9134231 | NCBI WGS metagenome assembly JAEEGL01 (sample SAMN16246548, study PRJNA631951) | gut metagenome | biome: gut microbiome; feature: rumen; material: fiber-attached | host: Bos | place: Iran: Karaj | collected 2018-10
CCGCCCACGGTGATTGTGAACAACATGATTTCCGCCTCGAAGGCAGGCCTGAAGATTCAACAGAACGATCTTGAAGCCCACTACCTTGCTGGAGGCCATGTCAACTCTGTTGTCAACGCCCTCATCAGCGCCGACAAGGCAAACATGAACCTCGACTTCAAGACCGCCACGGCCATCGACCTCGCCGGTCGCGACGTGCTGAAGGCTGTGCAGACCTCGGTCAACCCCAAGGTCATCGACACTCCCCCCGTGGCCGCTGTGGCCAAAGACGGCATCCAGCTCATCGCCAAAGCCCGCGTCACCGTGCGCACCAATATCAAACAGCTCGTCGGCGGTGCCGGTGAGGAAACCATCCTTGCCCGTGTCGGCGAAGGTATCGTCACCTCCATCGGCTCAGCCCAGAGCCACAAACAAGTGCTCGAGAACCCCGACAGCATCTCCAAACTCGTCCTCACCAAGGGTCTCGACAGCGGCACAGCCTTCGAAATCCTCTCCATCGACATTGCCGACATCGATGTGGGTAAAAACATCGGTGCCCAGCTGCAAATGGACCAGGCCAATGCCGACAAGAACATCGCCCAGGCCAAAGCCGAGGAGCGTCGCGCCATGGCCGTCGCCAGCGAGCAGGAGATGAAAGCCAAAGCACAGGAAGCCCGCGCCAAAGTCATCATGGCCGAGGCCGAAGTGCCGCTGGCCATGGCCGAAGCCTTCCGCAACGGCAACCTCGGCATCATGGATTACTACCGCATGAAGAACATCCAGGCCGACACCGACATGCGCGCCAGCCTCGCCACCCCCGCCAGTACCCCCAAACCCACCACCGCCAAACCCAACGACAAGTAAGCCATGTTCAAGAGTAGCAAACTTAGTCTCATCATCCGCGGCATCCTCTTTTCCGCCCTCGGCATCCTCTGCTTCTGCTCGCCGGTGGGCACCATGGAGTTCTTTGCCAAGGTGGCAGGCGTGGTCATCATCATCACCGGCACGGTCTTCTTCGTCCTCGAATACAAGGCCGCAGCCCGCAGCCTCGAGACCATGCGTCTCTCGGCCTCGGTACTGATGATTGTCCTGGGCATCCTCATCATGATTTATCCCAAAATCATCGCCATCCTGCTGGGTTCCTTCATCCTCTTCGAGGGCATCGACTTCACGCTTAACACCATCAAGTATCACCGCGCCGGTGCCAAAGGCTGGTGGCTCATGCTGCTGCTGGGTCTGGCGATTGTTGCTTTCGGTACCTGGAGCGTCTTCGTGCCCGAGATTGCTGAAGGCACCCTCAGCATACTCTTTGGCATCGCCTTCATCGGCATCGGCTGCGCCAGCTTCACCGCCCTGGCCGGCCTCACCCTCGTCGAGGACTATTTCGAGGCCGCCAAGAAAGCCATTGAAGACAAGGAAGACTATGTAGAAGCCGAGGTTGTAAAATAATAGAATGGTAAGGAAAAACATATTGCTAGCATTTGCCTTCCTGTGCAGCTTGTCGATGGCAGCACAGGAAGACAATCAAGGCAATCTTTTGCAGCGTGCCGACAGCCTGCTAAATGCACGCTACCATCGGATAAAATACGACACCAACTTTATCAGCCGTCCCGACCGCAAGTGGACACTCAAACTCAGGCCCAAGTTGTCCTATTTCGATATTCGCACCGAGACATTCGAAAGCGATGGCTCAATGGTATTGAATCTGCATTCAGACCCCAAGGTCAAGTTGAGCCTGTCGGCGGGATATAGCGGCGTAACGCTGTCATTCTCCCTCAAGCCCGAGAAACTGCGGGGTGCCAAAGAGCTTGACTATGAGTTGCGATTCGATGTCTATACCCGGAAATTCGGCTTTGAGACGGAGTTGAGCCAGCTCAAGTCACTCGATGGTACATTCCACATGGAGTCCCCTTTGCTGGTTCCTGAACTGGGCGATTCAGTGCTCCACGTTGACCTTCCCGAAGGTTATGTCACCCAGACAAACCTATTCCTCAGCGGATACTATGTCTTCAACCACCGCCGATTCTCCTATCCCGCTGCATTCACCCAGAGTTACATCCAGAAACGTAGTGCCGGTAGCCTCATTGCAGGCACCTATATGGGCATCAGCATACTCGATGCGGGCGACACCACCAACTACAGCGCCCAGCTTTTCAGTGTGAAAAACGGATTTATCTCGCTGGGTCTTGGTTACGGATACAATTTCGTCTTGCCTCACAACTGGCTGTTACATTGCTCTGCCATTCCCTACTTTGTCGTATTCAGCCATGCCAAGTGCAAATTTGTGGGGAAAGAGGAAAAATGGGAGGCCAAATTCCCTCAGTGTCTCATCGTTGCTCGCGTCGCAGCCATCCGTTCGTGGGAGCGTTGGTTTGCCGGATTGACCGCCCATTACATGTACACGCACCTAGGGTCTACCGACCTTATCGCCATCAACAACAACCGATGGCACATTATGGCCATTGCAGGATTCAGGCTGTAAGAACTAAGAGTTAAAAACGCTGATAAAACAACACTTCGACGATAGTTCAACGATTGCGCATCGTTATACTATCGTCGAAGTATCGTTTATGTATCGTCCAAAATCCTAACCAAGTGGCACTTGGACGACACTAGTACTGTTCCTTCTCGTTGGGGAAGTCGCCGTGCTTGACATCGGAGATGTAGTGGCGGATGGCGTTCGAAATGTCCTCGCCAAAAGTGCCGTAGGTGCGAAGGTAGCGGGGTTTGAACTGCTGGGTGATGCCGAGCATGTCCTGGAGGACAAGCACCTGTCCGTCGGTCTTCTGTCCGGCGCCAATGCCGATGGTGGGAATTTTCAGCTCCTCGGTGACCTCGGCGGCGAGTTTGGCGGGAATCTTTTCGAGCACCAGGGCAAAGCATCCGGCCTCCTGGAGGGTGAGGGCGTCTTTCTTCACCTGCTCGGCCTCTTCCTGCTCGGTGGCACGGACGGCGTAGGTCCCGAATTTGTTGATGCTCTGCGGCGTGAGGCCGAGGTGTCCCATGATGGGGATGCCGGCCGAGAGGATGCGCTGCACGCTCTCGAGGATTTCCTCGCCGCCCTCCATCTTGATGGCGTCGGCACCGGTATCCTTCATGATGCGGATGGAGCTGGCAAGGGCCTGCTTGGAGTTGCCCTGGTAGGTGCCGAAGGGCATGTCGACCACCACGAGGGCGCGCGTGATGGCGCGAACCACCGAGGCGGCATAGATAATCATCTCGTCGAGGGTGATGGGTAGGGTGGTTTTGTGGCCCTCCATGACGTTGGCGGCCGAGTCGCCGACCAGCACAACATCGATTTTGGCACTCTCGAGGAGCGAGGCCATGGAGTAGTCGTAAGCCGTGAGCATGGCGATTTTCTCACCATGGAGTTTCATATTTTGAAGTACACGTGTGGTGACCTTGGTCACATCGGTCTGTAAATATGCCATTGTTCTATTGATTGATTGCTTGAATGTTTGGTTGCATGAGTGGATTAGTCGGGGATTTCCTCTCCTTTGAATTCTTTCTTACCCTTGGTGGCGGGCTGGAGGTCTTCCTCCTGCTCGGGGACGATGCGGAACAGGGCACGGAGGGCCTTCTTGAGCTCATACTCGCCACGTTTTCCCACGCGGTAGGCCACAAAGAAACGGCGGCCGACGGTAAAGGCGGCAGCCTCGGTGGGCGAGTCGACTTCATAGAAATAATCCTTCAAATCGCCTTCGCTGATGCGTTTGCCGAGATAGATGGTGTCAAACTGGTCGACGCTGATGGGTGCCTGCAGCATAAGTTCGCCCTTGCCAGGCATCTTGCGTGTGGGAAGAGATTTATATTCGACACCGCGAGAAGTCTTCACTTTGGCGAAAAACTTCAGCTTGGCGGCCAGTTGCTCTTCGGTGGCCGGGATGCGGATGAAGATGGAATCCTTCTGCTCCACCTCGCATTCGTCGAGGCGGCGGCCATAGTTGCTGGTGATGACCACATAACCGGCCTGCACGAGCAGCTGTTTCTGATGGGGAATGAGGCGGTAGCGTTCGACGGTGGCACGGTAGTCGAGGTGGTCGTCGACTTTGATTTCCAAACCACTGGGGCACGAGTCCTTGGTGTTGTCGATGCCATAGACCGAGCCCTTGGCAAGGAAGAGCTGAGCGTAGTAGCCTCGCACAAGGCTGTCGCTGGCAGGCATATAGCAGCCGCGGGCCGTTCCGAGGCACTCGTCGGGGTCGTTGCGAAAAGTGATGAGGACAGAATTGCGGAGGTCTATGTTACCATTCAGTTTCTGGCGTGCCTCGGGGAGCTGGGCGTAGTCGTAATAGGCTTTCGCAACAGGCACCTCGAAGCGGAGGGTCTCGACGGTGTCGCCGTGGCAGGAGCAACGGATTTTGTTGCGGGCCAGGCGGATGGGGAACGCCGAGTGGCAACGCATGGAAAAATAGCGCATCACCCCCTGGACACGACAGAGCGCGAGGGAGTCGTCGCCGCGGCCATAGCTCTCCACGGTCATGGTGTAGTAGTTGGGGTTGTCGACATTGAAGGCAATGCGGTAGGCCGAGTCGAGGAGGTCGAGGTCGGAAACGGAATAGGTGGAGTCGTCGCCTTGGTAGGCCAGCAGCAGACAGAAAGTCTGGGGATTGGTGAGCGCCTTCTGCATGTCTTTCACCGGCTTGGCCGACGGCACATAAAGTCCCGACTGGGCACAGACGGTGGTGAGCATAAGGAGCAGCGGCAACAACAGAAGAATCCGTTTCATGGCTTCAGCAATTCATTGATAATTTGGTCGGTGGTGATGCCCTCGGCCTCGGCATAGTAGTTGCGCACAATGCGGTGACGCAGCACGTTGAAGGCCACGGCACGCACATCTTCGCTGTCGGGCGAGTACTTGCCGTGGAGGGCGGCTTGGGTGCGGGCACCCATGATAAGGTATTGCGAGGCACGCGGACCGGCGCCCCATGAGATGTATTTCTGAATACCCGAAGTATTCTGAGTACCCGGACGGGTATTGCTCACCAGCCGCACGGCATATTCCACCACGTTGTCGGGCACCGGCATCTTGCGGATGGCTTCCTGGAAGGCGATGATGTCCTCGGCATTGAGGATTTTCTGCACAGTGGAGGTCTGGCTGACGGTGGTCTGTTTCACAATCTGCACCTCTTCGTCGAACGAAGGATAGTCGAGGCGGACGTTGAACATGAAACGGTCGAGCTGGGCCTCGGGCAGCGGGTAGGTGCCTTCCTGCTCGATGGGGTTCTGTGTGGCGAGGACAAAGAAGGGCAACGGCAGCGGATAGGTGGTGCCGCCGACGGTGACTTTCTTCTCCTGCATGGCCTCGAGGAGGGCCGCCTGGGTCTTGGGAGGCGTGCGGTTGATTTCGTCGGCCAGGACGATGGAGGCGAACAAAGGACCCTGGATGAACTTGAAGTTGCGCTCACGGTCGAGAATCTCGCTGCCCGTGATGTCGGAAGGCATGAGGTCGGGCGTGAACTGGATGCGGTTGAACGAGAGGCCGAGGGTCTGCGCCAGGGTGTTCACCATAAGGGTCTTGGCCAGGCCGGGGACACCCAACAGCAGGCAATGGCCACCGGTGAAGAGCGCCAGCAGCAGCGAATCGACTGCCTCGTGCTGTCCCACGATAACCTTGCCCATCTCGGCGCGGAGGGCATTGTATTTTTGAACCAGGAGGTCGAGTTGTTCTTTGTCAGTCATGAGAATTATATTTTAAAGTCCGAGGTTGGAGAAGGTGCAACCCTTAAACTCGTCGGCCAAGCGGATATAAGTGCTCTTGGCCTGTTTGCGGGCCCACTCCTGCATATGTTTCTGCTTGGCAGTGACGAGGGCTGCGTTGTAGATATTGTCGTAGTCGTCCACGAGGTTGGCCTTGTGGGCGGGGTGTTTGCGGTTGAGGCGCACGATACGATAGGCATCGCGGTTGTCCTCGTTCTTGAACGAGGTGGCGGGCGAGATGTCACCCACATCCATGCCGGAGATACCCACGTTAAAGTAGTCCTTCTTGAGTGTCTCGGCATCGAAACGGCTGCTGCCGTCGTTAGGGTTGGTCACCGTGCCACCCTGCTTGGCGTTGTCGACGGTGCTGTACTGGCGGGCGGCATCCTCGAAGCTAATCTTGCCGCCACGAATCTCGGTGGCAAGGCTGTCGAGGGTCATGCGGGCACGCAGCATGTCCTCGGTCGAAACCTTGGGAATGATGAGGATGTGGCGGGCGTTGACGGTGTTGCCGCGACGCTCGATGAGCTGGATGATATGAAATCCGAACTGGGTCTCGATGATGGGCGACACTTCGCCGGGTTTCAGCGCGAAAGCGGCCGACTCGAACTCGGCGACCATCTGTCCCCTCGAGAAGAAGCCCAGCTCACCGCCTTTCTTTGCCGAGCCGGGGTCCTGCGAATAGAGGGTGGCCAGCATGGTGAAGCTCTCGCCTTTCAGCACACGTTCGCGCAAGGCGGCGAGTTCGGCACGCACGCGGTCGCGCTCGGCCTCGGAGATGACGGGCTGGATGACTATCTCGGAGAACTCGTATTTCTCGGGCATCATGGGGAGGCTGTCGGCAGGCAGCTCGTTGAAGAACTTGGTGACCTCGGCGGGAGTGACCTTCACGCCCTCGGTAATCTCGTATTCCACATTGCGGCTGAGGAGGTTGGTGCGTATCATGCGATCATACTGCTCCTTGAGCTCGTCGTAAGTGAATCCCGTGGCATCGCGCAGAGCCTCCTTGGAGCCATACTGCATGAGGTCGCTGTTGAGGTAGTAGTCGAGATACTGCTTCACCTGTTCCTCCTGCACCTCGATGCTGTCCACCTCGCCCTTGTGTACCAGCAACTGGGTAAGGATGAGGTTCTCGAGGATGGCACAACGGGTGGCCTGGGCATCGGTCACGGTCGAGCGCATGCGCATCTGCGCCAGCGAGCGCTCGATATCGGAATACTTGACAATGTTCTTGCCCACAACTGCAGCCACCCCGTCGACGAGGGTGCCGTTCTGCGCATGGGAAATTGAGAATTGCAAACTGAAAATTGAAAATATTGTGGCTGCAAACAGTAACTTTTTCATAACTATAATCTATTATCTATTATCTGTTAACTACTGTAACGTTCTTTTCACCGCACCGTCATCCTCGGCCTCCTTCAGGAGGTCGGCCTGAAGTTTGTTGAGGATGTCAATCTTGCGGAGGTTAAGGATGATGACACGGATGTTGTCGCGCTGGACCTCCAGTGGCGAGAGCTCATCGGTGACCTTGTAGTCGAGGATTCGGGCGGCATAAAACAGCGAGTCGTCACTGAAGGCGATGGAGCGGTGCTGACTGAGGAACCGTTGCTCGTTGTAGGCCGTGAAGGGGATGGCGGTCTGTAGGGTGACGAAGGGAATCCAGCTGCTGGCGTCGTAGTAGCCACTGAAGCCGTTGGCCGAAGCCAGTTTCTCCAGCTCCATCACATCGCTCTCGGAGAAGTCGTCGCGACCGACAATCCTTTTGATTTTGGCCACAGCGGATGTCTTGGCAGGTGCCGTGAGGTAAACCGCTTTGACAATGCTGCTCTTGAGGTTGAACTCGCCCTTGTGCTCGGCATAGTATTCCTCAATCTGGGCATTGGTCACAACGGTGTCGAGCAACTGGTCGATAATCTGACGTTCGTAGGCGTAGGCCAGCAGGCTGTTCTTGTATTCCTGCAATTCGTGCGAGAAATCGTTCTTCACATTCTTTTCCGCCTTGGCCAGGATGACGGCCTGCCTAATCCACTGCTCCACATAGTTTTTCACCACCGTCAGGCTATCGTCAGGCGAAAGCCCATCGGGCACCAGCCCTTCGAGGTCGCTCTGATGCAGCTCGCGGTTGTACACACTCGCCACCACAGGCGAATAGTCGCCTGCCGACTGCGAGCATGCCGTCATCAGCAGCGTCGCCGCCAAAAGCTTAGAAACGAATCTTGTCAACGACATTGTGATTTATCTTCACTCTGTATTTGGCGCGGAGTTCCTTGCAGAGGGTCTCCTCCACCTCGTTCTGCCAGCCGTTGAGGTAGTATCCGCGAGCCTCCATCTGGCCTTTGAGGCACGGCTCAAGGATGTCCTGAACCATCAGCAGACGATAGCCCTTGCCCGAGTGAACCACATAGATGCCGGTCTTCCACTGGTCGTCTGTGAGGAGTTTCTGGCGATTCTGCTCCAGCAGCTCCACGTCGTAACTCACAGGTGTTTCCTCGGTACATTTCTTGCGGTCCACCTTCTTGAGGAGGGCGTCCTGGATGTCGGCACTCGAGAGGTTCTTGTCCATAGCCTTGCGCAGCACCTTGACGGCCTTGTCGGAATCGAGGCAGCGGCTGTCGCCGACGTTGAAGACGGCAACGCGCGCACGCGTACGCCAGAAATAAATGGAATCTTCGGGCTTGTTGATATCCTTCTTGGCGCTCTCGCGGGCATAGAAATCGGCAAAACCGACGCTGTCCTTGATGGCCTTGGTCCAAATCATTTTCTCGTTATAGTTGAAAATCATCAGGCCGCGGCGGTATTCGTCCACCAGTTCGGCAAACTCGGGATTTTCCTTCTCGAGCTGCGAGTCGGCATAGGCGATGCTGACGCTGTCGAGGAAGTCTTCGTAGCGCAGCTTGGCATAGTAGCTCAAGTCGATGACGCTCTCCTGCTTCTGCGTGCGGCGGATGAACTGTGCGAAGTCAATCACGTTGTATTCCTTGCCGGGGACACGCACCAGCGGACGGAGGTCGGTGAACACCGAATCCTTCACCTTCCACTCGGCCGAGAAGACAAGGCTGTTGAGGTTGGCGGTAATCTCGTCGAGCGAAGCCTGCATCTTCACCGGCTCCTGCTGTTTCTTCCTGCCTTTCTTCTTGGTGGCTTTGGTGGGTTCGGGGGTCGTGGTGAAGTCCACGATGCCGTATTTCTTGCGGGCGTTGGCGGCAAACGACTTGCGCGAGGCGGAGCCGCGCAGGTCGCGCACCATTCGCTGACGGTAGAAAGGTTCCATCTTCTCGAATGCAGGCAGGGTCTCCTTCTTCACCAGACGCACAATGTGCCAGCCGTAGCGGGTGAGGAAGGGTTTGGAGAACTCGCCCTCGTTCATCTTGCTGAGGACCGTGACGTATTCCTGCGGCAGCTGCGACATGGTGGCGTCGAAGATATAGCCGCCGTTCTCGGCGGTGGTGAGGTCGTCGCTCTGGCGGGCCACCATCTCGAAGGGGGTTCCCGACGTCAGGCGCTCGTAGGTCAGCGTCATCTCGTTGTCGGCATTGCGGTTGCGCTTCCAGAAGTGCTGCAAGGTGACCTTGCCGTAGAACTCCACACGGTCGAAGAGTTTGATGATATGATAGCCGAAACGGGTGCGCACCGGCAGGCTGATTTCGCCGGGTTGCAAGGCGTAGGCAGCGTTCTCGAAGGGATAGACCATGTCGAAGGTGGTGAAGTAGTTCAGCTCACCCTCGTTGGGTTGCACCTTGGCCGAGGGGTTGGTGCGGAGCACCTCCTCGATGGCCAGGTCGGTGAAGTTGGCACCGGCCACAGCACGGTTGTAGAGCTCCATGGCGCGGTTGTAGGCCGCGAGGGTGTCCTGCGGCTGGGCGTCGGACCTCACCTTGACAAGGATGTGCGCCGCGTGCAAAGCGTAGTGGTTGCGCTCGTAGGCTTCGTTCATGATTTTCTTCATCATGGCGGAGTCGATGAGGTAGGGGGCGGCGAGGTCCTTGCGGTAGCGTACCAGCTCGTCGTGCAAGTCGGTCGTGGTGTCGAAACCGCGGCTGACAGCATCGCGCAGCTTGGCCTGGAAGTTGGCGTAGAGTTCCACATACTCGGCAAGGGCTTTGCTCTTCTCTTCCTCGCTGGCGTTTCTCGACACCAAGTTGTCGCCCACCGACTGGCGGAAGTCTTTCATGAATTCCTGCTGGTGGATTTGGCGACCGCCAATCTCCATCACGACAGGATTTGTGTTTTGCGCCGGAAGTTGAATATTGAAAAACGAAATAGCGGCCGCAGCCAACAAAATCTTCTTCTTCATTTGTCTTATCTCCTTATCTCCTGTCTCCTTATCTCCTAAAATTTATCTCGAATAGTTCGGGGCTTCGCGGGTGATGGCGATGTCGTGCGGATGGCTCTCCGTGCGGCCGGCATCGGTGATGCGGATGAACTTGGCCTTCTGGAGGTCGCTGATGGTGCGGCTGCCGGTATAACCCATGCCGGCCTTCAAGCCACCCACCATCTGGTAGAGAATCTCGCTGAGGGTGCCTTTGTAGGGCACGCGACCCACCACGCCTTCGGGGACGAGCTTCTTGGCGTCGGTCTCCTTGTCCTGGAAGTAGCGGTCCTTGCTGCCCGCCTGCATGGCCTCGAGCGAGCCCATGCCGCGATAGCTCTTGAACTTGCGGCCTTCGTAGATGATGGTCTCTCCCGGAGCCTCGTCAGTACCGGCCACCAGGCTTCCCACCATGACGGTGCTGGCACCGGCGGCGAGGGCCTTGACCACGTCTCCGCTGTAGCGAATGCCGCCGTCGGCAATGACGGGCACATCGTAACCCTTCTGTTTCAGGGCGCCGCACACCTCGCAGATGGCGGTGAGCTGGGGCACGCCGATACCGGCAATGATGCGGGTGGAGCAGATGCTGCCAGGGCCGATACCCACCTTGATGGCGTCGGCGCCGGCCTCGGCCAGCATGATGGCGGCCTCGCCGGTGGCAATGTTACCCACCACCACGTCGATATTGTCGTATTTGGCTTTCACGTTCTTGCGGGCTTCCACCACGCGAACGCTGTGGCCGTGGGCGGTGTCTATGACAATGGCGTCGGCACCGGCCTTCACCAGGGCGTCGACACGATCCATCATGTCGGGCGTGATGCCCACGCCGGCAGCCACGCGCAGACGGCCGTTGCTGTCCTTGCAAGCCAGGGGGCGCTCCTTGGTCTTCATGATATCGCGGTAGGTGATGAGGCCCATGAACTGGCCTTTCTCGTTCACCACAGGCAGCTTCTCAATCTTGTGCTGCTGCAGAATGTCGGTAGCCTCGGCAAACGTGGTGCCCTCGTGGGTGGTGATGAGCTTGGTAATCATAATTTCGCTCAACGGACGCTCCATGTCGCGCTCGAAACGCAGGTCGCGGTTGGTCACCATGCCGATAAGCATGCGGTTGTCATCCACAATGGGGATGCCGCCGATGCCATACTCCTCCATCAGGTGCAGGGCGTCCTTCACCTTGGCGTCCTTGTTGAGGGTCACGGGGTCGATAATCATGCCGTTCTCGGCACGTTTCAC
>JAEEGL012102611.1_pt1 | contig 11221 bp, 5 predicted proteins | sample 9134231 | NCBI WGS metagenome assembly JAEEGL01 (sample SAMN16246548, study PRJNA631951) | gut metagenome | biome: gut microbiome; feature: rumen; material: fiber-attached | host: Bos | place: Iran: Karaj | collected 2018-10
AAAAGTTTTCTTCCGTTTTCAATAACATTCTGTCTATTTGATTTCAGCAGTCTAATGTCATTTTTCAATGTCGGAGATTTCGGCATCTCTCTTCCCCCTTCGCCGAAATCCAGCACTTCCGCCAGCGTATCGGGTTCCTCGATGCCGAGGGCCTTGCGGAGCTTGTCCGCCAGCGCCTTGTAGTTCATGAGGGCCTTGTAGTGGGGAAGCATGTCCGGGCAGTTCAGGAGGAGCCAGCCTTTGATCCCCGGTCGGCGGCCCACGATAGTTCCGTCCTCGGTGCGCACATACGACTGATCCACCACCGGCTCCAAATCAGAAAGTAGCGTTCCCGCCAGTAGCTTGCCCGCCAGCGACTTCCGCGATGCCACCCATGCCTTCCGTAGCGCCTCCGCCGTCGGCGGCAGATTAACCGAAGTCTTTCGTTTAATTCGTATTGCCTTCGTCTTTTCTTTGTAGTCCTTTACGATTTCCGCAGTCGCGTAGCTCTGGCTTTCCTTTAAAAGCCGACAGAACAGGGCGAGGAGCCCGAGCACCATGGCGGTCATGGATTGGGACATGATGGCGAAAAAAAGCATCTTTCCCAGAAACTCGGGAAGGATTTGGGATCGACGGCCGTTGAACAGGATGTCCGCGAGCCCGTCAAGGGCGGACAGGGCGAGTTCGCCCGCAAGATTCTGCTTTCGTGCGGACGGGCAGCGGGAATGCTGCGCAGCGACCTTGCGTCTGCGGCGGTGGGCGCAGGGCATGAAGACAGGCGACCAGATGTAGTCGGGGCGGCGGTAGCCATGGCCGGTGGAGTAGGGGCGACCGTAGGGCATAATGAAAAACCTTTCGTTTGTTGTGTGAATCGTAACAGGTACATGGATCTATGTCAATATGAATTTTCAAAGACTTCGGAAAAATCCAATGCCGTGCCACACGATTGCATCGGCGGTGTTGCAATCAGGCACTTCCATTTTGTCCTCTCGGGGTTTACAATGACCGCATGACACGCGCATCCACCCCTTTGTCCTTCCGTCCGTTCTGCATCTGCCTCTCTAGGGGCTGGGGACCGCTCGACGAATCGCTGGACCTCGCCGCCGAGGCCGGCTGGGACGGCTATTTCGTCTGCTGGAACCCCGGCGACGATCTGCGTCCGCTCGCCGACAGGGCGCGGAAACTCGGTCTGTTCCCGCAGTCCGTGCATGCGCCGTGGGGAAAGGCCGCGGACCTCTGGGGCGCCGACGAGGCGAAGGGCGAGGCCGCCATCGCGGAACTCGTCGCGTGTCTGGAGGCCGCCGCCGCGACCGGCGCGCCGTTCGTCGTCGTACACGCGTGGATCGGGTTCGTCCCCACCGCTCCGACCGAGGCGGGTCTTGCGCGTTTCGCCCGCGTCGTCGAAGCGGCGAAGCGCCTTGGCCTCGCCATCGCCGTCGAAAACACCGAGGGCGAGGAGCATCTCGACGCCCTGCTCGCGCATTTCCGCGGCGAACCGGCGGTCGGCTTCTGCTGGGACACGGGCCACGAGCTCTGCTACAACCGCGGACGCGACCTGATGGCCGCCTTTGGCGACCGGCTGCTCGGCACCCATATCAACGACAACCTCGGCATCACGGACCCCGCGGGCCCCACGACCTGGCTCGACGACCTGCACCTTCTGCCCTTCGACGGCATCGCCGACTGGCCGGGCATCGCGCGGCGCCTCGCCGGCTCCGGCTTCAACGGGCCGCTCACGTTCGAGCTCAACCGGGCGTCCAAGCCCGGTCGCCATGAAAACGACGCCTACGGCGCCATGCCGCTCGGCGAGTATCTCGCCGAAGCGCTCGTCCGCGCGCGCCGCGTCGCAGCCCTCGCGGACTAACTACGGCTTCTTCGGCCTAGGAATCGGCGTGGCGACGATTTTCGCTACGGGGCCCCAGATTTCGGGATACGGGATCCAGTAGCGGGGGCGGGGATCGTCCTTCAGCACCCATTCGCGGTCCTTTTTCTCCGCCCGCGTGGGGAAGGGCTGGCCGGCGCCGTGCCGGTCCTCCAAGGTCCAGAGCATCCACCCGATGCCTTCGCGCGAGAAGAGCGCGAGCATGCCGGCCTGGGCCTCGCGATGGATGCGCTCCGGCGTACCGCCGCCGCCGAACTCGGTGCACATCACCGGGACGTTGTACCGTGCCTGGAAGGCGGCAAGATGGCGCGCGACGTCGGGCGGCGCGTTGTCGAGCGGGTAGTCGTGGAAGGCGAAGACGACGTTGTCGTAGGGGGCGTCGAGTTTGTCGGCGAGGTCATGCCATGTCGCCTCCAGGGCGCGGGCGTGGCTCCAGTGGTGCGTACCGACGAGGATGATGTGGCGGGTGTCGTGGCGGCGGATCTCCTCGATGGCGCGCCTGTACCACTTGCGGGCCACGGCCGGCTCGCATACGGGCTCGTTGCAGAGCTCGTAGCCCAGCACCCGCGGCTCGTTTTTGTAGTGTTCGGCGACGCGGCCCCAGCAGCGCACCCACTCCTCGAAGCGGGCCGTCGTCCAGCCGGCGCCCTTCTGCTCGCCGCGCGCCGTGGCCTCGTCGATCTCGTCCTTGAAGTAGGCGTGGTCGTCGAGAATCACGTAGAGCCCGTGCCGTTTGGCCGCGTCCACGACGGGCTGCGTGAAGGCGACGACGTCCTCGAACGCGAGCGGCTCGGCGGCGCGGTTGTTGAAGTACTGGTTGTAGAAGGCGAGGCGGATGGTGTTGAGGCCCATGGCCGCGCAGAACGAGGCGACCTCGTCGTCGTAGCCGTGGAGGATGACGTCCTTGCCGTAGCCGACGCCTGCGGCGATGAACGGCCGCTCCCCGCCTTCCGCGAGGGGCGACGTGACGATGTGCCGCCCCTTGACGCGCAGCCAGAGGTGCTCGTCGGACGCGGGGGCCTGCGGCTTGGACGGGAGCCGGTGGGGCGGGATCCGGGGACCGCGTACGGTGACGGCGGTCACGACGAGCCGGCCGGTGGAATCGGAGAGGAGCTTCAGCGTCGTGGGGACGAAGTCGGCGGTGAACCCGTCGACGTTCTCCAGCCTGAAGGAGAGCTCGCGGAGCCCGTCTTTTGCCGCGACGGCTTCGGTGAGCGGGACGTCGGCGCTGCGGGCCCATTTCTTGGCCTGGGGCTTCTCGTGCGGGTCGAGGCCTAGAATCTCGACGCGCAGCGATTCCGGCGCGGGGGCGTCCGTCGGGCGGAAGGTCACGACGAGCCGCGCGTCCTCCGCGCACCAGGCGGACATGTCGGGCTGGCGGTCGCCGCGCAGGATGCGGATCTGCGCACCGGAGCCCTTCCCGGCGAAGCGGATGTCGAGGACCCGCGTCGCCGCGTAGTCGCCGATCTCGGCCCCCTTGAACGCATTGGGGAGCCAGGGGTAGTTGGTGCGGTCGAAGAGGCGTGCCTCGCCGGCAAAGGCGCCGACGGCCAGTGCGAAGGCGGTTGTCATAGCCAGAAGTCTCATGGGGGCCTTTTATTGGATGAACAGGGTAGTGCCGAGGGGCGGCTGGTAGGCGAGGCTCAGCCAGGAGACGGCGCATTCGCCGCTGGCCACGGAGTTCCGGATGCGGACGCAGCCGGTGGCGTCGCTTAGCACGACAATCGTCGCCGCCAGCGTCCCGAGCAGCGTGTCGGCGGCGAATTCCGCGTTTTTCCCGGCGCTGAACGTGGCGCTTCGGCCGACGGCGCCGGATGTCACATCCGCCACGGTGTAGGTCCTGCCGTAGCTCCAGTCGTAGGGACAGAGAGTCAGCACGTAGCGGCTTCGCGGCAGCAGCCCCTCGATGTCGATCCGCATGGCCGACGCCTGGGCGATCATCACGTCGCGGTACAGGTTGTACCACGGGAAGACATCGGCATAGACGTTGAACCCGTTGCCCGCGCGGTCGCGCACGATGATCTTCTTGCCGGAATCCGGCGTTCCGTCGAACGCGACGGTGACGGACACGGTGCCCGTCGAGCCGCTTGTCAGCTGGTTCGGGTAGGTCTTGACGCGCGGATCGGCGCTTTCCGACGCATAGAACATCAGCCAGTCCGCCTGCGCGGCCGCGGTGGACGATCCCCCGAAGTCGAGTTTCAGGTCGAAGTCCTGGTCCGCGGACTTCGCGACGGCGAAGCCGGAAAGCACCGGCGGCTTGGCGGAGCCGGTGAACTTCAGCCGGAACGTCCCATCCGCATCCGACACGGCGGACAGCGTCGCCGCGCAGAGGCCGGGATCGGTGGCGGCCGAGAACTCCGTCGCCTTCGTGTAGGACGCCGTCGCGGAGTCGGCGGTTTCCGTTCCCAGCATCTGCGTTCCGGTCACGGCGCTGGTGTTGTTGTTGTCGTAGGCGTAGAAGGTGACGTCGTAGCGCGTTCCCGGCTTGAGGCCGTACAGCTCCACCCAGAGGGGGACGTTGTTGTTGGGGTTGATCCAGTCGCGGTACAGGTTCGCCAGCGGGAAGTCGGAGCCGGCCTGCTGCGAGGAGTCACGGTCGCGGGCGCAGATGGTATCCGTCCCTGCAATGCCGGATCCTGCGGCGACCACGACGCCGACGGCGTCCCCCGCCGCGCCGGAGTCCGCCGTCGCGTACTCGTTGGTCTTCGGCCCGGCGACGTTCGTCGTGGACCAGTTGAACACGGACCAGCCCTCCTGGGTGACTCCCCCCGTGGTGCCGGCGTTGAAATCGACCTTTAGAAAGGGGTCGGCACCGGCGCTGCCGGCGGCGAGAATCGAGGCGAAGGCCGTTGTCAGGGAAAGAGACCGTTTGAAGTCGGCAAACATGGCTGGTTCCTTGGGGAGAGCGCGTCTCGCTCTACTGCACCAGGATTATGGTTTCGGGCACATGGGTGACCCAGAGCTCGGTGTCGTTGTTGAGGAGCTTGAGACCGCCGCAGTTCGCGCCCTTCGCGAACGTGCAGGGCAGCGCCGCATCGGACTTCAGCACGAGGAAGGTCCCGCTGTAGTCCCCGGAGTTCATCGCGACGGTCACCGTGCCGGAGCCGGTGACGGCGGCCGCGGTCACAGTGGCGAGAGCGTCCTTGGCGTAGACCTTGACGCGGAGCGTGGCGTCGCCGGAGAGCGCGAGTGTGTCCTCGAAGTCGAGCGAATGGTCGTCGGCGTAGTCGATCTGCGCGGAGCCGGCTTCCAGCGCCGCCCCGTCGGCCACGGTGACGGCCTTGCCGAACGACCCGACGCCGCCAAGCGTCGCGCCGGACGCCACGGTCACGGCGGACGCCGTGATCGCGCCGTCGACCTGCAGGGCGCCCGCGTTGACGGTAGTGGGTTTCGTGTGGGTGCTGGAGCCGCCGAGGCGCTGGCGGCCCGCGCCGTTCTTGATGAGGGTTGTGGCATTGCTGAGATAGCCATCGAAATCACCATTTGAGCCATCGGCGCCCATGACGATGGTGTCATTGTTGCGTTGCAGGTTGCCGATGCCGTAGACGCCGTTGAAGCCGTCGCCGTCCAGCAGGTTGCAGTAGGCGTTCACGTAGAGATTGCCGGGACGGGTCGCACCGCCGGGAAAGGCGCCGTTGGCGTTGCCGACGACGTTTCCGTGCATGACGACATCGCCGGTCAGGGTGGAGGCGGCGATGTTCGCTCCGGAAATCGTCACGCCCGTGCCGCCGGAACCGGTGCCGGCCGAATCGGCAAACTGCCAAAGGATGGCGCCGGCGCTTCCCTTGAGGGCCGCGTTCCAGTCCGAGCCCTTGCCACGGGCGAAACCGATGACGCCGGGATGGTTGCCGAAGTTGACGGCTGCGCAGTTCACAATGGGCTTGGCGCTGCGGTGGTAGCCCATGACGAGTACACCGGAGGAAACCGTCAGCGTCCCGTTGCCGGTAAGGGATGTGTTGCCCTTGTTGGGCTCGGACCCCTGCAGGAAGACGGCGTTGACCGTGGTGTCGGAGGTGATTTCGGTGGTGGAGCCGACGGGGAGGCGCACGTTGTTCTGCGACACGGTGCCCGGAGTGATGGTGGTGGCGAATTCCGTCTCGTAGTCGAGGGCGCGGAAGCCGGTGCTCCCATAGGTGAGGAGCGAGTCGTAATAGGTGCCGACGTTGGCGAAGGCGAACGGGTAGACGCTGATGGTCGTCGTGCCGGCTGCGCCGCCGCCGCCGACAAGCTGGCCGAGGATTTCGGCGCTGTTGCCGACGGTGAACTGCACGGTGTTCTCGCCGTCCGCGCCGCCGATGCGGAGCCGGTTGTTGTTGTTGTCATACTTTCCGCCCAGCCTCCAGATGGCGTTGTTCGTCCGCGTGAACTGCTCGATGTGGAGGGCGGCTGCTTTGCCGTTGGCGTTGAGATTGATGTGGTTGACGCCGCCGATGACGCCGTACGCTGGGTCGCGGACATCCAGGATGAGTTCGCCGATGATGTCCGAGGTCACGTTTTTGCTGTTGCCGTTGAGAGTGAGCGTACTGCCGTGGAGGTGGATGTATTCCGCGCGGCGGGTGCCGGCATCCGAGGCGGGGTTGAGGTGCAGGTTGCCGCCGTGCATGTGGATTTGCGCGTTCGGGAGCGAGCCGGCGTCCGTGCGAAGCACGAGTCCGCAGTTGACGACGGTGACCGTTCCCTCGACGTCGTTGCGCTTGTCCAGATAGAGCGAAGTGCCGGCGCTGGGCATCTCGACCAGGACATCGGCCTTGCCGGTAAGCGCGTTTTCGGCGCCCAGATAGACGTGGCTCGCGGAGCAGAAGCGGTAGACGCCGTTGGCGGGGGTAAGGTGCCCGTAGTAGTTGGCGTTGCCCGCCGTACCGATGGAGAGGTTGGGGTAGTCGGTCAGATCGATATCGACGTTTTCGTTGTTCACAACGGACAGGCCGCCGGTGGAGGCGGGGTCGATGCGGCCGTTTGCCAGAAGCGTTCCGCACGCATAGCCGGCGGATTGCACGCCCTGGATCTGACCACGGTTCAGGAGAAGAATCGTCACGTCGTCCGGCAGCGCCCCGGCCGTCTGGAAGCTCAGGTAGACGAAGTTCGGATCGCCGTTGACGGTGATGTTGCCCGTAAAGCTGTTGGCGGCGGAATGGCAGTGGAAGAAGGCGTTGCCGCCGCCGGTGGCGCCGCCGAGGGTGAACGACGTGCCGCTGATGGCGCCGCGCTGGTTCCAGGTGCCGTTGCCCATGGTGATGGTCGTGCCGTTGACGACGATGGGGGTGTAGACATTGACGGTCTTGGAGCCCCATTTGTAGAGGTTGCCGATGGCGCAGCCGCTGTTGCCATCCGTGATGGTCGGGCTGTTGATCGTCAGGTTGTCGCTTTCGCACCAGAAGCGGACGGGGGCGGGGATGGTAAGCGTTCCTGTGAGGGAGGTCGGCTTGCCGCCGTGGAAGCCGAAATCGCCGAGAATGGTGAAATCGTTGGCGATGGTGATGTCGGCGGCATCGCAGTGGAGGCGCGGCCAGGCGCTGCCGCCGCAGTCGGCGATGGTGACGGCGCCGGAGCTAAAGCAGCCGGCATCGTTCATGTAGATGTAGCCGGTGTTCGAAAGCGTGGTGTCGCCGGTATAGGTGTTGGCGGCGTAGAGCTTGAAGCAGCCGATGCCGGAGTACGTCACTGCGCCGTTGGACATCGGGGCGTAGAGCTTGACCCATCCGGATTTGTTCGGGTCGTTCTGTGTGCCGACCGAGGCAAATGTGCGCTGGGCGCCGCCGAGGTCGATGGCGAGGTTGTTCGCGGCGGTGTCGCTGCCTAACGTGACATGTGCGGCATTGCCGTTGGCGGCGACGTTGCAGGTGATGTCGCCGCCGAGCGTCAGCGTCTTGGAGCCGTTGCCGTCGGACTGGAACGTCATGGCGTAGTTGCCCTTGTAGGCGATGTTCAGCCCGTTGGCCAGCGTGGTATTGGCGGCGAACGTGATGGTCTGGTTCGCGGTGAGGGTGAGGTCGGACCCGAAGACGCCGTTGATGTCGCCGTCGACCCAGTTGGCGGCGTCATTGTAGTTGTAGGGGCCGGCGCCGGTCTGCTTCCAGCCGGTGGCGGGATCGGAGAGTGCGGTCAGAACGAGACACGCAAACACGCCGAGAATCGTGAACACTCGGAAAGAGGAAGGGGAGGAATGGTTTTTCATGCGGTCACCATACCATATTCCGGCCCCGGTGGCAACTCACCCACCCGTCAGGAATCGGGGGCTGACGACCAAGTGGCTGAAACGCGTTCTCCCCCGAGTACTTCGCGTCTCCCACTCCCTGAGGGGGCCATCCAAAATACCGCTTGTGAAATGTCGGGGATTCCTGTACCCTCCCTCCTATACCCCATATCCATTTTCCGAAGTGCTTTCCAAATCCGCCATGACCATATTCCGCCCCCTTCTTGCTGCGCTCCCGTCGGCCGCGTTGCTCCTCGCCCCCGCCGCCCGCGCCACGCTCCTCTACTACGACGGATTCCCCGTCGAGGGAACCGATGCGTATCCCTATGGGGACAAACTCACCAGCATCAATCCGCAGCATCCCACCATTGTCGGCTTCAAGGACAGTGCCAACAACAAGTGGAGCGCCGGGACCACGGCCATCCAGATCCACGACGAGGGCCTCGACTATCCTGCCGGCATCCCCCTCACCTCCGTCAAAGGCGAACTCACCATCGGCCGCGGTTCCGGCAGTCCGCGCGGGGCCTATCGGAACATCGTGACCCCCGCCCTCCCCACGTCCTTCTACGTCAGCTTCCTGCTCCGGTTCGAGGGAAGCTACCCGACCGCCTTCACGGACTTTCTGGCCTTCGACAGCCATGGCATTTCCGGAACAGGCTCCGCCTATGCCAGCAACTTTGGCGAAAACGGCTTCGTCATCGATCTCCGAAAAGAAGACGGACAGGTCAATCTCCTTCTCAAAACCGGAAAGGACGCAAACCTGACGACGGCGACCCTGCTCGCCGACCCGGCCGCGTCCACGACCTATTTCATCGTGGTGAAATACGAGACGTTCAACGACTCCACCATCATTTCCGCCTCCATTCTGGACACGCCGGCCGAGCCGGAAACCTGGATGGCCGTCCTGACGCCCGCCGCCCATTCCCGTGTGCCCAACAAGATGGAAATCGGCGGATACAGCGGCAACAGCAAGGCCAACTACTTCGCCGTCGACGAGGTACGCATCGGCACCGAATTCTCGGATGTGGCGGGCGTCGCTGGTTCCTCCCCGGCCGCATTCGACGGCGCCTCGTCCGTCACCGGCATTTCCCTAGGGGCCTCGGCCGCCACGGCCACCTTCTCCACCACCGTCTCCACGCCCGGCTCCCCCGTGTCCGACGTGTTCCTGTGCTGGGGCGACGAGGATGCCGGCCTGGCGACCAACGGCTGGGACAACGTCGTTCCGCTCGGGACGGCCGCAGCGGGGTCGACGTACACCCACACCGCCACCACGCTGCCGCTGGGCGTGGGCATCTTCCACCGCTTCGCGGCGCTGTCGGAACTCCAGTCGGCCTGGGCGGAGCCCGGAACTGCGATGTTCCTGACTACGCAGGCCCCGACCAACGTCTTCCTGGGCACGGTCTCGACGCTGGCGTCCGAGGCGGGCAACTGGTCGCTCGGCCATGTGCCCACCGCGTCCGAAACCGTCATCTACCGGGGCGACTGGACGAGTTCGGCGCTCGACTGGGATGCGGCGGCTCCGCTCCAGATTGGCTCGTGGGTGCAGAAGGACAGCGCAACCTACGTCACGTTTTGGACGACGCCGGCTTCCCCTCTTCGCGTGACCGGCGATGTGGCGTTTGAAGCGGGCGTATGGACGCATGACGGCCCCGCCCATGAGCCGACGGCCGCCGTGGCCGTTTCGGCGGGCGGAAGCATAGACATCGGCTCCAGGGCGCTCGTCAACGTGGGCGCGGCCGTGTCGGGACAGGATTCCGACGGAAGCCCCCGCGGCTACTATCGCCGCGGTCCCGGATACACGTACAATTCCGGAGCCTCGTACGGTGGCGAGGGCTATCCCGTCGCCGGGGACTACGGCCCGATACTCAATCCGATGGACTACGGTTCCGGCGCTCGCGGAAGCGGCGGCGAAAACGCCATGAAGAAGTATTCGGGCGGCGGACTGGTCGACATCACGGCCGGCGGGACTCTGACGGTCAACGGCGCCATCTCCGCCAACGGCTACGGCTATGCGAACTGCGGCGGCGCCTCGTCGGGCGGTACGATCCGCCTGGCGGCCGGGCAGCTGCTTGGTTCCGGCTCCATCACCTCCAACGGCGGCACCGACACCTACTACGGCTCCGGTTCGGGCGGACGCATCCTCGTGCGGCTCACGGCCTCCGGCGCGGCACTGTCCGACTTCGGCGGCACCATCACGGCCGACGGCGGCGCGGGCGGCTCCCCCGGAAACAGCGGCCTGTACGACACCCCCTCCACGGCCTCCGGCACCATCGCGGTGCGCCTGGCGAGCCATGAACCCAACGAGGCCGATGTCTACGTGCGCAATCTCGTCACGCGCCGCGACATGACCAACGAGGTGGCGGAAGTCCGCGTCTACCCGGCGACGCCGCTTCCCCCGCGCCAGACCCCCGACGCCTCCTACCGCGGGACGGACTGGCACCTGCAGAGCGGCGCCCGCCTGCGCCTGACGGCCAATACGGAAGTCCGGTCGATCGAGTTCCTCGCGCCGGGCGGCAACTATGCGGCCCCGGTCCTCTTCACGGACGGCTACACCCTCCGCGCAGCGGAGCTCCACATGTTCGGCACCCGCCTTCCCCCGGGCCGCTATACGGCGGTCAACTACCCGGACGCCATTCTCGGCGAAGGCGCGATTCTCGTCCTCAGCCCCGGCACCACCATCCTGCTCCGGTAGCGGCGGAGCGGCTTTCATCACGGCAAAAAACGACGGGACGGCAAGAAACCGAGCCTTGGGGACGCTTTGCGGAAACGAGGCGCTGCCGTCTCGTGTCCGCTGTTTCCCGTCGTCTCGTTCTCTCGCCGTCCCGTCGTCCTCATGCGGCCCGCCGCGCGGGCCGCACAGTCGCGGCGGAGCGCCGCCGGGAACCGGTCCTACTTGAAGTAGCGGCCGAGAAGCCCCTCGAACGCGGCGCCGTGGCGGGCCTCGTCCTTGGCCATCTCGTGGACCGTGTCGTGGATGGCGTCGTAGCCGAGCTCCTTCGCGCGCTTGGCGATGGCGAGCTTGCCGGCGGTGGCGCCTTCCTCGGCGTCGACGCGCATCTTGAGGTTGGTCTTCGTGCAGGGGACGACCACCTCGCCGAGAAGCTCGGCGAACTTGGCGGCGTGCTCGGCCTCCTCGAAGGCGATGCGCTTGTAGGCCTCGGCGACCT
>JAEEGL014153762.1_pt1 | contig 11221 bp, 10 predicted proteins | sample 9134231 | NCBI WGS metagenome assembly JAEEGL01 (sample SAMN16246548, study PRJNA631951) | gut metagenome | biome: gut microbiome; feature: rumen; material: fiber-attached | host: Bos | place: Iran: Karaj | collected 2018-10
CCGTATGGTCCAGAAATAGCAATTGCCGGCAATTTGCCGTTTCTTTCTTTTGGTTCGTATAAATCTGCTGCAATCTCGATTCCGAAATGGTTTTTGAAAGAAACCTTTTTGTGGTTTACTTTGTCGCTTTTTTCGAATACTTTATCCCATTCGTCGGTTAGCTGTAATGCCATAAAGGTCTCCTTTTAAAGATATAATTGTTCAATATTCTAGTTACTATTATATCATTGGCATTGTTTTAAGCTTCTACGTTTCCATTCGGGGTGGTCGATACACCAGTCCACAACCATGCAAAGCCGAATAAGGTAGTCTTCTCGCCCCTCACCAGAAAATAGCCCCGAAGGGCTAATTTTTATGATGAATTTGACTGCACTTTATTGAAATTATTTTTTATGAGTAAATTCTACAAAACTCTAAAGATTTATTTTGTTTGCTCTATTATATAATAATATTATGCCTAAAAAGAGGTGTTATATTGCAATTGATCTGAAATCGTTCTATGCATCAGTTGAGTGTATTGAACGGGGGCTGGATCCACTTTCTGCACGGTTGGTGGTTGCCGACCCAACGCGGACAGAAAAAACGGTTTGTCTCGCAGTTTCGCCAGAATTAAAAAAACTTGGCATTGCTGGGCGTGCACGACTTTATGAGGTTTTTGCCAAAACAAAGGATTTTATTATTGCGCCGCCGAGAATGCAAAAATATGTCGACAAAAGCCGCCAGATTTTTGGAATTTATGCTTCGTTTATTTCTCCATCGGATATTCACGTTTATTCGATTGATGAAGTATTTATTGATGCAACTTCATATCTCGATACGTATAAAATGAATGGGCGAGAGCTTGCAACTGAAATGGTCCGGAAGGTTTTTGAGGAAACTGGAATTACCGCTACGGCAGGAGTCGGAACAAATTTATATCTCGCAAAAATCGCGATGGATATCGAAGCAAAACATATGAAGCCGAATAAAGACGGAGCGAGAATTGCTGAACTTGATGAAATGTCTTATCGGAAAAAGCTTTGGGACCATACACCGTTGATAGATTTTTGGAGAGTTGGCCCTGGTTATCAGCGACGGCTAAAAGAATTAGGAATCCACACAATGGGAGAACTTGCACGTTATTCCCTTTCTGGCTCAGAAAAATTATACAAAAAGTTTGGTATTAATGCAGAGCTGTTAATCGACCATGCTTGGGGATTTGAATCAGCAACAATGCATGATATAAAATCTTATAGAACAGACAACCACAGCCTCTCTATTGGTCAAGTATTATCAGAACCATATTCTTCCCAAGCCGCACAAACTATAGTTAAAGAAATGGCGGATGAATTAGCTTTTAGCTTAACCGAAAAAGAATTAAATACAGACCAAATTGTTTTGACAGTTTGTTATGATGTTTCAAACATGAAGAACTATACTGGCAAAGTCGGCAAAGACCACTACGGTCGAAAAGTTCCAGTACATGCGCATGGAACGATAAATTTGAAAATTGCGACGTCTTCTAATAAGATGATTGTAGAAAATTCCCTTGAACTTTTTAAACAAATTACTGACAAGAAATTATCCATACGAAGAATTTATATAGTCGCAAATCACGTTAAATACAACACTGAGCAAGAAAAACTCCGACAGCTTGATATTTTTACGAATTACGAAAAGGTGGTTGAAGAAAACGAACGTGATAAACGTCGAACCAAAGCAATTTTAAAAATCAAAAAGCGCTATGGGAAAAATGCGATTTTGAAAGGCATGAATTTTGAAAAAGGTGCAACGGCAATTAAGCGACACAGCCAAATCGGAGGGCACAAGGCATGAACAAATATGATGACATTATAAATTTACCGCATTTTCATGACCCCCAAAAACCCTATATGTCAGCACGAGATCGAGCCGGACAGTTCGCCCCATTTAAATCACTCGAGAAATATCACGAAGAAATTGACGAAGCTGAAAATGAAAAAATGCAGGTAGTTTGGGAAGATGTTGAATATTTATACGACGAAGATGAAGACTACTGACTTTTCCAACGTTTCAAAGTTGGGAAAACTTTAGTGCAATATTCTTTCATTTGTTCGTTCGTCATGCCGGCCTGTTCGCCAAATTGAGAACATTTTTCGATATATTCTTCCATTGAACATTTGTCGAGAAATTCGCCATCTTTATAACACCATTTACAATAATCTTCATTTCTACTTCCATCTTTTTCGATCGCAAACATATCTTCTGAAGTGAGTGGCATTGCGCAACTTTGACAAATCTTAACGTTTTCCATTTTTTGCTCCTTGATTCTTTTATGTAAAAATTATAGCATTTCTGGTGAAAAAAGTTGTGGTATAATTGATGGACAACTAAAGGAGGTGAAAATGTGTGGAATTGTTGGATATGTCGGTAATAAAAAGGCTCAAAGCTTTTTGATTTCTGGATTAAAACGACTTGAATATCGTGGATATGACTCAGCCGGAATTGTCACGCTCGACGAAAATGGTAAAGCAACTTTGCTTCGTGCAAAAGGAAAAATCGCAAATCTAGAAGAAAAACTTGCGAAAAATGCGCGAACAGACAAAATTGGAATTGGGCATACACGCTGGGCAACGCACGGTGAACCAAGTGAGAAAAATGCACACCCGCATCAAGCTGGAGAAATTTATCTAGTCCACAATGGAATTATCGAAAACTATAAAGAACTAAAAGAATCATTGAAGGAACATAAATTTAAATCCGAAACTGACACGGAGGTTCTCGCAGCGTTAGTTAATTCATTCTACAAAGACGGAAAATATCCTTTAGCGAACGCCGTCGTCCAAGCTCTAAAACTCGTCCAGGGGACTTTCGGGATCGCAGTAGTTTCACGCAAAAATCCTAATGAGATTGTGGTTGCACGTAGTGGTTCCCCATTAGTTATTGGAGTTGGCAAAGACGAAACTTTGATCGCGTCGGATGCTTCTGCACTTGTTGGGCATACAAAACGAGCAATTTATTTAAATGATGGCGAGGTGGCCGTTGTCACAAAAGATAGCATCGAGGTTCGAACATTAAATTCAGAACCAGTATCTGCGAAGGTCGAAGAAATTGAAACAAATTTAGCAGCAATTCAAAAAGGCGGTTATGAGCATTTTCTTTTGAAAGAAATTATGGAACAGCCTAGATCACTTGCGGAAACTTTACGTGGACGAGTTGATGCGAAAAATGGAGTTGTTCATCTTGGTGGCCCTGGACTTTCAGAGGCAGAACTCAGAAAAATTAAGCATCTTGTTATTGTCGGCTGTGGAACTGCTTATCACGCTGGGCTGCTTGCGGGATATTATATTGAACAATTTACACCAGAAATTACAATTGAAACCGTAATAGCAAGTGAATATCGTTACCGCGCGTCATATATTCCAAAGGACTCTGTCGCACTAATTGTTTCACAATCGGGTGAAACTGCTGACACTTTGGCATGTCTTCGCGAAATTAAAAAACAAGGTGTCAAAACAATCGGAATTATTAACGCGATTGGTTCGACTATTGCACGCGAAGTTGATGGTGGCACTTATGTCCACGTGGGTCCAGAAATTTCTGTCGCTTCAACAAAAGCTTTTACGTCACAAACAATTGCAATGACAATGTTTGGGCTAACAATTGCGCAAGCAAAAGGTGTTAAACCGAGTATTTTGAAGCCCTACATCAACGAAATTGCAAAATTACCTAAAGAAGTAGATAAAGTTTTGAATGGTACAACCGACCAAATCAAAAAGATTGCGAAAAAATATGCTAAATTTGAGCACGCTATTTATCTTGGTCGAGACACGGCTTATCCGACATCAATGGAGGGCGCTTTGAAACTCAAAGAAATTTCTTATATTGACGCGAACGCTTATGCATTTGGCGAGCTGAAACACGGGCCTTTGGCGCTAGTTGATGATAGATTCTTTGAAGTAGCTTTTTTGCCAAAAGGACCTTTGTTTGATAAAGCCGTTTCGAACGTTCAAGAGGTTTTGGCACGCGGTGGACACGTAATCGCCGTGACGAATGAAAAGAAATTCGATATGAAAGTTGAGAATGTGATCAAAATCCCAAGCTCTCTAGAAATTTTTGCACCAATTTTGATGAACTTGGTTTCGCAACTTTTTGCATATTATATGACGACGGCAAGAGGCTTAAATGTCGATCAGCCGCGCAACCTCGCAAAATCTGTAACAGTAGAATAACTTGACAAAAAGGTTGCCCTGGCAACCTATTGGCCGCCAGGGCGTGCGAGGGGAAAGAGATCGGGAGATTTGCGGCCCGCGTGTTTTATTAACGTCTTGTTTGGAAGGTCAAATATGTAATGGGTAATTTTGTGCGGTGATTATAATTGGTGGCTCACAAAAATGCAAAGAGTGGAGTTTACATGAAAAGCACTGAATGACGTCCCTACAAAACACACGGTATATATTAACAGCCAGACCAAGATATTGGTGAAAATGGGAGCACCAACGTAGATTTTAGCCTGAGCCGCTTCCCGAGCTCTGAAAAGTGCTAGAAGCTCAATAGAACTTTCTAGATACCTTTATCATATCATTTTTTTGAAAAAAATCAATACTTTTATACTTCTTTAGGTTTCCACCCGAGGGCAGTGTAGATATCTATCGAGTGAGGAAGGCCGAGGTGTTTCAAAGCAAGGTTTGTAACTTCGTCGATCATAACAAGTGAGAAGATAATGGTTATGATGATAAGGAATTTGCGTTGGTCGAATTTTTGAGAGATATGAATCGAAAGTGGCGCGAGAAGGTAGATGAAGAATAGTGAACCAATCCCAAAGACGATCGCGCTAGCAGGGCAAACAAAACCGTTGATGTGACCGATTCCCCACCATTGATCGGTATAGTCCCAATATCTTGTTCCGCCACCGACTTGATAAACCAGCCATCCGCCGATGAGCTCTAAGAGTCCGGTTGAAATCACAGAAACAAGAAAAACGAGAAGTGGTTTTTTGCGGAATTTGCGGGTCAGCATTGTGACAAGCACGCCACCAATGGCGTAAATATTGATCCAAGGCAAAATGTTGCCGCCGGTGATGTAGACGCCACCACCGCCACGATTAATAATTTCGAAAATAAATTCCCAGATCCATCCCCCAAGTCCAGCTAAAACGACAAAAAGAAAGAAAATCGCGATTTTTTGGGACTTTTCAAACTCTAACTTACCATCAAGATAATCTCGAAAGGTTTCTTTGAAAGTAGCCTTTTTGCTCATAATTTCATTATAGCATAAAACTTTTTTCGGTTTTCCATGAAAAAGCCCCGGAGCAACCGGGGGGTTTGGATTTAATCCAGGATTACCCGGGATTTTCGGTCTCAGCGAGAAATTCTTGCCATGATTCCCTCATGAAGTTTGGCTGACTACCGTCTGAGAAAGGAACGAAGAACCTTTTTTCCTGAAAACCTTCTTTATTTCTTAAAAAGCTTTTTCGATCTTCACTCGACGGAATGGCAAATAGGTTGCCGTTTGCTATAAAAGCAAGAACTCCATTTTCTTCACAGTAGACACGTTGGCCTTCGTATTCCTTCAGGAGTTTATCAATGCCAGTAATTTCTGCCGTTGTGTCGGTATCGGGAAAATAAACTGTGGTTTTTTCCTTAACCGAAATAGCATGCTGAGTTAGGTCAATCATAGAAATGATTGGCGTTTTGTGAAAGTACATGTCTTTACCACGTTTTTAGCCCGCATGGCTATAAAATGGCCGATAGCCGAAGCTTCGACTCGTTCCTTCATTATAGCATAAACTCATTAAAAAGTCAATGTTACAATTTTCTTAAACTAGCCTTAAAAATGATATAATTAATATATAAAATAAGTGGAGTAAAAATATGGCAAAAGCTAAAGAAGCTAAACCAAAATCTGCTGAGAAAAAGGCGGTGAAAGCTGCTCCGGCAGAGAAAAAAGAAACAAAGGAGGCGCCAAAAACAACAAAAAAAGATGCGCCAAAAAAATCTTCAAAGAAATTGGTTATAATCATCGCGGCAGTGGTTCTTGGTCTGGTCATTATTGGAGTTGTTGTCGCAGTTTGTCTAAACAGCCTTGGTGGCAGTTTTAATGTTTTTGGGCCAAAGGAAGATGAAATCGCCATCGAAGATAATGGTGTAAAAGAAACTGCAAAAATTGTAAAAAGCGAAGCAAAATCTGTTGAATTTGCAAAATATGATAACGGGTTAGTTTCGTTTGAATATCCAGAAGGTTGGACGGTTGAGGTCGCGCCTTTTGATTATATTCATTACAGCTTTAAAGTTTATAATCCTAAAGATCCAACTTATATGATTTTGTTTGGGTTGAAACTCGAAGGATTTAACAAGAGCAATGCTGCAAAGAACTGGCAAAAAAATTATTATCCTGATGCAATGTTTGCCAAAACCCCAGTTATCGACCCACAAACAACCGAAGCTTATTTCAAAGTTTGGAACGAAACCGCAGAATATGTAAACACTAACGATGCAAAATCTTCTTATATGCCAAAGATGAAAGAGTTCACCGTTGTTGAAAACCTTGGAAAGAACCCAGTAGTCGGTGGCGATTTTTTAAGAGCGACTTTCAAGGATAGTAAAGGCAATAAGGCCCAAGGTCTCTTCACTGCTGCCGTTATGGATGTTGGTTCTTATTATGTGAACAGTAACGTGTTTAATTTGTTTAGCGACAAGATTGATGTTTGGCCACTAAACGTTTATAACACAGTTCTTATGACTGCTCCGGATGCTGAATTTAATAACTGGCAAAGTATTTTGGACAACACTCTAGCAACGATGGAATTTAGTAGCACATTTATGAAAGGTTTCAACGAAGAAGAAACCACAATTGCTAAAACCGTCCAAGCCAACCAGAAGATTTATGATCAAATGTCTGATATGATTATGGATTCTTGGGAAAAGAGAAATAATTCCTATGACATTATCAGCCAAAAGCAAAGTGACGCAACGCTCGGATATGAGCGCGTTTATGATACCGAAACTGGCGATATTTATAAAGCCTACAACGGCTTCACCGATGATTACACTGGTGACAGGTACCAGCCAATTTCAGACAATCAATACACCGAAGCAATTTCAGGATATATTGAAAAATAAAGTCTAAAAACGAGAATCTCCCCGAAAGGGGAGATTTTTTGAATAGAAAAATCCCCTAGCCGAGACTAGGGGGATGCGTTGAGTTAGTTATACGCCGTAATCGCGAGCCGTCTTTTTCCCATAATAGGACGTGGTTGGACGGTTTTTGTCGGCTTTACTGCCGGCACGCACCCAGGCGATTTTCGCCGAGGCATCGCCGTCGCGATAGGTGGCGTCGCGCGGAAGGGCATATACCCATTTTGAGTCGTCATTGCGGGCGTTGTTGAGCGCCCAGATGGCCCAATATGAATTTGGCGCAAATTTGAAATCCTCACTAGAGAATTCGTAGATTTCTTTTCCGTCTTCTGCATGACTAGGGGATTTAGCGTCTGTTATAAGTTTTGCGGTTGCGATAAGAGTTGCTTTTTCGTCTTCTTCAAGACGAACGTATGGCTCTTTCGCCTCTTCAACGGACGCAGTCACAATCTGCGACCATTCAAGACCGTCTCGCTCAAAAAGCGATACAATGGCCGACTTGATTTCGTCAACCGAAGCTTCAATTTTTGACTCAGATCTCTGTATTTTCATTTCCGCAGGTTTAGCCGATGGGAAATTTTTGCCCATTCTACGCAAATGAACAGCCGTAGCTGCGAGTGCTGCGTAAACTCCTTTGGTTGGGAGCTTAGAATTCACCAAGCTCTCGTCTGTCGTATCGAAGATGAAATTCCCTGTTTCATCAAGTACGATGCGCGCCGAAACGATTACTTTTTGGAGATTTTTCTCCGGATGGTTTTCCTGGTTGGGGTTATCGAGGAAGAACGGAATTTTTACGAAGAATTTTTGGAATTTTTTGATTTTTCTGATTTCCTTCATTTTACGCTCCTTTTTCCCGCGCTTCTTTTCTTAGGTGGCGGACACCTTTTTATGATCGCGGAAAAGATTTCCACGATTCACTTTGGCCGTTTCTTGCGGACAAGGCGAATCGCAGAAATCAGGAGGGTAACAGAGAACTTCCGATTTTACTAACTCAAAAAGTACGGGGACTATTCACCCCATATTCGCATTATAGCACAGATGTCCCAATCTGTCAAGGGGTGAGACTAGAGAAAAAAGTTTGCCCCAGTGGAACCACTGGGGCGGTGCGAGGGAAAGAGGAGATATCTGCAAAAGACTTGGAGTCGATGCACCTCCTTGAGGGTCCCTCCTCGGGTGAGAAGCTGAACCAGTTTTAATGCTATTCTATGGCCGGAATGCATAATTACCTGATCCATACGTGCACATTAAGAATTATTAACCGAAAGGAATGATGAAAAAGGTTAATAGGTTGAGCCATCGGATGGCGGCCGATAGCACAGCAAAGGATGATGTTGTGCGACGCCCACCACTAAGGAGGGACAAAATATAAACAGCGAGTGCTAATTCAAAAGAAGGCAAATGAAACCCACTTGATATAGACTTTAGCCTCGCGTGTCTATTTCTTTTCCGTGAAAGGTACTTAGATTTCTCTAGGTTTCTCCATCTTAACATCTTTAAGATAAAAATACAAGACTTAAATAAAAAGGATGCCCCAGTGGCGAATCACTGGGGCTTGCGAGGGAAAAGAGGAAAACATGCAGAACGACTACACTAAGGAAGTCATTGCGATCTGATGGGTTAATTTAGGAAGCGTCGCGCTGCTGTGTTTGTTGGGTGATTGGTGAACTATAGTGTATTATATTGTGCAGCTCGTAACATAAGGCAGGACGTGTTGTTCTTTTAAGGAAAGTAATGGTGAAAAAATTCGAATCGCTTTGAGTGGAAAACCATAAGAGCGCATGAAACTCTTTTGATTTAGATTCACAAACAACACGACGCTTCCAGCGGGAGGAACCCTATAAACAAGCGAGTGTTGCCAACTTCTAGGAGCTATGACTCAACCTAGAAACTCGGCCTCGCGTGTCTATCCGCTTTTCCATGAAAGGTACTTAGATTTCTCTAGGTTTGTTTATCTTAGCATCTTTAAAATAAAAATTCAAGGCCCTAAAAAGGATGCCCCAGCAACGATGTCGCTGGGGCGGTGCGAGGGAAAGAGGTCACGCAAAAATGACTATAAAGAAGTCGTTGCGGTCACTTAGAGAAGTCTCCCAGGTTGGAAAGCGCCGTGCTCTATTTTTAGCGAGTGATTATGATTGTATAGAGACTTTGTGGATATCAGCAAAGAATAAATCGCGCTTTTGGAGAATTATTATGAAAGGAAGGTCTCGTAAAAAGCATTAGACACTTGTGGCTCTTGTTAATGCAAGTTTGAGGAGGTCGGAATTGCATGTCCGATTTTGCAAACAGAGACACGACGCTTCCCGCCGAGGGAGGACTATATAAACAGCGAAGCTAAGAATCTGGAAACTATGGCGGCAAAACCCATTCCAGCGAAAATTTTAGCCATCGCTTGCTTATCAACTTTTCCCGTTAAGGTGCTTAGATTTCTCTAGGTTTTTCCATCATACCATCTTGACTATTTAAAATCAATGTTTTTTTATGATAAAATAATTTCAAAGGATCATTATGGCAAAAGTATTTTATTCAAAAGGAATTACGCCCGAAAAATTAATCGAAGTCTATGAAAAACTTGGCGTAAAACTCGAAGGAAAGATCGGAATTAAGGTTTCGACCGGAGAAGATGGCGCAAAAGGCTATCTAAAAGCCGATTTGGTTGCGCCGTTTGTTAAAAAGCTCAACGGAACGATTATTGAGTGCAACACGGCTTATCCCGGAAAGAGAAACAATGAAAAAGACCACCTAGAAGTTGCTAAAAAACACGGTTTCACAAGTTTTGCGGACGTGGATATTATGGATGCTAAAGGTGAGTTTAAGATCCCCGTAAAACATGGGAAACATCTGAAATTTGACCTTGTTGGCGAAAATTTTAAGAATTATGATGCGATTGTCAACCTTGCACATGGTAAGGGCCATATGATGGGTGGATTTGGGGCGAATCTAAAAAATCAATCAATCGGAATTGCATCGAGAAATGGGAAAGCCTACATTCACTCCTGTGGAAAAACGAAAAGTCCAAAGCTTTGTTGGGTTTTAAAAAACGAACAAATTGACTTTATTGAGTCGATGGCGGAAGCGGCGACGGCAGTGGCCGACTATCTTAAAGAGAACAATAAACCGATTGTTTATATCACAGTGATGAACGCATTATCGACATCTTGTGACTGTGACGAGAACCAAGATGACCCAGTTATGGAAGACCTCGGGATTGTCGCAAGCCTTGATCCGGTTGCAAATGATCAAGCGTTTATTGATATGATTTGGGCTTCAAAAGATCCTGGAGCAGAAAAGCTTAAAGAACGAATTGACTCACGGCTTGGACGAGAAATTCTGCCATACGCAGAATCGCTTGGGCTCGGTAGTCGAAAATATGAATTAGTTGAAATCTAGTTGTTTAAATAATTTATAGCAGAAATAGCGGAGATAGCACCATCGCTGGTGGCGGTGACGAGTTGGCGGACGGTTTTTTCACGGCAGTCGCCCGCGACGAAGATTCCGGGGACGTTCGTTAAGCAATCTTCTTTTGAATCAAAGTAGCCGAATTTGTTGGTTTTAACAAGCTCAGAGAAGGCTTCCGTTTCAGGGATTTGGCCGATAGCGATAAAAAGCCCAGAAACCTTCAGTTCCCTTTCTTCGCCTGAATCTTTAGCTTTGATTTTGACTTTTGAAAGCTTTTTTGCTTCGTCAATTTCAAGTTCAGAAACGCTAAAACCCAAGATAATTTCAACGTTTTTTAATGACTTCAGACGAGAAACGTTTTTTTCGTCAGCTTGAAATTCGTCAAGCCAGTGAACTAAATAAACTTTTTCGCAAAGATCGGAAAGATAAATTGCATCTTCGACAGCAACGTTTCCTCCGCCTTGAACGGCAACCGTTTTTCCTTTGTAGAAGGCTCCGTCGCAAGTTGCGCAGTAAGAAATTCCGCGACCAGTTAAACGTTCTTCGTTTTCTAGACCAAGCTGGCGGTTTTTTGCGCCAGTCGCAATAATCACGGCCCCAGCAAAATAAACATCATCTTCGGTTTCAACTTTCTTTTCGCCACTTTCTAAATTAGAAATTTTCGTGACTTTTTCGAATTCAAATTTTGCACCAAGTTCAATAGCTTGGTCGTACATTTCTTTGGCTAGCTC
>JAEEGL014447123.1_pt1 | contig 11221 bp, 6 predicted proteins | sample 9134231 | NCBI WGS metagenome assembly JAEEGL01 (sample SAMN16246548, study PRJNA631951) | gut metagenome | biome: gut microbiome; feature: rumen; material: fiber-attached | host: Bos | place: Iran: Karaj | collected 2018-10
AAACTACTACTTATACGGTTAAACATTATCAAGAAAAATTAAATGGTGAATATGAATTAAAGGAAACTGTCTCTGTGGATTTAGTTGAGGGTGCTGAGGTACCTACTAAAGTATATACTGGATTTAATCAACCAAATACTGTTTTTGCAAATCCTAATAATAGAATAGTGGAATATCGTTACTCGAGAAAAACTTTTGCTGTAAGCCTAACTAAGGATGCTGGTGTATCATCACTAAGTATTAATGATCAAACTATCAATAGTGGATTATATAAATATGGTGAAGAAATAACTATTAAGGCTACAATAAAGAGTGGTTATTCATGGAAAGAATGGATTAGTGGTTCTAAGGTTTATTCAAATAATCCATATACTTTTACATTAGGAGCTGCAAACGTTAATTATAAAGCTACAACTACTGAGAATGCTATTCCTGAAGTGACAATTAATTTGAGTCCAAGCACTATAGTTCTAGAAAAGGGAAAGACTGCTACAATACAAGCTGAGATAATTCCTAAGAGTAATTATAATTTGATTTGGAGTTCTGAGCATGAAAATATTGCTGTTGTCGATCAGAAAGGTAATGTTACTGCTAAATCTGTTGGGGAAACAAAAATTGTTGCTACTATTAGTACAGCAAATGGAACAAAGCAGGCTTCGTGTCGTGTAACTGTGAGAGCAAATGAAGTATTACCAACAGGAATTACTTTAAATAAAACGGAAACCAATATTTTGATAGGATATAATGAGACGTTGATTGCTACTGTAAAGCCAGATGATGCAACAAATAAAAACGTTACTTGGTTATCTAGTGATGTTAGCGTGGCTACAGTCGTTGATGGAAAGGTTACTGGAATTAAAGAGGGAGTAGTTATTATAACTGCTAAAACTGTAAATAATAAAATTGCAGAATGTAAAGTTAATATTAAAAAGCAAGAAGTACACGTTACAGGAATTAATATAAATGAATCTGATATCCAATTGGCAGTAGGTGATTCTAAACAGTTAACTACAACCATTGCACCAAGTGGTGCAACTAATCAAAATGTGATATGGTCATCATCTAAAGAAGATATAGTATCAGTTGATTCTAATGGTCTAATTACTGCTAAAAAAGCTGGGACAGCTACTATTACGGTAACTACAATAGATGAAAATAAGACTGATAGTGTGGAAGTTCAAGTTAAGAAAAATATTATTTCTGTTTCTAAGGTAGAAGTTAGTCCTTTGGAAGTGGAATTAATGATTGGTGATACTCAACAATTGATAACTAAAATAACTCCTTCTGATGCCACTGATAAGAGTGTTACTTATAGTTCTTCTAATAAGAATGTTGCTGAAGTAAGTGCTAGTGGTTTAGTAACTGCTAGAGACTCTGGTGAGGCTATAATCACTGTTAAGAGTAATAGTAATGATAAAAAGGCTACTATGAAAGTTATAGTGAATTCTGGACCTACTATTAAGTTAGACAGAATAAAAGTAAGTATTTTAAAGGGAAAAGAATATAAGATTAATGCTACTGTAACAGGAAGTGATGAAAGTGTTAGTTGGGTAAGTGCTGATTCTAATATTGCTACTGTAAATAATGGTTTAATTAAAGCTATTAATAAAGGAAAAACTATTATAACGGCAAAACTAAACAATAATAATGTTAATGCTAATTGTGAAGTGACAGTTATTACAGAAAATGAGCAGAAGATAGAGTTTTCAGAAAGTGAATATGATGTCTTTTTAGGAGATACTTTAAAGCCAGAAATAATAACTAGTCCAACGGATATGAAAGTAGAAAAAATTGAATGGTTATTAGAAGATGAAGAAGTAATATCTGTTATAAATAATGAAATTAAAGGCTTAAAGATAGGCTCTACAAAATTAAAAGTTAGAGTTAATGGTAAATACGAGGCTGAAACAATTATCAATGTTAAAGAAAAATTATTAATTGTTATAGTAGATGGTTATGATTTGCATTTTGATCAGAGTATATATCATTATAAATTGGAGATTGGTAAAGAAAAAGAATTGAAAATAACTGCTAATAAAGATATAGAAATTTATAATAATGAAAACTTAAAGAATAATAGTGTTATTAAAATAATAGATTTATCTAATCAAAATGAATATGATATAACGATAATTAAGAAGAATAATCTTACAATATATTTGATTATTGCTGGTGTAATAATGCTAGGAACAATTATGTTTATATTTCTTAAAAAGAAAAAAGATTAAGTAACTAGAAATAGTTGCTTTTTCTTTACTTTAATTATAATTAGATATATAATTATTATAAGGTAGAGGAGGATATATGAAAAAACCTAGAACGTATTTATATATTATATCTTGTGCTATTTTTTTATCATTATCTATTATCTTTTTTCTTGCATCAAATTCTAAAACAATATATAAGTTAAATTATCAAGAAAAAGGTGATATAAGTTATCAAGTGTATTTAAAAGATAATAATTATTATGATAGTTTATTTTTAGAAGAAGATATGAAATATATATCTGATATTATTGATTATATTGATATAGCATATAATTATAGTTTGATGACCTCTAATGTGTTAAAAGTAACTAGTAGTAATTTAATAAGAGCTAAGATTATTCTAGAAGATTCTAATAAGATTTTATACAATAAAAATATTGTATTAAAGGATATAGAAGTAAATGATTATAAAACAAATAATATTAATTTAAATAAAAAAGTTAAAATAGATTATTATAAGTATAATGACTTGGTAAAGTCATTATTGAATGAATATAATCTTGATGATAATGTTAGTAGTAGACTGGAGATAGAATTATATATATTGAATGATTATGATATAGAAAAAATGCCTAGTCTAAATACTGATGAGAAGTCTATTAAATTGATTATACCTCTACTAGAAAATACGATTAGCATTAGTAAGGAATATGTAAATATTTATGATAATAGAGATGTTAAGGAAATTGCTCCTAAAGAAATAAATAATTATATATTATTAGGTATATCAATATTCTTCCTAGTTGTTAGTATAATTATATTTATAGTTATGTTAATAAGTATAAAAAATAATAATTTTTATAGACATCAATATAGGAAAATGTTAATTAATATTTTAAGGAAGTATGATAAAAATATAGTTAATGTAAAAGATACGCCTGATATGCGTGGTTATGAAGTTTATAATGTTGAATCTTTTTCTGAACTCTTGGATACTAGTAAGATATATAATAAACCAATTATGTATTTAGAAATAGAAAAGGATAGAGCTAGTTTGTTCTTTGTAGAAGAAAATGGCATTATATATCAATATCTAATGAGAACTAAGAAATGAGGATGATAATGTGAATAACAAGAAAAATAAAATGTTATTAACAATATTACTAATATGTGTAGTATTCATCATAGTTGTATTCTCTATTATTAGTTTAAGAACATATAGTGTAGAAACAGAAGATTTTGAAGCAGAAGGACATTATAATGTCTCTAGTCCGGAGATATTTAATAAGCCTCAAAGTGCTGATAAGTATGTAGTAAGAAATATAGATCAGGTTACAAATACTTCTAATGATTATATTACATGTAATAATGGAAGATGTATATTGAATAATATACCTGGAACTAGAACTCAAAGCTATTCAAATAATTTATGTTGGGCTTATGGTGCATCAAATGCTATTGAAACTACACTGTTAAATAGTAAGAGAAGTGTTGATCCAGATTATACGGCTCCTAATGCCAATCCAAATTATGGTGGAGAAGATATACCTAGATTTAGTCCTACACATATGGGATATTCTCTAAGTAAAGAGTTTTCTGATGGCCAAAATGAATATGGATATATGTATATAACAGACGGAGGATTTGCTCTTGATTCCATTTTGTATTTAACAAATGGAATTGGACCAATTAAAGCTCCAAACGCTATTAGTGGAAATCCTTTTGATGTAAATAAATATGAATACTCAGGTAATGCCAATACGCCTATGACTTTATTAGCAAGGAATGTTATTATTAAGAATCCTGATTATTCAGTTGATTATAAAATTAATGAAATACAAATGATATCTGGAATCGATAAAGATTTATTGCCTTCATCTGAAAGTGGTTATGATGATGATTTGACTATTCAAAATAGAATAAATACAATGAAAGATTATTTAAAACAAGGCTATGGAGTAACAATTGAAAGTAGATCACTTACACAAGGAGATAGTGGCAAGTGCGATTGCTCTAGAGGAACTGGATATCATAATACATACTGTCCAATAGGTGATCATGGTAATACATGTTTTTATCATGTTACTCTAGTGGTAGGCTGGGATGACAATTATGATAGAACTAATTTTGTATCTGAATATCAACCACCAGCAAATGGTGCTTGGATTGTTAGAAATTCACTTAATGAAAGCAATTCAACATATTATTATATTTCATATTATGATTATCGGAGCTTAACTAACGATACTCTAGCAATAACAGACTTAGTTAAATACGGAAATAATAATACTAAATATGATAAATTATATCAGTATAATCCTTCGGGATGTGAAACATGGAGTTATACAAATAAGCATGGGGTTACAAGTTATATATGCAAGGATTTTAATAGAATTAATACTCAAAAAATAGCTAATGTATATGATAGAAATAATAATTCATATAAAGAAAACTTAACTGAAGTTAGTTTCTTTGTAAATAAAGCAACAACAGTATCGATTTATTACAAAGAAGGATCTACTGTAGATGATGCGTTGTTTACATCAAATAATTTAATTGGTACTAAGCAAGTTTTGGTAAAAGGATATTATACAATACCAATATCAGGAATAAAGATTAATGATAATAATTTCGTAATTGGATTATCATCTAGTGAAAGTGGACAAGTATTTGCTTTTCAAGGAAAATCCAATCCTAGTATAAATAATTTAGCTGGTGTTGGCATTACATCTGGTATTAGTTATTATAAGAGTAATGATAGCGTTGTATGGAAGGATACTGCTATTGAAAAAAATGCTACAAACTTTATAAAAGTATATACTAAAAATACTAATGAACCTGTTGAGGAACCAGAAAATCCAGTAGTGGAAGTAACATATAAGGTAAGATATTATAAGGAAACACTTACAGATAATGAATATAACGAAGTGACTTCTGATATGGAAAATAGAACTGGACATATTGGAGATGTGGTGGAAATAGTTCCTGGTAAGAATTATACAGGATTTATAAAACCAGATAATCAAACGATAACATTGAGTGAGAATACTCCGGATGTGCTTTTAAAATATAAAAGAAGTAAGCATACTATAACATTAAATAGAGGAGAAGGTATATCAGAAGTAGTTGGTAGTGGTACATATAAATTTGAAGAAAATGTTTTACTAAATGCTACTGTTAGTGAAGGTTATATATGGAAAAATTGGACTAATATAGATGGTACTATTGTAACAGAAAGTCAAAGTATAAATATACAAATGCCTAATAATGATATAGAATATACGGCTAATGCAATACCAATAACTTCACCAGTAGAGAATACAATATCCATAAGCCCTACTAGTCTGGAATTATATGCTAATGGAACACAGAGTGAACAGTATGGACAATTAACTGCTACAGTAACTGGAAATAATAGTGGAATTGAATGGTTTACTACTGATTCAACGGTTGCAATTGTGGATAATGGTTTGGTTAGTGCTAAGGGGCCAGGAGTTGCCACGATAATTGCTAAAATTAGTGGAACAGAGATAAGTGCTAGTTGCCATGTAGTAGTAAAAGTTAAAGTAGAAAGAATATATTTTGAACAAGATAATGTGACAGTTAAAGAAGGAATGTCAATAACTTTAAATCCAATAATAGAGCCTTCTAATGCTACTGATAAGAGTTTACAATGGTCTTCTTCAAATGAGGATGTTGCAGTGGTAGAAAATAGTGTAGTTAGAGGAGTATCTCCTGGAATTGCAACTATAACTGTGAGGACAGGCAATGGTAAAGTGGCAACTTGTACTATAACTGTAGAAAAAAATGCAGATTCGATTATTCCTGTAACAGGAGTAACAGTAACTCCTAAGAGTCTTACAATGTATGTTGGAAATACATATGGTTTGGCATATACGGTAGAACCTTCAGGCGCTACAGATAAAAATGTTATATGGTCTTCAGATAATGAAAAGGTTGCATCTGTGGATAGTAAGGGAATGGTTACGGCATTAAAATCTGGCATGGCTCTTGTAACGGTTAGAAGTGCTGATGGAAAGCATAAGGCGCAATCTGTAATAGTTGTAATTGCGAAACCAGCATCTAGTTCTTCATCCGGTTCATCATTAAAACCTTCATCTTCTACTTCAAGTACAGTAACTCCAACTATTAAAATGAATGAAAAAAATATAAGTCTACTAAAGGGTAGTCACCATGTATTAACAATTAGAGTAACTGGAAGCAGTAAAAATATAGTATGGTCAAGTACTAATCCTGATGTTGCTACTGTAGATAATGGTAAAGTAGTTGGTATTTCCTTAGGAAAAACTACAATTATAGCTAAAATAGAAGGAACTAATATAAGTGATAAATGTGAAGTAGAAGTTATAAGTGATGAGAAATCTGGAATAAGTTTTGTGAGTCAGGAATTAGTAGTATATTTAGGAAAAACTAAGAATATTGAATTAATTACTACTCCGACAGATATGAAAATTGAATCTAAGAAATATGAAGTAGAAGATAAAGAAGTTATATCTATTTCTGATGATATAGTAACAGGACTAAAATTAGGAAAATCTAAGTTAAGAGTAAGGGTAAATGATAAGTATGAGGCTGAAACATTAGTTGTTGTTATGGAAGAACCAATGTCATTGGTAATATCAGGATACGATATAGCATTTAGTGAAGATATATATAGTTATGAGTTAAAAATTAAAAGAGAGAAAGAATTAAATATAACAAGTAATAAGGATATTACTATTTCTGGTAATGAAAATTTAAAAAACAAGAGTGTTATAAAGGTAACAAATGTGGAAACAAATAAAACATATGAGATTATGATTAAAAAAAGTAATAGTCTTATAATATTGTTAATTATTACTGCTGTTGTTATTTTTGGAATAGCTGTATTTGCATTTGTGAAAAGAAGAAAAGATTAATTAGTATAAGAGAAAAAGTGTAATACTTTTTCTCTTATTATTAGAATATTTTTTTATGAATTAACTATTATTTAGTATGAAACTAATAATAAAGGGATTTGTAATTGGAATAGCTAAAATAATTCCTGGAGTATCTGGGAGTATGTTAGCTATGACATTAAATATTTATGATAGAGCATTAGATTCTTTATGTAATTTTAATAATGATAGAAAAGAGAATTTTAAATTTATTTCTTTATTATCTATAGGTATTATACTGGCTATAATTATATTTAGTAAGATAATTAAATATTTACTAGTTAATTATTATTTGGTGACAATGTTATTTTTTATTGGATTAATTATAGGAAGTACAAAAGTATTTATGAAAGAGATAACTTTTAATAAAAATAGTGTCATATTAGTGATTATTTCATTTATATTATCATTTTTAAGTGCTATAATGTATATTGGTAATGATTATATATTAAAACATAATTTTATAGATAAAATTATGTTATTAATATCTGGTTTTATTGAATCGTTTGCTAGTATTGTACCTGGTATATCTGGAACAATGCTTTTAATAAATTTAGGAACATATCATATTGTTATTAATATTATATCTAATATAACTAGTATAAATTTTATTATAGATAATATTGATTTAATATCGACATTTTTTATAGGATCTGTTGTAGGAGCCTTAATAACTATTTTGGTTATGAAAAAAATATTAAATAAATATAAAAATAATACATATTCTATAATATTTGGTATATGTTTATCTAATATTATGGTATTAATAATAAAATTATTTGCGTTAAGATTGACGGTTATAGAATTCATAGTAGGTTTAATTTTAAGCTTATTAGGATATATTATTGGAATTATTTTGTAGGAGGTTAAAATGAAAGGCAAACTAATTGTAATTGAGGGAACAGATTGTTCGGGAAAAGAAACACAAACAACGTTATTAGTAGAAAAATTAAATAGAGAGGGAATTAAAGCAGTAAGATTATCATTTCCAATGTATGATACTCCAACTGGTGAAATTATTGGGGCTTGTTATTTGGGGAAACCTCATATGTGTAAGAAATTATTAAAAGGAGAGAATGGATTATTTTCTGAGGGAGCTAGTAATGTTGATCCTTATGTATCTATAAATTATTATGCTGCCGACAGAAGGTATAATAAGCCTAAAATTGATAAGTTATTAAATGAGGGAGTTAATGTTATATTAGATCGTTATGTTGGTTCTAATATGGCTCATCAAGGAGGTATGTTAAAGACGAAGTCTCTCAGAAAAAAAATGTTTAGGAAAATTGAAACATTGGAATATAAAATAAATGAATTAAATAAACCTGATATGACTATATTTTTATATGTACCATTAAATTTAGTTAATGAACTTAAGAAAAATAGAGAAGAAGTACCTGATCAGGTTGAGTCATCAATTGATTATTTAAAGAATTCTGAGAGAACATATCTTGAATTAGTTGAACTTTATCATTATGATAAAATTGATTGTTCTAAAAATGGTAGTATGCGTACTATAGAAGATATTAATGAAGAAATCATAAAAAAAGTGAAGAAATTATTAGTTAATGAATAAGATAATAGTATGAAAAAAATAGTTGGTATAATATCAAGACCAGATAAGACTATTAATAATAATGATGCTTTTATTGTTAATAGGCATATAATAAGTATGCTAAGTAATTATAATGTTATTCCTTTAGTGATAACTCCTTCTGAACATGATAATTATCAAGATACATTGAATGATATATTCTTATTAGTAAATAAATGCGATGGAATGTTACTTCAGGGAGGAGATGACTTTTATCAGTTTGATATTGATATAGTAAAATATCTATATCAGAAGAATATACCGACATTGGGTATATGTCTTGGTATGCAAACAATAGGATATGCATTTAATGGTGAAATGAAGGACGTTTCAAATCATAAAGGTGTGAGTCATAAAATTATTATTGATAAGAATTCACTTCTTTATGAAATCTTAGGAAAAGGTGAAATAATTGTCAATTCTAGACATAAGGAAAGTTTAAGTAAAACAGAATTATTTGTTGGGGCATACTCCTGGGATAATGTGATTGAAGAAATTGAAGATAGAAGTAAAAAATGCTTTATAGGACTAGAGTGGCATCCTGAAGATATCTTGAATGAGGACCAAAAAAAGATTATAGAATATTTTATAAATTCTCTATAATCTTTTTTCTATATATATTTCTTTATTAATTATATATTTAATATTATTGTTTTTTAATATGTCAATTAGATAATTAGGTATATCTATATTATATTTAATAACTTCTTGATATTCTTTATTATTTATTTTTATATCCTTTAGTAGATAATCAATATTTTTTGATTCATCATAATTAAATGTTATATCGACGTTATATCCCTTTTCTAATAGAACTAGTTTGCTATTATCAAGGGCTTTTGATACACTACTTGAGTATGCTCTTATAAGTCCATTAGCTCCTAATTTAATGCCACCAAAGTATCTTACTACTATGGCTAGAATATAATTAGTTTTTTTCTTTTTAAGAACTTCTATAATAGGAACACCTGCTGTAGATGATGGCTCTCCGTCGTCACTAAACTTAATATTATTATCAATTATATATCCATAACAATAATGAGTGGCATCTTTATATAATTTCTTTGTTTCCTCTAAGTATTTATTTATATCATTAATATTATATACTTTGTATAGAAGCGTAATAAATCTAGAGTTATTTATGATTATTTCATTAGTAGTATTATCCATAATTGTATACATAATATCACCTAAAGTCATTATATCATTTAATTGAGAAATAATAAATTATATGTTAAAATATTTTTTGGAAGGAGTATATTATGATAGAACAAAAATTAAGAATAGTACCTCATTCACCTGGGTGTTATATTATGAAAGACATTAATGGTTATGTAATATATGTGGGGAAATCAAAAAATTTAAAGAATAGATTAAGTTCTTATTTTAAGAGTAGTCATACTGGTAAAACAGAATTATTGGTAAGAGATATATATGATTTTGAATATATTCTTACTAGTTCTGAAGTTGAATCATTGTTATTAGAAATAAATTTAATTAAAAAGTATACTCCTAAATATAATATTTTATATAAAGATGATAAATCATATCCATATATAGAACTTACTAACGATAAATATCCTAGATTAGTAATAGTTAGAAATCCTAATATTAAAAAAAATAAGAATAGAATTTTATTTGGTCCTTATCCTAATGTTAGTGCAGCTAACAAGGTATGTGAAATATTAAATAGATTATATCCATTAAGGAAATGTAAAAGTATTGGTAAAAAAGAATGCTTATATTATCATATTGGAGAATGTTTAGGGTATTGTACTAATAAAGTGAATGAAGAAGAAGTTAGTAAAATGAGAGAAGAAATTATTTCGTTCTTTCATGGTAATGGTGATATAGTAGTAGATAAATTAAAGGATAAAATGTATTACCATTCTAATAAATTAGAATATGAAAAAGCTAAATATTATAAAGATTTATTAGATTATATTGATATAACATTAGAAAAACAAAAAGTAGAATTAACTGATAATTATGATCGTGATGTGATAGGATATTATACAGATAATGATTATATAGCATTAAGTATTCTTTTTATAAGGGGAGGAAAATTAATTGATAAAAGAGTTAATTTGTTTCCTTTAGTGGATACTATTAAGAATACTATTGAGGAATATATAATGGATTTTTATACCAAACATTATACTAAAGTAAAAGAAATATTAATACCAGATATTATTGATAATGATTTGCTTTCTAGTAGTCTTGATATGAAATTTATAATCCCAATAAAAGGATTTAAAAAGAATATATTAAATTTAGCAAATGAAAATGCTAATATTTACTATAAAGAACAAATATCATTTTATACTAGTGATGAAGATAAGAGAATTAATTCTTTGAAAGAATTAGCTAGTATTTTGAAAGTAGATAAAATAAGTAGAATAGAAATATTTGATAATTCAAATTTATTTGGTACATTTAATGTATCAGGTATGGTTGTTTTTATAGATGGAAAGAAAGCACCT
>JAEEGL015038223.1_pt1 | contig 11221 bp, 10 predicted proteins | sample 9134231 | NCBI WGS metagenome assembly JAEEGL01 (sample SAMN16246548, study PRJNA631951) | gut metagenome | biome: gut microbiome; feature: rumen; material: fiber-attached | host: Bos | place: Iran: Karaj | collected 2018-10
TAAGAAATGAAGTATTACATTTCTTAAGAAATAAAATGTATGATTTAGGATTTATCGAAGTTCAAACACCAATACTAACTGCATCTTCTCCAGAAGGAGCTCGTGACTTTGTTGTTCCATCTCGTGTATATCCAGGTAAATTCTACGCTCTTCCTCAAGCACCACAAATTTATAAAGAATTATTAATGGTTGGTGGCTTTGAAAAATATTTCCAAATAGCACCATGTTTTAGAGATGAAGATCCAAGAGCAGATAGAACTCTAGAATTTTATCAACTTGACTTAGAAATGTCTTTTGTAGATGAAGATGACGTTCTTGCCGTAGGAGAAGAAATCTTCTATGATACTTTTACAAAATTTAGTAACAAGAAAGTATCACCTAAACCATTTAGAAGAATAAAATATAATGATGCTATAGACTTATATGGTTCAGATAAACCAGATTTAAGGTTTGGTATGGAAATAGAAGATATTACAAAAGTTTTTGCTAATACCGAATTTACAGTATTTAAAAATATTATTGAAGAAGGTGGCATGATTAATGCAATTGTTGCTAAAAATGCCGCCGATAAGTATTCAAGAAAACAACTAGATGAACTTACTGAATTTGTAAAAGCAAAAAAAGCTTCTGGACTAGCTTATTTAAAAATAGCTGATGAAATAACTGGTTCTATAGCTAAAGTAGTAACAGAAAAAGAAATAAAGGATTTAAAGAAACAATTAAAGTTAGAAAATAATGACTTAGTATTAATCATTTCTGGTCCAAGAAAGATAGTTAAACCTGCTTTAGGTCAATTAAGATTAAGAATAGGTAATGATCTAGGATTAATGGACCCTAATAGATTAGAATTATGTATTATTAATGACTTCCCTATGTTTGAATGGGATGAACAAAAAGAAAAATGGGATTTCTGTCATAATCCTTTCAGTCTTCCACATGGTGGAGTAAAAGCTTATGAAGATAATAAAAACTTAGAAGATATACTAGCATATCAATACGACTTCGTATGTAATGGAAATGAAATGGCATCAGGTGCTATAAGAAATCATGACTTAGACTCTCTAGCTAAAGGATTTGAAATAGTAGGTTATTCTCGTGATGAGGTAGAAAAGAGATTTAGATCAATATTTACTTCATTTAAGTATGGTTGTCCTCCTCATGGTGGTATGGCACCAGGACTAGATAGAATAATAATGCTTATTCAAGATGAACCAAACTTAAGAGAAGTACAAGCGTTCCCACCAAGTGCATCTGGACAAGACTTAATGATGGGATCTCCTGCTGATCTAACTAAAGAACAACTAGAAGAATTAAAAATAAAATTTGATATAAAAGAATAAACTATCTTAAATAACTATTCTATGATATACTTACAATAGTAAGGAGATATGTAATATGTTATATATAAACTCTAAAGATGAACCAGAATTCGTTAATGAAAATGATGAATCATTAGAAAGTCATAATAGTATTTATGACCTTTCTGAAAGTCTTGATTATACAGGATTAAACTATATTAGAGTATTTCCTGAAGACAAGGATATGGGAATAGAAGTACAAGTAGATACCGATATAAAAGGAGGAATCCTAAAAGTACTTCCTTCAACATTAACACACGTAACAAGATTACCAGACGAAGAAGATGGCAGTATAATAGTATCTAAAGATAATGGTGAATTAAAAAATAAAGTATCTTTTACTAGATCTCCAGAAGAATACAAAAAAATATTTAGAGAGATTCAAACTTCATCACTAGATTCAGTTTATATAAGAATTTCTACTAGACAAAAGGAACTAGATAAAAAAGTTCCAGAAGATAGTGAAGCATTAAGAAAGAAAAAAGAATATTATGAAAAATTACTAGCAATTCAAAATGCTATACAAAAAGAAAAACATCACTACGTTATACAAGATAAAATAGAAGAAGTAATAAATCATCGTCAAATGTAAAAAATAAATATAAGGTAACTATTTATATAGTTATCTTTTATTATTTCGTGTTATAATTAGAATAATAAAGGAGTGTTTATATGACTAATAAAGAAATTAGCATAAGAAGTATAATGTTTTTAATCATCGGTTTATTATTAGTTCTTTCTTTAGTTATATGTATACATATAGTTAACAATGAAAAAGACTTAGTTCCTGTTAATGCAACAGTTATAAAAATAAAAGAAGATAAAGATGCAACGGGTAAAAATGATGTAACAGTAGTATATGATGTAAATAATACCACATATCAATATAACTTCTATTATAAAGATGATATAAAAGTAGATGATGAAATAAGTATTTTTTATCATGAAAAAGAAGTAACTTCTGTTCAAACCAGGAAGACTTCTAAATTGATATTTATTTGTCCAATAATAGGAATATTACTATGTGTTTTAGGTCTATTTGAACTATTTACTAAACATAAAATAGATGAAGAAGATAGTATTAAAGACTTACCAAATACCAAAGTAATAAATGAAGATGATAAGACTCAAACCATTAAGATATTAACAGAAGGGGAAAAGAGTACTTACGAAGAAACAGAAGAAGAAAAAGAAGAAGTACCAGTAAAAGTAATAAAAAATAAAATAATTAGTACCGATGCAATAGAAGATGATGATAACAATACTATGCAAATAGATGACTTAGTTGGTAAAGTTAATAAAGAACTACAAAAAGAAGAAACTAAAGATAACATTAAAATAATACCAACCGAGTACAAAATAATTAAAGATACAATTATATACAAAGAAAAAGGTAAAGAAGAACAGGAAATATCTATTAATGAGATAGAAAAGATAATAAAAACTATAAATTCAGAAAAAGAATTAGTTAAAATTACTATTAAGAAAGATAATTGTACATATATATTCACTAGTATGCCTTCTATGAATATCAATCTATTTGCAGATGACCTACATGAAATAATAAAGAAAAAATTAAAAGGTATATTAGAAGAAATAGAATATAAAGAATGGTAATTATGAAAAAGAAAAATAATACATTACCAATAATAGGTTTTATAGTTGGAATGCTTACTTACTTAGTAGGTTTATTCCTTCTATTTGGAACAACACTTACTAAAGTTAATTTCATTAAAGAAAGATTTCCTAACTTCGTCTTCACTAGAAATACTTTAATGGGTATTAAAATATTAGGTGTAGTACTATTTATTATAGGTTTTACTATATTTATGATATCTGTTATTAATCTATTTAAGAAAAACAAGATAAAAGAAAATCCTAAAGAATTAATAATAGAAGGTAAAGCAGATATGATAACTATAATACTAATGACCTATATACTAATATTTATGCTAATAATATGTATAGTATTTGATCAAGTTATTGGAGCTTTCCTATTTGGATTAACAATACTTACTCAAAGTATAATAAATACAGTATTAATAAGATATTTTAAAAAGAAATAATATATATAGAAAGGAATGATAATATGAATATTGCTGTTGATATAGATGATACAATTACTAATACTTATGAAACATTATTGCCATTAATAGCAATACACTATAACTTAGATTTAAAAAAGTTATGGAAAACACTTCCTTCCTATAAAGAATTATCTAAATTACCAGATTATGACAAATTTATAAAAGATCATTATCATATACTAGCTAATATAGTAGATGTTAAAAAAGATGCTATAGAAGTATTAAGACAATTAAGATTAGAAGGTAATAAAATATATATTATTACTGCTCGTAATACTGAAGAATATGGTAATCCATATAAAATTAGTTACGACTTTCTAACTAAAAAAGGAATACCATTTGATAAGTTAATTACTAATGTTGATAATAAAGGAATGAAATGTATTAGCGAAGGAATAGATGTGTTCTTAGATGATAGTACTAAGAATTGTAAATCAGCTTTAAAATATAACATTAATACTTATCAATTTAAGACTCAATTTGTATCAGGAGATCCTAATATTAAAAAAATTAATAGTTGGAATGACTTCTATAAAGCCATTCATAAATTAAAAGTAGAAAGTTAAATAAATAGAAACAAATCTAAATGTTGATAAAATAAAACTTATCAACATTTTTTATTGTATAATAACAAATGAAAGAGGGTACTTTTATGAATCTATCTAAATCTAAATATTGTGAAGGAATTACTTGTTTAAAAAAACTATGGTTAAGTACTTATAAAAAAGAAGTAGGAGAAGAAATAAAAGAATCTGTATTGGATAATGGTACTGAAGTAGGTGAACTAGCTAAAAACTTATTTGGTAAATATACGGATATACCATTTGATACAAATCTAGATAATATGATTACTATGACTAGTGAACTACTATCTAATAAAAACATAATAATTACTGAAGCATCATTTAATTATAATGGTAACTTTTGTAGTGTTGATATCTTAGTTAAAAAGAATAATGAACTAGAAATATATGAAGTAAAAAGCTCTACAGAAGTAAAAGATATCTATCTAGATGATATATCATATCAGTACTATGTACTAACTAAATTAAGATATAAAGTTACTAAAGCTTCAATAGTTACAATTAATTCTAAATATGTTAGAAAGGGAAGTCTAAATCTTAATGAATTATTTACTATTAATGATGTAAGTAAAGAAGTATTATCTAAACAAGAAGAAGTAGAAGAAAATATCTCTTATATTAATAAGTTTCTAACTAAACAAGAACCAGATATAGATTTAGATAATCACTGTACCAAACCTTATGAATGTCCATATTTTAACTATTGTACTAGGAATCTAGAAGTACCTAATATATTTTCTATTAGAGGTATGACATTTAATTCAAAATTAAAACTATATAAAAAACAATTAATAACATTTAAAGAAGCACTAACTCAAAAACTAAATCCAAAATATAAAGAACAAATAGAATTTGAATTATTTAATAAAGACCCAAAGATAGTTAAAGAACATATAAAAGAATTCTTAAATACTTTATCTTTTCCAATCTATTTCTTAGATTTTGAAACTTATCAAGAATCAATTCCTTCTTATGATGGAATATCACCATATATGCAAGTACCATTTCAATATTCCTTACACATCTTATATAAAGATGGATCGTTAGAACATAAAGAATTCTTAAGTGAAGCAGGAATAGATCCTCGTCGTTCTTTAGCAGAACAACTAGTTAAAGATATACCACTTAATGCTTGCTCTTTAGCTTATAACATGGCTTTTGAAAAAAGAGTACTAAAAGATTTAGCCAATCTATATCCTGATTTAAGTAAACACTTACTAGATATAAGAGAAAAAATGAAAGATCTAATGATTCCTTTCTATAATAGAGACTACTATACTAAAGAGATGCAAGGATCATACTCTATTAAATACGTATTACCTGCTTTATTCCCTAATGATCGAAGTCTAGACTATCATAATTTACCAGTAGTACATAAAGGAGATGAAGCATCTAACGCTTTTTATACTTTAGCTAATCATACAAAAGAAGAACAAGAAGTAATAAGAAACGGCTTACTTGTATACTGTGGCCTAGATACTTTTGCTATGGTAAAAATATATGAAAAGCTTTTAGAAGTAACAGATAACAAATCTTTAAAACTATAATAAGGAGAATATCTATGAATATAAGCAACTATCAAGAATTAATAAATAATAAAGAATATATTAATATTTACGATAATATAAAGTCTAAAGTAGATAACTTAATAAAAGATATAGCATCATTACTAAATATAAAAATAGATAGTTATGATTATAAAGATATACAATATCAAATACAGAGTAAAACACTATTATTTAGTAATATAAATGTTTTATGTAATATACTAGATAATTATCATGGTGAAGAATTAATAGATAATATTAATATCATAATAAACAATTACAATTTATTACTTTCTAATATTGAAAAATATCTAAACAAAGAAAAAGAGGTTAATAATACTAAAGATACTATAAGTGATATATTTGATAACTTTAGAATTCTCTTTAAAACTATGCTTAGATATAAAAATAAAGAATATAATACTAATTGGGATTATAAAGAATTATTAAATAAGATAGATCTATACTATGCTTATTTTAATAAAGAAATAAAAATAATATCTAGTTTATTAAATAGTAATGAAATAATAATAGATAGTGATTTAGAAATAGTCACTATTACCGATATAGAAAAAATATTATTATTAGAAGAAATATATAATAAGATTTCTGATGAATATAAAGATTATGCTTATCTATATCCTGATATTGAATTAGAAGAAAATCAATCATTTGAAGACTTATTAGATTTAGAAGATTCTAAATACGAAGAACTATATAAAGAAATGTTAGATTACAAGAATATCTCCTATGAAGATGAAGATATAGAATTACTTATCTATAAGTTTTATCCCCAATATAAAAAAGACTTAGACTATGTACATTCAGCATTACTACATAGTAAAAGTCCTGTAGAAATAATTAATACAATGGAAATAACTTATAATAAGATTAAAGATAATTATAACAATAGCTAACCATAGAAGCCATATTTTTCTAATAAATCAATAATATAACCTAATTGACCATATACCAAATTTCTATAATAAGGAACATCAAACTTCTTAAATATAGATACATTTGGTATTTTATTCATGCAATTAACTGGTACATGTAATCTATCTCTATGAAAATATAATAAAGTATCATATTTAATATTAGTCATAAACTCTTCTAATTGTTTTCTTTTTCCACTAGTTAAAAAAGTATTTACCTGACTAATAGATTTAGAAAATATTCTAAACTTATGATCAAAATTAATATCATTAGTTTTAACTATATTATAGCCAATCTTAGGCATAGTAGAAAACTTATTACTTATTAATACATCATCTACAAATCCATACTTTAATTGAAAAACATACCATCTACCATTAAATAGAATAAAATTAATACCTTTCTTACCATTTGTAGATGGTTTAACATCATCTATTCTAACATCAGATAATTCAATTAAAGAATCCTTATACTTACCAGCTATATAATTACTAGATATCAGAGTTTTACCTTGTTCTATCATTTCTAATGGTTTAATATTAACTGCTGTAATACCTAAGTCTTTTCTATATACTAAATCTTTTAATACACCATCTAATAAAGCCGGTAAAATACATTCTTTAATTTTTTTATTATATATAACTACAAATACTCCTGCTGCCCCAAGACCTGCTAAAAATAATACTAAGAATAGAATTCTTACTATAATATTAGATCCCAATACAAAAGAAAGAACAAAAAATGTAATAGCTAAGAAAGCAGCTAAACCCATCTTTATCCAAGTAGTTAATCTAAGCTTTTTTATATAATTAATATCATATTTTTCTTCCATTTTCTCTTCCATAATATCGCCACCTTTATTATATCGCAATTATTCTAAAATTAAAATATTAAAGAAATATAAGGAAATCCTTGCATTTATCCATATTTGTGTTATAATCAAAGTACAGATTTAAGTGGGCGTAATATCCCACTTTTATTATTAGTCTAATGTGAGGTGAGTTATGAAAAAAATATTAGAGAAAATACGTTCATCTATTGAAGAACCTATGAAAAAAATGAATATTATAATTACTTCAATTGATTTTGTTGAAGAAGGTACTTATAAATTCTTAAGAATTGAGTTAGATAAAGCAAGTGGTTTAGATTTAGATACAATAGTAGATGCAACTAATGTTATAAATCCAATTATAGATGAATTAGACCTAATCGATGAATCCTATATATTGGACATAATAAGTAAAGAAAAAGGAGATGTTTAAAATGCCAAGAAAGAAACAAGAAGTAGAAGAATATGCTCAAATGAATCCTGAAGAATTTATTAAGGCAGTAAAACTTATTAACAAAGAAAAGGGAATCCCTGAAGATACAATTTTTGAAGCAATGGAACTTGCATTAGCAACAGCTTATAAGAAAAACTTTGATTCAAAAACAAATGTTAGAGTAGATATCAATAAAGAAACTGGTGAAATAAAAGTCTATTCATATTATGTTGTAGTAGACGAAATAGATGAAGGAGATACAATTATTGATGAAGAAGGTAACGAAGTAGATGTACCACCTGAAATCAATATCGATGCTCAAATATTATTAGAAGATGCAAAAGAACTAGATCCAGATATCAAAGTAGGAGAAAGAATAGAAAAAGAAATAACTCCTAAAGACTTTGGTCGTGTAGCAACAGGTACTGCTAAACAAGTCCTAACACAAAAGATGAGAGAAGCAGAAAAGAACCTAATAATGGAAGAATTTGAAGATAAACAAGACGAAATGTTAATAGGTTCACTTGCTATGGAAGATGCTAGAAACTATTATGTAGAATTAGGTCATACAAGAGGAATACTTCCTAAGTCAGAAATAATTCCTGGTGAACAATTAAAAATGGGAAGTAGCATTAGAGTATATGTTACTAAAGTAGAAAGTAATACAAAAGGACCTCTAATACTATTATCTAGAAAATATTATGGATTTGTAAAAAGATTATTTGAATCAGAAATACCTGAATTCAAAGATGGAACTCTAGTATTACATGGTGTAGCTAGAGAAGCTGGTGTAAGAAGTAAAGTAGCAGTAGAAAGTCTAGATCCTAGAATAGATGCTATTGGTTCTTGTATCGGTGAGAAAGGTTCAAGAATTGGCGCAATCTTAAAAGAATTAAATGGTGAAAAAGTTGATTTAATTACTTATAGTAGTGATCCTGCTGAATTTATACAAAATGCTTTAAGTCCTGCTAAAAACGTAATAGTTAATATCACTGATCCAGTTAAAAAGCAAGCATTAGCTATAGTAGATAATGATAATTTATCTCTAGCTATTGGTAAAAAAGGATTAAATGTAAAACTAGCTACTACCTTAACAGGATTCAAAAAAATAGAAGTTAAAACATTAGAACAAGTTAACGAAGAGGGAAATAACTAATAAAAGGGGATAAAAATGAAAAAGATACCTGTAAGAATGTGTGTAGTAACACATGAAAAATATCCTAAAAAAGAACTAATAAGAATAGTAAAAAATAAAGAGGGAGAAATCATTGTAGATTTAACTGGTAAAGCGAATGGTAAAGGCGCTTATCTAAAGAAAGATAAAGAAGTCTTTGCGAAAGCTAAAAGAACTAAAGTATTAGATAAAATATTAGAAGTAGAAATACCAGATACTATCTATGATGAACTAAATGAAATAGAATAAATAGAAAGTTGTGGTGAAGAGTTATGATGTTAGTTAAAGAATATGCTTTAGATACAAATCATTCCGTAGCAGAAATAATTAAAAAGTGTAATGAATTAGGAATAAACGTTAAAAGTGCTAACGACGAACTATCTGAAGAAGATATTATTATTCTAGATAATACTATCAATTTAATTAGTACCGATTCAGATACTACTTTAGATGAATTAGATGAAATAGATGAAGAAGTAGCTGGATTAGTAGAAAGTAATAACTTAGATAGAAACTTTGGAACTAACTCTGATAAAAAACAAAAATTAAAAAAGAAAAGTCAAATACAAAGTTCTAAAGACGAATACATGTCTAAAAGAAAAGAAATGTATAAACATAAAGAAAAATTGATGAGTAATCAAAGTTCTGAAGACAATGTAGTACTATATAAAGAAAACATGACAGTTCAAGAATTAGCAGAAAGATTAAATGTTTCTGGAACAGAACTAGTTAAGAAATTAGTTGGTTTAGGTTTAATGTTATCATTAAGTGCTAATATTGACTTTGATACAGCTTCTTTATTAGTAATGGATTATAACAAGACACTAAAAAAAGAAGAAACTCAAGACATATCTAACTTTGAAGAATTTGAAATAAATGATAATGAAGAGAACTTAACTCCTAGACCTCCAGTAGTAACTATTATGGGACACGTAGACCATGGTAAAACAACACTACTAGATACCATAAGAAAAAGCGCTATAGTAGATAGCGAATACGGAGGAATTACTCAAGCAATTGGTGCTTATCAAGTAGAAAATAATGGTTCTAAAATAACGTTTATTGATACTCCAGGACATGCAGCATTTACAGAAATGCGTGCTAGAGGAGCATCAATTACTGATATAGTTATTATAATTGTTGCTGCTGATGATGGCGTAATGCCTCAAACAGAAGAAGCAATTGATCATGCTTTAGCAGCTAACGTACCAATTATAGTTGCAGTTAATAAAATAGATAAACCAGATGCTAATCCAGAAAGGATTAGAACAGAAATGGCTGAACATAATATAACTCCAGAAGAATGGGGTGGTAATGTTCCATTTGTAAATATTTCTGCTAAAAAAGGAGAAGGCATAGATTTATTATTAGAAACAATTACTGCTATAGCTGAAGTACAAGAATTAAAAGCCAATCCAAATCGTTATGCTATAGGTACTGTTATCGAATCTAAAATGGATAAAAATATTGGTGGTGTAGCATCTTTATTAATCCAAAATGGTACACTTCGTATTGGGGATCCAATAGTGGTAGGAACTACTCATGGTAAGATAAGAACTATGAAAAACGATTTAGGTGTATCAATAGTTGAAGCTGGTCCATCTACTCCAGTAGAAATAACCGGTTTACAAGAAAATCCATCTGCTGGTGATAAGTTCATGGCTTTTGAAACAGAAAGCGAAGCAAAAAGTGTAGCTGAAAAACGTGCTATAAAAGCTAAAGACAATAAATTTACTAGACAAGCATTATCTTTAGATAATCTATTCGCATCAATTGATTCTGGAACTAAAGAAATAAATGTAGTTTTAAAAACTGATGTTAGAGGTTCTGAAGAAGCTGTTCGTAATGCCTTAGAAAAAATAAATGTTGAAGGCGTAAAAGTAAAAGTAATTAGAAGTGGTATAGGAACTATTACTGAAAGTGATGTTGTACTTGCTCAAGCATCTAATGCTATAATCCTTGGCTTCTGTGTAAGACCATCAAATTCTACTAAAGAAATGGCTAAAGAATACGGTGTAGATATTCGTCTATATACAATTATCTACAAATTAGTAGAAGAAATGGAAGAAGCAATGAAAGGTGCACTAGATCCAGAATTCGAAGAAAAAATAATAGGTACAGCTGAAGTAAGACAACTATTTAAATTCTCTAAAGTAGGTACTATTGCTGGCGTATACGTAACAGATGGTATAGTAAGAAATGGTGCTAGTGCTAGATTAGTAAGAGATGGTATAGTAATCGTTGATACCAAAATAGCAACTCTACAAAGAGAA
>JAEEGL016130240.1_pt1 | contig 11221 bp, 10 predicted proteins | sample 9134231 | NCBI WGS metagenome assembly JAEEGL01 (sample SAMN16246548, study PRJNA631951) | gut metagenome | biome: gut microbiome; feature: rumen; material: fiber-attached | host: Bos | place: Iran: Karaj | collected 2018-10
AGTTCTTCTTCATTATCTGCAAATCCACCGCCAGTACCACCTAAGGTAAATGCTGGTCTAATAATAATTGGATATCCAATCTTTTCTGCAGCTTTAACTGCCTCATCAATAGTTGTTGCGATAGTAGATTCACAAATAGGCTCATTAATAGATAAGCAAAGTTCTCTAAATAATTCTCTATCCTCAGCTCTTTCAATCGCATCAGCATTTGTACCTAAAAGCTCAACATTACATTCTTCTAAAATACCTTTTCTAGCAAGCTTCATGCCAAGGTTTAAGCCTGTTTGTCCACCTATTGAACAAAGCAGTCCATCAGGGCGCTCATATCTAATAATTTTAGCAACATGCTCTAAATCAAGTGGTTCCATATAAACCTTATCAGCAATGTTTGTATCAGTCATAATAGTTGCAGGATTTGAGTTAACTAAGATTACCTCATAGCCTTCTTCTTTTAAAGCTAGACATGCTTGAGTACCAGCATAGTCAAATTCAGCTGCTTGACCAATAACAATAGGACCAGAGCCGATTACCATTATCTTTTTAATATCAGTACGTTTAGGCATTTTTCTTACCTCCAAAATCATGTAATAATTCAATGAATTGATTGAATAAATATTCTGAATCCTCAGGACCAGCTGCTGATTCTGGGTGATATTGAATAGACATTACATGATTTTTTAAATCTCTAACGCCTTCAAGCTCACCATCAATTACATTTACATGTGTTAATTCTAAGCCTGTTCCTTCAAGTGAATTCTTATCAATTGCGAATGAATGATTTTGGCTAGTTATTTCTATCTTGCCAGTTATTAAATTTTTAACAGGGTGGTTAGCACCACGGTGTCCAAATTTCATTTTATATGTTTTAGCACCATATGCTAAACCAATTATTTGATGGCCAAGACAAATACCAAAGATTGGTAATTTACCTTTGCACTTCTTAACTAATTCGATAACAGGGGTTGCATCTTCTGGATCACCAGGACCATTTGAAATAAATAATCCATCTGGTTGATATTTCATAATATCTTCATATGTAGATGTATAAGGTACTACAACTACATTACATCCAAATTTATTAAATTTTCTTACGATATTCATCTTTATACCGCAGTCTATAGCAACAACAGTATAATTAGGGTTAGATGTTCTTGAATACCAAACCTTTTTAGTTGATACTCTTTCTAATTGATTATGTAAAAAGCCATGAGCTTTTATTTCTTCTAAGCATTCTTCAGTTGGCTTATTTATATCTGTAATCATAACTAATTGAGAGCCTTGATCTCTAATTACTCTTGCAAGCATTCTAGTATCAATTTCAGATATACCTGCCGCATCATTTTCATCCATTACATCGCCTAATGTTTGAGTGGCTCTAAAGTTAGATGGAAAATCATTATATTCTCTAACAACAAATCCGCTCATCTTTATTGATTTAGATTCATAATCATCATCTGTAATACCATAATTTCCAATTAATGGATAAGTCATACAAACGATTTGTCCACAATAAGATGAATCAGATAATATTTCTTGGTATCCTACCATTGATGTATTGAATACTATTTCAGCAATAACTGTTTTATTGCTTCCGAAGCCTACACCTTCAAATACCATACCATTAGCTAATACTAATTTACGATTTTTAATACTATTCATAATAACCCCTTATCTAAAAAACAAAAAAGTTTCCTAGCCAAAAAGACTAGAAAACTAGTAATATCTTAATAAATAGCATCTATAATCTAATCTTGTTAGCCTCTCTGGACTATCTTAAAGTTTTTCAAACATAATAATAACACTTAGTTAATACATATTCAAGTTTTTTATAACAAAAATTACAAATACTTATTTTATTCTTTTATTTTAATTTTTATGAAATTTTATTCGGTAATATTTTTACTCACTTTAGTCTTAATAGCATTAATAATCTTTAAATATAATAAGCCTAATCCAATTAATAATCCTAATAGTAATAATATCCACCAAATACATCCCATAAATGGTAATTCACTAGAAAAACCAAAGGCACCAGCCTTACTTCCCCAGTTTAAGAAAAAGTATGGATAATTAGTATTAGGGGCAAATTGCCAATTTAAGTAGTATCCTACTGTTGCATAGCATGCATATAAAATTGGAGGTACAATAACATAACATACATCTATTTTATTATATTTAGTTAGCTCAGATATTAAGAATAAATCAGCAATAGCTGAAATAGGAACTATTACATGAGTTAATACATTTGGGGCACTCCAAGCATAATTCCACATAGTAGGAGCTAAAACAAAACAAAATACTAGGCCAGTTAACGTTATTGAAATTGTTGCTACTAATTTAATAATATTCCATATATTACTTGTTTTATTTAAGATTAATAAAATAAAACCAACAAGACATACTAACGCAATAAAGATATTAGATTGAATTGTAAAATACATAAACACAGTATGTCCGCCCATAAATGATTCAACACTTTGAATAGCACTTAAAACTATACCTACTACTGCGGCTATTACAACAATAACCTTCATAAAAAAAGATGTTATTTTTAACTTTTTAGACATTTTTAAAATTTCCTCTCAAAAACTTTCTAAAAGCATTATAACATCTGATTAGATTTTATACAATTGATTTTTTAAATTATTAATAAAGCTATGCTTCCAGCAATAATTAAAAATAAAGTAATAATTGAACCATTCTTTAAAAATTTTAAGAATCCATATTCAACATCATTTTGTTTTAAGATTCTTAACCACATAATACCAGCTAAGGCTCCAACAGGAGATAAAATCGCACCTATATTAGAACCAATAATAGTTGAATACACTAAATTAATATTATCACTATTTTGTAATATAGAACCAAAGGCGATAGTCATTGGTATATTATTAACTAAATTACATGAAATTGTTGATGATATTAAATATACTATTTCCTTTAGATTATCATTATTAATCTTATTAAATAAATCACTAATATATTTAAATACATCATATGATTCTAAGCTCATTATAATAACAAACATTGATAATATAAAAGGTATTAAAGAAAATGGAAGTCTCATAACTGGCTGACTAATATATAGATGGTTCTTCTTAATAATTGAGTAAGTAACCATAAATATAAATAATGATGAGCCAAATATTAAAGCAATTATCCACATTTCAATATTAATGTAATTACTAATTACTAGAAGTATTGTAGTTAAGGATAAATGAGCAAGTGATACTATACAAATTGTTTTATTTTTTAAATAAACCTCTTTATCATCAAATACTTCTATTTTCTTATTTAAATCTTTTCTAAATATTAATAGTAAAACAATAATAGATGTTATACCAATTAGAATAGTTGGTATAAGCATTTTTAATATATAAGAAATAAAATCTAACTCATATATACTAGATAAATAAACATTAGTAGGATTTCCAATTGGTAGTAACATTGAATATGTATTTGCCGCAACAAATTCCATAACTAAAAATGGAATTGGATTAATATGACCACGTTTAGCAAAATATAAGATAAATGGTGTAAATGTTAATATAACAATATCATTTGATGTAAATATTGTTAAAACTGATATTAATAAATATAGTGAGAAAAATAACGCATATTGGTTTTTTTTAAATCTGTTGATAAATTTTATTGCCACATAAGAAAAGAAGCCACCTTCGTCCAAAACAATAGAAATAAATGAAACTGAAATGAATAAAACTAATATCTTTAATGGATTCAATTTTGAATTTGAAAATAAGATATTAAATAGCTCAGTTTTATCAAATATTGGGAATATTAATAATATTAAGGCAACAAATAAAATAGGTAGATAGAATGTATCAAATGTATGTGTTCCTATTCTAAAGCTTGGAAATTTAAATATACATATAAGCATTCCTAATATGCCTATTATTGCTAAAACAATTGTTAAAGTCATATTATTCACTTACAAGCTCAACTGAAGCCGTATCCTTTCTATAAGTGTAAATAAAATAAATCATTTCAACTATAGCTGTAATAACCCAGCTAATTGGGTATAGTAAGAATAATGATTCAATGGTATGCCAATAATAAAATACTGTATATAGCCATACAATTCTAAAGACACATGATCCTATAATAACTATAATGGTTGGAACAAATGTTTTACCTAAGCCACGTGATGCCGCAGTGGTATTATCCATAAATGCTGAAATACAGTATGAAAGTGCCATTATTTTAATTCTTTTTAAACCCGCTTCTACTACTATATCATCATTTGTAAAAAAATACAAAAATTCTTTACCAAATATAAATAATAAAAAACCAAATATAACTCCAACTAAAAATGAATATAAGGTAGTAATATAAAAGCTTTCCTTAATTCTTTTTTTATTTAAGGCACCATAATTTATACTTATAAAGCTTGTACAAGCCGCATAGAAAGCATACATAGATTCATAAATAAATGAATCAGCATTTGTCGCAGCTGAAATACCTTCTACTGTTATATGGTCAAATGAATTAATTCCTGATTGAATAAACATATTTGCGATAGCAAAAATAGAATATTGAACACCTGATGCTAAACCAACTGATAAGATTTCTTTAATGCTTCTTTTATCCATTTTAGTATCTTTAAATACTAGCTTATGATTACCCTTAGTAAAAAGTAAAGTAATTATAATACATAAAGCTGATATATATTGTGAAATTACTGTTGCGGTTGCAACACCTGCAACACCCATTTTAAATACAATAACAAACAATAAATTTAATAATAGATTAATTACACCTGAAATGATTAAAAACACTAAAGGCTTTTTAGTTTCACCAACAGCTGATAATGTACCATTACCATAATTATAAATTGTCATTGCTGGAATTCCTAAAAAGTAAATAGAACAATATAGGTATGCATCCTTTATAAGCTCATCTTTAGTTCCTAATAGCATTAATACAAAATAGCTTGTTGAAATAGCTATTATAGAAAGTAATAATCCAAAGGCTAATGATACAAAAAAGCCTGAATGAATTACCTTTTTAACTCTTAGAAAATCCTTACAACCAACATATCTTCCAACAAAGACATTTACACCATTACCTATACCCATGACAAAGCCTAAATATAGGTTTATAAGCATAACAGTTGATCCTACTGCACCTAAGGCAATAGAGCTTCCGAATTTACCAACAATTGCTAAATCACACATATTAAATAGCACTTGTAATAAATTTGATAGCATTAACGGAATACTGAATATTAAAATTGCTTTAAATAGATTGCCATTAAGCATTCTTTCTTCTTTAGTCATTTATATTTTATCCCTTCAAAACAAACATATCTATAATATAACTTTTTTCCAAAAAGTCAAATTATTCTTAAACAAAAAGATGGTAATCAAATACCATCTTAATATGTTTAATTATTTGTTTTGATAAAATTAATAAAATCTTTTTTATTGATTGGTCTTGAATAAAAATATCCTTGAATATAATCAACATCCAAATCCTTTATTAATTCAATTTGTTCTTGTTCCTGAATTCCTTCAAAAACAATCTTATGACCTAAGCCCTTAACCATATTAATTGCTGAATTCATAACAAATGATGCAATCTTATTTTCAAAATATGAATTAACCATACTTCTATCAAATTTAACAATTTCAACAGGCATTTCAATAACATAATTTAAATTAGAATTACCTGTACCAAAATCATCTAGTGAGAATGATACTCCATATTCTTTAAGTTTAGCCATATTCTTTAATAATATAGATTTAGTTGATTGAGCAGTTTCTGTTATTTCTAAATTAATATATTTAGGATCAATTTTATACTTTTCCATTATATCAATATATGAAGATGCTAAATCTTCCTGCATACATTGAACAGCTGATAAATTAACCTCAATATATTTTAGTTTTAATTCTTCCATATCATTTTCAGAAATGAATTTACATACATCCTCAAATACAATTCTTCCAAGCTCAATAATTCTTCCATCAGCTTCCATTGTTTCAATAAAGTTTGCTGGATAAATTAAATTACCTTCATCATCAATTAATCTTACTAAGGCCTCTGCCGCAGTAAATGATAATTCAGAATTTGAATAAATTGGTTGTAAATATACTTCAATTTTCTTCTTCATAAAGGCAATATCAGATTTCTTTTGAATTTCAAATATTTGATGAATATCATCAACCATCTCTTTAGAAACAAATGTAATTTGATCATTAAACTTATTCATATTTTGAACTAAATGTGAAATTACATTTAAGCAATCTGGTGTATCATACATTAAATGAACATCATTGAAATAAAAAATCTTAAAAGGAATTTCAGTTACTATATTATTTCTTAAATATAATTCCTTTTTAAATCCTTCAATTAATTCTGTAAGAGGCTTTGAATAATCCTTTTTTCTAACAATAATGAAATTATTCTTATCATTTTTAAATACCTTAAAGGCTTTATATTCATTAAATTGCATTGTTAATGAACGAGCAAGCTTATTATAGCCAATTGTTTGAGAGGCAATTGAACTATCATAATCTATTAAGAAAAATTCAATATCAATATTTTTTCTATAGCATGTGTTTAAATAATCCTCAAATGCTCTATGAGTTAAGGCACCTGTTACTCTATCTACATTAAATGCTGGATTTTCTAGCATGATATAAATAGCAAGTGAACCTAATGTTTCAGTAAATGAAACAGATAAAATAACAATACCCAAATCAGATAAAACATAATTAAATAATGCTTGAATACCTGAACCAAATACCCAAACTGAAATAAAAATAACAACAGCCTTAAATCTCTTATGATACATTATTTTTCTATTTGCGAATGCTATACCTAATGTTAATGCCATAAATAGGAATGTACCACCATATGTTAATATGATTGGAGTACCTGCAGTAAAATCATTTAAACCTTCAGGATCATAAACAATTTCTAAAGGTAAAGCATATATAAAGATTGAATTTATCAATAACACAGCTAAGGCTGCATATTTTATTAAATCAATTTTAGACTTTCTTATCTCATTTAAATCACCTAAAACATATAAAAGACCAAAATATACAACTAAAAGACATGATATCAAATATGTCCTACATATTGCATAAGTTAAAATTGAATATGTCCATCCTGGTGTATTAATTAACACAATAGAAATAATATCTAAAGAAAGCGATGTAAATATCGCAAAGCTTTGATATAGATATAATCTATTTTGTTTTACTGCTGACTTTCTATCATTAAAATAAAATATAAAGATGACAATCATTACACAAAAGCCAGCGACTTGAAGTAAAATATTCATACTTTTTTCTCCCCTTTTAACACTTTCAACAAACTACTTTCAGTTTAACATATAAAAAAAACATTATCAATTTAAAAATAAATAAAGCTATATTCATTAACCAATAAATATAGCTCCACTCTTTATTATTTAGTTTTCCAAGGCCTATTCTTTTTATTCCAGCCACGTTCCTTCCAATAATTAACATCAGCCTCATTCCAACCATTCTTTTGAATCATACGCATTAAACTAAAGAAGGCTTTTGTTTTTATACCTGGCTTAACCTTACCATTTTTCTTTATAACTTTTTTAGATATTTTATCTATCTTTTTATTAATCTTATTTAATCTTTTTTCTGGTATTTGATCATAGCTTGTTGCGCGTACCGCAACACCTAATTTATAAATCTTAGGCACTCCCCAGAAAAATAAGCTATCCGCCATATCCTTATTAGTTGATTTCATACCAGCTCCAGCCGCAGTTGAAACAACAATAGCTTGTTTTTTAAACATAGATGCCTCAGGTCTATGTACCATCCATCTATATCCATAGTGATCAAGCAATGTCTTCATCGCACCTGTTGCATGATATACATATACTGGTGATGCAAAAATTAATACATCGGCCTCATCTAAAGCATCTGTAATGGGCTTTAAGCTTTCAAAGTGAGGACACTTATTCTCATTTTTCAAAAAGCACTGTGTGCAGCCAAGACAAGTTTGTGAAAAATCCTTTGGTAAAAAAAATTCCTTAATTTCTCCATTTAATTTTAAAGCCAAATCATGGGCAATATGATAAGTTGAGCCTTTATGATTTTGACCATATATAACTGTAATTTTCATTTAAATACCCCTAGTCATTTTTTTCATCTTTTTCTAATATTTTCTTATTAAGCTTACTATCATTCTTATAAATGATTAAATTTTGGAAATGGCCAATAATAAAATTAACAATACCTATTACGCCCAAAACAATAATATTATATTCAATAAATGTTAATTTAGCATTAATAATAGGAAGCCATAATCCATTAATCATATTAGTAATAATAGTTGTAGCAAAGCAAAAGCCCAATCCAATAAAATATTGCTTATAAGGATTAATATTTGATTTATGGAATTTTCTCATATAGAAAAATGATGCTAGATGACTTAAATAATTAGCTAAATAATAGGATATTGAATAACCTAATCCACCACCTATAATAGCCTTTTCATCACGCCATCTTATCGCAAAGCCTATAATTGACCAATCATATTTAATTCCTGCAAGCTCCATATCTATATCAGGAATTAATATTTCCATTTCTGCAAACTTTTGACCAAAGACATATGGCATAAAACTACAAATTAAGTATGTAATTATAGCACCAATAAATCCACAAATTGTTGAACCTATTAAATCTCTATGCTTATTATAAAATTCAGGATGTTTTTGCTGAAACTTAATTCCAGGCTTTGCAAAAAAATCCCAGATTTTTCCAAAAATAGTTTTCTTTTCTTCGTCCATAATTAAACATAATCTCCCTATGCACTATTATATCACAAACAAGCACTCAAGAAAAAAACATAAATCTAAATAAAATACCATTTTTGATTAATAATATGGATGATCTATACTAATCATAAATTCATACTTGTTTTTGAATAAATTATTTATTTCATAATTTAAATCCTTTTTAAAATCAAAAGGTGTACACATATCAAATAAGACTAAGCTTTTGTTTCCTCTTCTTACGATTCTAACATCATGAATTGTAATATCCTTATAATTATCATTTAAATAATTAGTTATTTTATCTTTAATTTCACTTAATTCACTATCGTTTAAATCAATAGGATCTATATGAGATGTAAGCTCGATATTATATTCCTTTTTAACAATATATTCTATTTCATCAATAATATCATGAACCTCTTCTAGAGTTCTATTCTTATCAACCTCTAAATGGATTGTCATATAGCATTTATTTTCACCATATGTATGACACATAACATCATGATAATTAATAATATCAGGATATCTTTTTACGACTGCTAAAACATCATCAATATAAGTCTTATTCAATTTAGTACCAATTAAAGGATCTGATTCTTCCTTTAATAAACTAACACCTGTTGAAATAATAAATAATGATACAATTATACCTAATACACCATCTAGTGAGAATGGAATAATTATATTATTTTTACCTAATATATATTCAATAACAAAGGCAATTAAGATTGTAGATGTTACAATACAGTCATTTAATGAATCTCTAAAATTAGCCTTTAAGCTAATTGATGATATTATTTTAGCGATTTTATAATATGCATAGGCTTGATATATCTTTATTAAAATAGATACCCCTAATACTATCATATTTATCATAAAAAAATTATTACTTATAGATACTGGCTCATATGTTGTAATTTTATAAATTGATGTACCTACTAAAACAAGTCCTACAATTATAATAATCATTGATACTATTAAACCAGATATATATTCTATTCTTTCATGGCCGAATGGATGATCTGCATCTGGTTTTTTCTTTGCCATCTTAAATCCAAATAAAGATACTAATGATGATGCCATATCACTTAAGTTATTAATCGCATCAGAGATAATAGATACACTAAATGATAAAATACCAATAATTAATTTAGATATAAACACTAAAAAGTTAGACACTATACCAATAATACTTGCAAGTACACCATGAAGTAATCTAACATCTTTATCTTTTATATTTTCATAATTTTTAATAAATTTCTTTCTTAATAAATTAATCATAAACAAGCACCTTTCGTTTATTATACTACTTTTAAATAATGTTAGTATATACAAACATAAAAGCAGAGTGAGAAGTCCTGCTTAATAACTTTTAATGCAATTATAATAATCAAACAATTAACGCTTAGCTATACGGGCAGCTTTAAAACTTGGCTTAACTACGTTTTTTTTCTAAAATTTGTTAGTTACGATATAAATATTATATAGTATATTTTAAAGAAAATTAGTTTTATTATTTGATGCCCTTTGTTTTAACATCTCTTCTTTTACCTGGAATATGGATTAAATCAACATAACCATCATCATTTAATTCCTTAACAATAGTATTTATAGTTGTAATAGGGATATCCCATGATATACTAATTTCTTTTTGTGAATGAGATTCACCATCATTTAATGCATACAATATCCACATTAAATTAGGTTTAACTCCACTTTTTTTAGCTACTTCTGCATAAAAATAATCTATTTTGTATATTAATTTACCAAATCTATAAAAAAATTCTTTAGACATAAATTCCTCCTATATTCCTTAAATAAACAAAAAAATAGCAAAGATTTATAAAAACCTTTGCTATATTCATTATATTTTAATTAAGTATATATTTTTTAGTCTTTAAAAGTGCCTTTTTCTAAAGCTAATGTTCTTGTTGTTAAATCGCAAACCTCAGCTGGTCCATAATATTGAATAGCACCTGGATATAAATAACAAGTATTTTCAGCCCATTCTTTTCTATGTGCTTCAAAATATTTAAATGGAGCACCATCAAGTTCTACTAATGCTTTTCTAATAACTGGCTTATCTTCACCATGTCTTCTTTCAATATTCATCATCTTAGTAATAGGCATACCACCGGCAACCCATTCTTCAGCTGGTTTAGATAAATTAGATACTTTTGATAAATATCCAGTATATCCATATTGAATTAACATAAATGCATTATAACCTAATGAATAGCAATAATCAGCATCAAAATTAGAAGGGAATGCACATCTTCCTTCATAGCCAAAGAAATGATGTAATGGATTGAATTTACCATTGTATTGTCCTTTAGCTCTTCTTTCTTCTAAAACATTCTTAACTAAAGCACTAAATAATTTTTCAGATTCAATTAATGATACTTGAACATTACCATGAGGATCACGTTCTAA
>JAEEGL016563791.1_pt1 | contig 11221 bp, 7 predicted proteins | sample 9134231 | NCBI WGS metagenome assembly JAEEGL01 (sample SAMN16246548, study PRJNA631951) | gut metagenome | biome: gut microbiome; feature: rumen; material: fiber-attached | host: Bos | place: Iran: Karaj | collected 2018-10
AGAATGCCTTGTCCGGCAGGCGGTAGGGCATGTAGCGGCAGGTCTCCAGCGGCAGCGCGGGGCCGTAATAGACTTCGTTTTTGGGGTCGTACACGTCCGCCTCGGGGTCGCTCGACATGAACCAGCCCCACAGCCACTGATGGTGCAGCGTCGCAAGGAATTTGATGCCCCTGGCCCTGAACGCTTCGGCGCACTCCCCCACCACGTCCCTGCCCATGTAGGTCACGGAATTGATCGGGTTTACCCTGCTGTTCCACATCGAAAAGTTGTCCGCGTGCTCGCTGACGGGGCCTGCGTATTTCGCGCCGGTCTTTTCGACCAGCTCCGCCCAGTCTTCGGCGCTGAAGTTTTCGCCCTTGAACAGGGGCAGAAAATCCTTGTAGCCGAATTCGCCGAGCGGGCCGAAGCGCTTCACGTGCTCCAGATTCTGCTTCGAGCCCTTTAGGTACATGTTGCGGGAATACCATTCGTTCTCACAGGCGGGCACGCTGTAGGGCCCCCAGTGAAAGAACATGCCGAATTTGGCTTTGCCGAACCACTCCGGTGCGGTCCTCATCTGTTTCGACCAGTCCATATGCGACCTCCGTCAATGAATCGTTTCGTTTAAAAACGGCAGCGCGGGCAGAAGGGTGAGGCTGTCTTTCAGGGAGCCCGCGCCCCGCATGCACTCTCTTTCGTAGGATACGCGCGCCGCGCCGCGCACCGCGCGGGAAAGTGTCAGCAGCACGCAGTCTTTCTCCGTCTTTACGTTTTCCACGGGCACGGCGCCCAGTTCGTCCATCACTTCAAAGTATTCGCCCGCGTCGCGGGTGTTCGTCCTGATCATTTCGCCTTTGACGTTTGCAAAGCGCAGGCGCAGAAGCGTTTGCCCCGCCGCTTCGATGCTCTCGACGTCCGGGGCGCTTACGCCTTCGTTCATTTGCAAGGCAAGGCGCTGACCCAGCGCGACGTTGGACGCGGAGCTCAAGTGGATCTCGTCCGAAAGGCCCAGATCGGCCGTGGGCAGTATGCTCACGCCCTTTATTTCGCGCGCCGCTATTCGCTGTGTCTGTCTGATTTCGTCCCAGGCATCGCTGTCATGGGGCGCAAGGTATTTGTTTAATTGAAATGTATAAAAGGGAATGTCGAAGCCGAGCGCCCTGCGCGTGAACGAGACCACGTTTGCAAAGCTTTTCATGTACTTTCCGGCCGCTTCCCCGTCCGCGTCGGCGCAGCCCTGATACCAGAGCACCGCGTTTGCGCCGCCGGCGCGCTTTATTTTCGCGATCATGTTTCTGAGCAGGGAACCGTCCCGCTCGGGGTCCCAGAGGCGGATCGGGCTGCCGCCCTGCGCGCAGGGCAGTAGACCCACAGGCAAACCGGTATGGTCCGCGCGGCGCCTGCCGAAGGCGATGAAGGGCGAAGTGCCCGTCTGCCCCATCGGCGCGTTCAGGCAATCCGGCGCGTCCGTCGCGTCGTTCAAGGGATGGGACGCCATGTCCCACCGGCCGCTGTTGCGCTTTACGTGCACCCGGATATCGGGCGGGTCCGGCATGACGCCCTTGCCGTAGCCCGCGGCGTTGGACTGGCCGGCGATCGCGAACAGTTCGCCGCAGCCGACGTGATTCCTCACGTCGCCGCGAAAGCGCCAGTGCTCGCCCGATTCCTTCGATACGGCGTCCAGACAGCTTTCGAGCCGGTAGAGGCCGCCCGCGGGTATGCGCAGCACGGTTTCCCAGCGCTCGGCGTCGATGTGCTCCGCCCTGATCCAGTCTGTAAGATAAACGTTGTCGTCTTCCCTGGCGAGGCGCACGCAGGGCTCTGTACTGATGACGCCCGCCTTTTTGGCGCCCTCCGGCAGACGCCAGCTGCCGCCCAGGGTGAGCCTGCACTCTCCGTTTTCGGCCTTCAGTATCTGCCAGTGGTCCAGCCCGTACGTGATCCTCGTTCCGTAAAGCATGCTTTCGTCCTCTATAAGTTGTAATTCCCGGAGGCGAACCCCCGGGAATCACGCGTCAAAAAGTGGTCGGATCAGTCGTTGTACAGTGCCAGGGAGCTCAGATCCGCGCTCTCGTTGATGATGGCGAGCAGCTCGTCAAAGCCCTGATACTGGCTCTTTACGCCCTCGACATACTCGGCCCATACGGCGTCGTCGTTGATGTCGAGTTCGCCGACGATGAACTTGTTGCCTTCGGTCTTGGCGTACTTGTCGCACGCGGAGATCATCGTGGACCTCTGGGTCCTCTGCTCGTCGGTCAGGTTGAGCAGGGGCGCGCGGTCATAGGGAGAAATGGATTCTGGACCGCCGTTGATGGCCGTCTCGTACCAGTAATAGCCCTCGTAGTAGCCTCTCTCGGGGCTCCACCACGGATCGGGATCGCCGTAAGCGGCGGTCGTGGAGAAGATCTGCGGAACGAAGGGGATACCGGTGCGGCAGGTGGCGGAGGACATGATGCCCTCGTCGGCCAGCGCCTGAGGACGCTCGGAGGTGGGCAGGCTCATGTACTTGTCGGAATAGTGACGCAGGCCGTCTTCGCCCAGGTACCAGTCTTCGCCCTCTTCGCCCCAGTTGAGCATCATGTAGATGTCGGGAGAATACTGATAGTCGATCATGCTGACGATCCACTCGGGATACTCGGTCGCGGCGTCGATGTAGATGCCCATGGTGCGGTTGGTGCCCAGGTTCTTGCCGGTGATCTTGGAGCCCCACTTCCAGGGTCTGCCGTATTCTTCGTTCTCGGGCAGGTAGGCAAGGCCCCACTCGATGCCCTCTTCGGCGTTGGGATTGTAGGAGAAGTTCAGGTAGCCCAGCCACAGGGTCGGGATGCACAGCACCTGACCGGTGGTGGCAACGGAGGTGGCGTCGTCGCGGGTCTGGAACTCGGGATCGATGTAGCCGGCCTCGTACAGCTCGTGCATTTCGCGCAGCATCTCGCGGAAGTTGTCCTCGATGGGGCCGTAGGAGAACTCTTCACCGTTCCAGTAAAGGGTGTCCCAGGTGTGGAAGATACCCACGAAGCCGCGGTAGAAGGCGTAGCCCTTGGCGCAGTTGGTCATCACGTAGACCTTCGCCTCGGGATCGGACGCCTTGATGGTGCCGTCGTCGATCAGGTCCTGCAGCGCGGCGCACAGGTCTTTGAACTCTTCCCAGGTGGTGGCGGGTTCAATGCCGTACTCCTGCAGCACGTCGAAGCGGTAGGCGAAGCCGGCAAAGCTCTGCGCGCCGGCCAGGTTCACGTCGTTGTCGTAGCCGTCCCAGAAAACATAGGGGCTGATGCCGTCCCAGCCGCCCAGAACGCCGGCGACGAATTCGGGATAGTAGACCATGTAGTCCTTGTACTGGGAAATGTCGAGCACTTTGCCGGCAGCGCCGAAGCTGTCGATGTAGTCGCCCGCGGAGTAGCTGTTGACGTCGGCATAGTCGCCGGCGACGAGCTTGGTCTGCTCGTTGCCCTGCCAGTCGTCCCAGGCGATGGCCTGCCAGGTGATGTCGAGCTTGACGCCCAGATAGGCTTCCATCTTTTCCTTCCAGAGCTTCTGCATACGGGTCGTCTGCGCATCGGGCGTGAACAGCGCGGTGGATACCGTGATGTGCAGCGTGTTGTCGGGCAGATCGGGATAATCCAGGCCGGCGATGGGGCCGTCGGCGGCAAACGCCGTCATGCAGCCCAGCGCGAGGATCAGCGCCACTGCCAGTGTAAGCAGTTTCTTCATGTAGGTAACCCTCCTGACTTATTTAATCTAACCGCATGTCGCGGATGATTACGCGTGCAAAAACGGACAGACAGCCCGTCTTCAGCCCTTGACCGCGCCGACCTGCATGCCCTGCTCGAAGTACTTCTGAATGAAGGGGTAGATGACGAGCATGGGCGCGATGGTGGCGATCAGACAGGCGTACTGTACGTTGAACTTGTTCACGCCGCCGTTTTGCATCGGCATGGCCGCGTCGCTGAAGGTGGCGGTCACGCTGGTGTAGACGATGGAGCGCAGTATGTTCTGGATCGGCTGCCTCGTGGTGTCTTTTATATAGAGCATCGCGGCGAAATAGCTGTTCCACATGCCGACGATGGCAAAGAGCGAAAACGTCGCAAACAGCGCCTTGGACAGGGGAAGAATGATCTTGACCAGAATCCTGAATTCGCCCGCGCCGTCGATCAGGGCTGCTTCGCGGATCTCGTTGGAGATCCCCTTGAAGAACGAGCGGTACAGGAACGTGTTCCACGCGCCTACGGAGCCGGGCAGTATGAGCGCCCAGGCCGTGTCCATCAGGCCCAGGTTTTTGATCAGCAGGTACGAGGGGATCGTACCGCCAGAAAAGAACATCGTGATCAGCAAAAGGACGCTGATGGGTTTTCTGAGCACGAAGTCGTTTACCGAGAGCGGATAGGCAAGGCACGCCGTCATGGAGACGGTCACCATCGTAAAGCCCAGCGCGTAGACGAGCGTCCAAAGATACGCGCGGTAGATGGTCTGGTTGCTGAAGACGATCTCGTAGCCCTTGACGTTGAACTCCTTGGGCCAGATGCCGACGCTGCCGCGGTCGATCATGCGGCTGGACGAAAGCGATATGGCTACGACGCGGATGAAGGGCAAAAGCACCAGGGCGCAGCAAATCAGCAGAAACGCTATGTTCACGATGTCGAAGGAATAGCCGCCGATATGGATCTTGTTTTTCTTCGCCCGGGGCAGAAGCTGTGTCTTATTCATGGCCGCCTCCTTACCAGATGCTCTGTTCGGGATCGATGGCGCGCACGATGGTGTTCGTGGTGAGCACCAGTATGAGGCTGACCAGCGCGACCATCAGGTTGACCGCGGTGGCGTAGTCGAACCTGCCCATAGTGAGGCCTTGCGTGTAGACATAGGTGCTTATGACGTCGAGATCGGTACGGTTCGTGTTGTTCTGCAGAAGCAGTATTTTGGTAAAGTCCTGAGAGAGGATGTTGCCGGAATTCAATATCAGCACCATCGTGGTCGTCGGCAGTATCGCCGGCAGCGCCACATGGCGGATCTTCTGGAAGCGGTTCGCGCCGTCGATGTTGGCCACGTCGTACAGCGAGGTGTCTACGTTCGAAAGCGCGCTGAGGTAAATGATCGAGCCCCAGCCGGCGCCCTGCCAGATCGCGGAACCGATGTAGAAGAGCATGAAGTATCTCGTGCCCTCATTCATGTTGACGGCCTGCGCGCCGAAGAGCTTGCGGATGTCGTTGAAAAGACCGTTGAGAGAGCCGAACTCGTTGAGCATCGTGCAGATGACGACGACGGAAATGAAGTGCGGAAGGTAGGAAATGGACTGAACGCCCCTTTTCAGCCATTTGGAGGCGACTTCGTTCAGCGACAGCGCCAGGATGATCGGCATGGGATAGGTGAAAATCAGCGCGAAGACGCCGACCTTTACGGTTTGCAGGATGATCTTGAGGCAGTTGACGTTGCCGAAGAATTCCTGCAGGTGCTTAAAGCCCACCCACGGGCTGCTCAGTATGCCGAAACCCGGCAGATAGTTTTTGAAGCCGATCAGCACGCCGTACATGGGGCCGTAGGAGAAAATGAACAAAAGCGTCATCGGCAGCACGCACAGCGCCACCAGCGTCCTCTGTTTCCACAGAAGCCTGAAAAAGCCCAGGAAACGGTTTTTCTTTGCGATGCCGGGATAAGTCCTTGAATGTGCTTCGGTCATAGTAGCACCTCATAACAGTCGGTCGAACGCTTCCGATAAGAAAAACTCCGGTTTGATGACAAGGTGACAAAGACATTTTTCAGCCTGTAACGATTATAGCCAATCCTGAACGGACTGTCAATACGAAATCAAACTCAATTTTACTAAATTTGCATAAATTTAACTATAATAATCCGATCGGTCGAACTAAAATTTTAGTTGTGCCGACAAGGCCCGCCTCGCGCGGCGCGGGTTGCGCAGTCGCTTCTGCGTCCCGTTTTCCCCGTGTACGGGTTTTGGAGCAAACGGCGTGCGAAACAGAATACTAAATTTTTACTTGATTTTTTATATCCGTAAACTAATAATTTTAGTTGCAAAAGGGGCTTTCCTTTTCCCGCGGCATAGTGTATAATCCTTTCAGAGCATTCCGGAGGTGGTTCGCATGGCGATGGAAAAAATATGGTTCGGAGGCGACTACAATCCCGACCAGTGGGACGAAAAGACCGTACTCGAGGATATGCGCCTGTTCAAAAAGGCACACATAAATCTGGTGACGCTGCCCGTGTTTTCCTGGGCGAAGCTCGAACCCCGCGAGGGAGAATACGATTTCGGCTGGCTGGATAAGCTGATGGATCTCTTCGCACAAAACGGCCTCGGCGTAAACCTGGCCACGCCCACCGTCGCGCAGCCCGCGTGGATGAGCGCGAAATATCCCGAGGTGCTGCCGGTGGACATCGCGGGGCGCAGGCGCAACCACGGCATGCGCGTTATGTTCTGCTACAACAGCCCCGTCTACAGGGAGCGCGCGGCCGCCATTGCAGGCGCCATGGCAAAGCGGTACGCGGGCCATCCGGCGCTGAAACTCTGGCACGTGGCCAACGAATACGGCACCTACTGCTATTGCCCGATCTGCCGAAGCAAATTCATTCTCTGGCTCAAAAACCGCTACGGTACGCTTGAGAAGCTCAACGAGCGCTGGTACACCTCCTTCTGGGGGCGGACGCTCACCGACTGGGAGGAGATCAACCTGCCCAGCGAGCTCAACGACGACTACCGCTTTAATCCCACCATCCAGCTCGATTACATGCGCTTCGTGACCGACTCGACCGCCGACTGTTTCACCAACGAGTACGACGCCATACGCCGCTTCAGCGACAAGCCCATCCAGACCAACATGTCCGGCTATATAAAGAAGCTCGACCAGTTCGTCATGGCCTCCCGCATGGACGTCGTGGGCTGGGACAATTACCCTTCTCCCCTGCACGATAAATCCCTCGTCGCGCTCAAGCACGACATCATGCGCGGTCTCAAGGGCGGACAGAGCTTTCTTCTGGCAGAGCAAAGCCCGAACCAGCAGAACTGGCAGCCCTACAACAAGCTCAAGCGCCCCGGGGAAGTGAGGATGCTGACCTATCAGGCGCTGGCGCACGGCGCGGACAGCTGCCTGTTTTTCCAACTGCGGCAGAGCTGCGCGGGGCAGGAAAAATTCCACGGCGCGGTGGTCGGCGTATCCGGCCGGGAGGACACGCGGGTATTTAAGGAAGTGACGCAGCTTGGCGCGGAGCTCGAAAAGTTTTCGCCCGTGCTGCCGGGCATGAGAAGCAAGGCGGACGTGGGCATGCTGTTCGACTGGAACAACTGGTGGGCGCTGGAAAATTCGTCCGGGCCCAACCGGGACATCGACTATCTGGACTGCGTGAACCAATATTATAAGGCGTTTTACGAAAAGAACATCGCCGTGGACGTACTGTCCTGCAAGAGCAGTTTCGAAGGTTACAGAGTGATCGTGCTGCCCATGCTGTACATGTTCCGGGGCGATCTCAAAGACAGGCTGGAAGCCTACGTCAGGGGCGGCGGCACGCTGATCGCCACGGCGATGAGCGGCCTCGTGGACGAAAACGACCAGCTGCCCGCGCAGGACTATCCCGCTTATCTGAGAGACGTGCTGGGCCTTCGGATAGAGGAGACCGACGCGCTTCTCAAGGACAGGGAAAACGCGATCGAGCTGGACGGCAAAGAATATTCCTGCCGTCTGGTGTGCGACGTCGTTCACACCGAAGGCGCAAAGGTGCTCGGGCGTTTCACGGGTGAATTCTACGCCGGAAGCCCCGCGGTCACGCTGAACGAATACGGGCGCGGCAGGGCGTACTACGTCGCTTCGCAGCCCGAACAGGCGCTTTTGTCGCATCTGATCGACGGCCTGGGGCTTAAGCCCGTACTGGACCATACGGGGGAAATGGAAATCACGCGGCGCGAAAACGGGGAAAGCGTCGTCTTTTTCGCGCTCAATCACGGCAAAAGCGACGCCGAAGTGCGGCTGGGAGGCGGAGAATTTACGAATCTTCTGACCGGCGAAACCGTGCGCGGCGAAGCCACTGTAAAGCCCAACGACGTCGGCGTTTTCACGGCCCGAAAGGAGGACTTGGCATGACGTCAAAGGAAAGGTTCCTTGCAACCCTTGAGCGCAGAACTGTGGACAGGCCCGCCTGCTGGGTGGGCATGCCCGATCCGAAGAGCCTGCCCGCGCTGTTCGAATACTACGGCGCAAAAGACATGGCCGGCTTCAAGGCCGCGCTGGACGACGACGTATACCCCATCGAGCCGCCCTACGAGAGCGAGACCGCAAGCGCCATCTACGCGGCGTTCGACTGGTATAAGCGCGGCAACGTGGACAAGGTCAACCGCACGCTGACGACGCCCGGCTTCTTTGCCGACAGCGAGGACGTGAGCGAGGTGGACGAATTCGACTGGCCTGAGCCCGAAAAATACATGGACCCCGAAGAGATGGAGCGACGTTTTTCCGCCCTTCCAAAGGACAAGGCCAGCGTGGGCATGGTCTGGAGCGCGCATTTTCAGGATACCTGCGCAGCTTTCGGCATGAACAACTGCTTTATGAACATGATCGACAATCCCGAGCTCGTGCACGCGGTGAACGAGCGCATCGTGGATTTTTATCTGAAGGCCAACGAAATTTTCTATAAAGCCGCGAAGGGACGGCTCGACAGCGTGATCATCGGAAACGACATGGGCACGCAGCGGGGGCTTATGCTCTCGCCGGAGCTGATCGGGAAATTCGTGCTGCCCGGCTGTAAGCTTTTGACCAAACAGGCGCACGCGTACGGGATCAAGGTGATCTATCACTCCTGCGGCTCGATCGTCCCGATCATAGAGATGCTTACGGACGCGGGCGTGGACGCGATCCACCCCATACAGGCAAAGGCCGCCGGCATGAAGGCCGAGGAGCTGAAGGAGCGCTTCGGAAACGCGGTCTCCTTCGTGGGCGGCGTGGACACACAGGAGCTTTTGGTCAAAGGCCCCGCCGAGGCGATCAGAAAACGCGTATTCGAGCTGAGGGAGCTCTTCCCCACCGGGCTCGTGCTCTCGCCCAGCCACGAGGCCGTGCTGCCGGACATACCGCCCCGCCACATCGCGACGATGTTCGAGGCGGCCAAAAGCGCGCTGACAGTGTAAACGTCCGCGCGGATCCCGTCACAAAAGTGCTGTAAAAGAGGCTCATCCATGAAGATCGAATTGCCCTACGGCAGGGAAAAGCTTGCGCTGGAAATCGAAGACGCGCGTGTTCGGGGCGTGCTGTTCTCCCGCATCGAGGAATACGACCCGGGCGCCGGGCAGGAGGAGCTCGTCCGGCGGGCGCTGCAAAATCCCGTCGCGTCCGCGCCGCTTTGCGAGCTTGCGCGCGGGAAAAAGCGCGTGACGGTCATCGCCAGCGACCACACTCGGCCGGTGCCCAGCCGCATACTGATGCCCGCGCTCTTAAGCGAGATCCGCCGCGGAAACCCCGAAGCGGAAATCACGATCCTCATAGCGACCGGCTGCCACAGGGGCACGACCCGGGAGGAGCTCAGGGAAAAATTCGGAGACGAGATCGCGCAGCGCGAAAACATCGTCGTGCACGACTGCGACGACACTTCCCTGCTGACGCCGCTGGGCACGCTGCCCTCCGGCGGAGAGTGCCGCGTGAACCGTCTTGCCGCAAAGGCCGATCTGCTCGTTTCGGAAGGCTTCATCGAGCCACACTTTTTCGCCGGCTTCTCCGGCGGGCGCAAATCCGTACTGCCCGGCGTTGCCGCGCGCGAAAGCGTGCTCGCGAACCACTGCGCGGAGTTCATCGCCGACCCGCGGGCGCGGGCGGGAAGCCTGAACGGGAACCCCATCCACCGCGACATGGTGTGGGCTGCCGAAAAAGCGGGGCTCAAATTCATACTGAACGTGGTTTTGAACGCCCAAAAGCATATCATTCATGCCGTCGCGGGCGATTTCGTAAAGGCTCACGAGGCCGGCTGCCGTTTTCTGGACGGGCAGTGCGGCGCCGCGCCTGCTCCGGCGGACATCGTCGTCACCACCAACGGCGGCTATCCGCTGGATCAGAACATCTATCAGGCGGTCAAGGGCATGACGGCGGCGGAGGCGACCGTAAACCCCGGCGGCGTCATCGTAATGCTGGCAAAGTCAAACGACGGCCACGGCGGAGAAGCGTTCTGCCGCGAGCTCACCACTTCGGACGACCCCGAACGGCTCATGGCCGGCATCCTCGCGCGCGGCCGCAGCGAGACGAAACCGGATCAGTGGCAGGCGCAGATCTTCCTGCGCGTCCTCAAAAAGGCGAAGATCGTCTATCTTTCGGACGCGGACGACAGCCTGGTCCGCAGCCTGCACATGCACCCCGTTCACACGCTGAGCGAAGCCATGGCGCGTGCGGACGAGCTGCTCGGGCGAAAGGGCGCCCCCGTGACCGTCATACCGGACGGCGTGAGCGTCATCGTGCGCTGAAGCGCCATGGCCGCTTTTATAGAATGACAGAACGAACGAAAACGATGAAGCTTTACTTTGCCCCCATGGAGGGCATCACCGACGGCGTCTACAGGCGCGTCTTTCATGAATACTTCGGCGGCGCGGACAAGTATTTCGCGCCCTTTCTGAGCCCCTCGGGCGATTTTCGCATCACACACCGCGAGAAGCGCCAGCTGCTGTGCGATCTGGGCGCGCCGTATACCGTCGTGCCGCAGCTGCTGGTGCGGGAAACCGAAACGCTCGCGCCCGCTTTTGAAAAGCTCGGCGGATTCGGTTTTACGGAAACAAACCTGAACCTCGGCTGTCCCTCGGGCACCGTGACCGCAAAGGGCAAAGGCGCGGGGCTGCTCAGGGACTTGGACGCCCTCAGGCGCCTGCTGGACGCGGCGTTCCGCCTGCGGGGAGACATGCGCCTGTCGGCCAAGACGCGCATCGGCTTTGCGTCCGCGGACGAGTGGCCGCGCATTTGGGACGCGCTGAGGAGCTATCCCTTCGCGGAGCTCATCGTCCATCCGCGAACCCGCGAGGAATACTACCGCGGCGGCACGCACCCGGAAGCGCTGGAAACGTGCGGGGACGCGCCGTTTCCTGTTTTTTACAACGGCGACGTGTTCTCCCCCGCAGACGCGCAGGCGCTCGAAGAGAAGCTCGGCTTTCTCAGCGGCTTCATGCTGGGGCGCGGGCTCGTGGCGAACCCCTCTCTGGCGCTCGAATTGCGATTCGGCGAAGGTCTTCAGGCGCAAAAGCTCAAGGCCTTCCACGCCGCGCTCACATGCG
>JAEEGL017363153.1_pt1 | contig 11221 bp, 7 predicted proteins | sample 9134231 | NCBI WGS metagenome assembly JAEEGL01 (sample SAMN16246548, study PRJNA631951) | gut metagenome | biome: gut microbiome; feature: rumen; material: fiber-attached | host: Bos | place: Iran: Karaj | collected 2018-10
AACTGTGGTGAAATAGGTCATATGTTTATTGATTATGTTCATAATTATAAATGTACATGTGGCTTAGAAGGCTGCTTAGAGACTGTTTCTTCAGCAACAGGTATTGTAAGGCTTGCTAAAGAATATTTTGATTCATATAAGACTAAATTAGATAAAAATAATTTAACTGCAAAAGCAGTTTTAGATGCAGCAAAGGAAAATGATGAATTAGGATTATTTGTTTTAGATAGAGTTGCTTTCTATTTAGGAAAAGCTATTTCTATTATTGAGCTTGCTGTTGATGTAGATACATTCTACATTGGTGGTGGAGTTAGTAATGCAGGTGATATTTTAATTAACAAAATAAGCGAATATTATAATAAATTTGCACATTTTGCAATTAAAAATATTAATATAAAAAGAGCTAAGCTTGGAAATGATGCCGGAATGCTTGGCGCTGCATATTTGATATAATTTAAATAATTAATGTTGATTTTAAAGGCTGTTTTATCAGCCTTTATATTTTTCTTGAGCAATTATAAAAAAGTAGTATAATAATTTTGTTTGGATGTGATATTTTGGTTGCTACTATAATTTTATCTATTATAGGTATATTAGGTATGCTATTATGCATTTTTAAAATACCTAATATAAAATATAAAGATCATACAATAGATACATTTTATTTACCTATTTTATTGGTTGCGTTAATATTTTTAATTTTTCCTTTATTTGATAAATCAAATTTATTTAATATTTTATTTTCAAATTCAAAATTAAATCCATTAAAAATATTAGCTTTATTTATTTCTGTATCTTTTATATCTATTGTATTAGATGAAGCAGGCTTCTTTTCATATATTGCGATTAAATTCATTAATAAATTTAAAGCTAGTCAATATACATTATTTTTCTCTTTATATTTTTTAATATCTATATTAACTATATTCACATCAAACGATATCGTTATTTTAACATTTACGCCTTTTATACTTTATTTTGCTAAAAGGGGTAATATAAATCCCATTCCTTTTTTGATAATGGAATTTGTGGCCGCAAATACATATTCAATGCTTTTACCAATTGGAAATCCAACTAATGTTTATTTATCTAGTATTTATGAATTAGATTTTATTTCTTATGTTAAAAAAATGATTTTACCAACAATATTAATTGGTATAACTTCAATTTCAATTTTAGTTTTATTATTTAGAAATGATTTAAAGAAAAAAATAGAAGTGTTTGATGATAAAGAAGTATTTATGAAAAATAAATTAATTTGTATAATTTCTTTATCTATCTTATCTTTAACAACTATATTTTTAGTAATAAGTAATTATATTAATTTAGAAATGTGGGTTATAGCCTTATCATTTGGAATTATTTTATTAACATTTATAATTACATATTCATTGATAAAGAAAAATCATTTATATGTAACATTACCATTAAGAAGATTACCTTATAGCTTAATTCCTTTTATTTTATCAATGTTTGTTATAATAATGGGATTAGAATCATATGGTGTTTTTGAAAATATAAGTAAATTATTTGAAAAAATATCAAATGAAAATTTAAAAGAAATTGTTTATTTAATATCTTCAACAATTTCATGTAATTTAGTTAATAATATACCAATGACTATTGCCTTTGGTTCTATTTTACAAAATACAGAAAATATTAATTTAGTTTATGCGACTATAATTGGTTCTAATATAGGAGCTATTTTATCTCCTGTTGGAGCTTTAGCTGGTATAATGTGGTTAAGAATTTTAAAACAAAATAATGTTGACTATGGATTCTTAAAATTTTTAAAGAATGGTTCTATAATAACATTAGGATTATTAATAGCTGGAAGCATTGCTTTATTAATTATTTAAAATTGTAATAATTTGAAATAAATCTTACATATGATATAATTAAATTAACGAACGGAGTTGAAAATTATGTCATATGTTTTTTTATCTTTAGGGATAATTTTTTTGGTTTTATTTTTAATATTTAGAAATAAATTTGGATCTATTATAGCCATTTTATTTAAAACATTAACATCCTTAATGTTTATTGTATGTGCATTATCATCAATGCTTATAAATAATATAATAAATATAACATCTGCATTAATTGTTATTGGATTAATATGTGGAATGATAGGAGATATATTATTAGATTTTAAAGTTTATTTTAAAACATTAAATATAAATTATAATGTTCCAATTAAAGACCATGACCTTTTAATGTATTCTGGTATGGCATCATTTGGAGTGGGACATATTTTATTTATAATTGGTGTTTATTTAAATTCTAATAATTTATATCTTAATTTAATATATTCATTGTTAATAGGATTTGTTTTAATAAGCTTAATATTATTAATTTCAATTAAATTAATGAAGATGAATTTTAGACAATTTTTTATTCCTTCATACATTTATGGATTCTTATTATCTACCTTTGTTATATTTATGATTTTTATATTAATTAATAATAATTCTTTAACAAATGTATTATTAATTATAGGCTCTATATTATTTATTTTATCTGATTTAGTATTATCTATGACTTATTTTTCTAAAGAAGAAGATTATAAAAAAGAAGGTATTTTAAATCCTGAGAGTAGATTTATGATTTCACTAAATCATATATTATATTATGGAGCTCAATTTTTTATTGCTATAAGTATATTATTTATGTAAATAAAAAATATTTATTAGTAAATATAAATTATATATGATAAAATAATAAAGAATTTGTAAAGGAGTTTTTAATATGATTATAGCTTTAACTTATAATAAAGAAGATAACACAGTTTTTGGACACTTTGGTGCTGCAGAATATTTTTATTTATATGATTTAGAAAAAGAAGAAGGAAAAGTTATTGATAATGGTGGCTTTTCTCATGCAACATTAGTTCCATATTTAAAGAATATAGGTGTAAATGTACTTATTTGTGGCGGAATTGGAAGTCATGCAATAGAATTATTAGAAAAGAATAATATTAAAGTATATCCAGGCGCAAGTGGTGATGTTATGGATGTCATTAATAAATTAAAAAATAATAAATTAATTGCTAATTTGGGTGCAGTTCACGAGTGCTCTCATAACCATTAATTATAAATAAAAAGCCGTTTTACGGCTTTTTTGCTTGATATTATTTATTAATTTTTTCTTCAAATTTGTTTTTATTTGTTGTATTTTTTATTTCAATTGGATAATTACCTGAAAAGCATGCATCACAGAAATTGCATTTAGTATTAGCTAATTTATGAGCTCCTTCAATAGATAAATAAGCTAAAGAATCAGCTCCTATGTGTTTAGCAATATCTTTTACATTATCATATTGGCAAGCGATTAGATTTTCTTCTGAATCTATATCTGTACCAAAATAGCATGGATGCTTAAATGCAGGTGAGGAAATACGTAAATGAACTTCTTTAGCACCGTTATCTTTTAATAATTTAATAATGTGAGCAGAAGTAGTTCCTCTTACTATTGAGTCATCTATTAGGATAACTCTTTTATCTTTTATTGTTTCTTTAACCACATTTAATTTTATTTTAACTGTGTTTTGTCTTTCTTCTTGAGTAGGCTTTATAAAGCTTCTACCCATATATTTGTTTTTAACAAAGCCCATACCATAAGGTATTTTTGATTCTTGTGAATAACCCATTGCAGCATCGATTCCTGAATCAGGTACACCAATTACTATATCGGCATCAACAGGTGATTCTTTCGCTAATATTTTTCCAGCATTAAGTCTTGCTTGGTGTACTGATGCACCTTCAATAATAGAATCTGGTCTTGAAAAATAAATAAATTCAAAAACACAAAGAGAAGTCTTGTCAGATTTTATAAAATCAGATTTTAATCCTTCTTTAGAAATGGTTAATATTTCACCTGGAGCTATATCTCTTATGAATTCTCCATCTACTGAATCTATTGCGCAAGATTCTGAAGCTATTATATAGCCTCCTGTTTTGGTTTTGCCTAAACATAAGGGTCTAAATCCGTTTTTATCTCTAAAGGCTATTAATTTAGTTGGTGACATTGCAACGCATGAGTATGCACCTTCAATTTTTAAAACTGCTTTTTTTATAGCTTCTTCAATTGATGCAGAATTTAATCTTTCTTTAACTATTTGATAAGCAATATCTTCTGTATCACTTGTTGCATGAAAAATTGCTCCATTAAGCTCAAATTGTTGTCTTAATTCTAATGCATTTGTTAGATTTCCATTATGAGCAATAGCTAAATTTCCTTTTATATGTCTTACAACAAGTGGTTGTACATTATTAATGTTGTTACCACCAGTAGTAGAATATCTAACATGACCTATTGCCATATTTCCTTTTCCAAGGTTTGTTAATGATTCTTTTGTAAATACATCGCCTACTAGGCCCACGCCTTTGTGTAAATTAAAAACTCCATCATCTGATACAACAATGCCTGCAGCCTCTTGGCCTCTATGCTGTAAAGCATATAAGCCAAAATAAGTTGTTTGAGCTACATTTGTTCTTTGAGGTTCAAAAATACCAAAGACTCCACATTCTTCATGAATTGAATTAAACATAATTATTTACCACTATTTCCGTAATTTTTTAATACTCTTGCAGAAGGATCATTTACATTGCAGTTTTCCCAATTCTTATTAGGCATCCAGAAATCTACAATCATATCGCTTTGATTTGGATAATATTTTTCAAATATTTCTCTATAAAGTAATGATTCTTTTGTAAATGGTCTTGCATGATCGTATTTTTTTATTAATGTATCATATTCTAAATCAGAATAATAAGAATTAGCATATTCTTTTAAATAATCTACCATTGAATGACCAACGGCATCAGAAAATGCTGCTTTTTCTCTCATTAAAATATCATACGGTAATATGTTATCATTTTCAAACGCATGTCTCAATAGGTATTTACCCATATTGTAATGATTTAATTTCATTTCTGGGTTTATACTCATTACATAATTAACAAATGCTAAATCTCCAAAAGGAACTCTTGCCTCTAAAGAATTAGCTGAAATACATCTGTCTGCTCTTAAAACATCATACATATGTAATTCTTTAATTCTTTTAATTGATTCTTTTTGAAATTCAATTGCATTAGGGGCAAAATCTGTATATTTATATCCAAATAATTCATCTGATATTTCACCTGTTAATAAAACTTTTATATCAGATTCATTATGAATGGCTTTACATAAAAGATACATACCAATAGAAGCTCTAATTGTTGTAATATCATATGTTCCTAATATTTTTATAACTTCATCTAAAGCATTTAAAACATCATCTTTTGTAATTGTTATTTCATGATGATTAGAATGAATGAAGTCACTAACCTTTTTAGCATATTTTAAATCAATTGCATCTGTGTTCATACCAATAGAATATGTTTTTATAGGTGCTTTTAGTTTGTTTGCAGCAATTGCGCAAACTAAAGAAGAATCTAATCCACCTGAAAGTAAAAAGCCAACAGGAACATCTGAATCTAATCTTTTATTTACACCTTCAATTAATAAATCTCTAATGTTTTTACAAACATTTTCTAAATTATCATTTGTTTCTTTTGCGAATTCTGTAATGTCATTATAACATACAAATCTTCCATCTTTGTAATAATGTCCTGGTGGGAATGGTAATACTTTTTTAGCTATATTTATTATACATTTAGGTTCTGAGGCGAATATTATTTTATGGTCTTCATCATATCCATAATATAAAGGTCTTATACCAATTGGATCTCTTGCGGCTATAAAATCTTCATTTAATTCATCATAAATAATTAATGCAAATTCTGCATCTAAAGTCTTAAACATTTCTGGTCCATATAGTTCATATAAGGGAAGAAGTATTTCACAATCTGAACCAGATTTGAATTCATAACCTTTTTCTTCTAATTCTTGTTTTCTTTTTCTAAAACCATAAATTTCTCCATTGCAGACTAAATGATAATTTTTATAACTAAATGGCTGCATACCATTTTCTTCAATTCCCATAATAGATAATCTTTTAAAGCCTAATCTAGCATTAGCAAATTCTAAATATCTTTCCATATCAGGTCCACGAGAAGTAGATTCGTTGAAGCCTTCCTGGACTTTATCGAAATTTTTTAAACTTGAATATCCTAATATTGAACACATAATTATAACTGCTCCTTTTATATGAATTTAATGTGCCACTGTCTTAGTGGCACATTTTATTATTCTTCATCTTGTAAAGCGTCGTAACCTTCTTCACCGGTACGAACCTTTATAACATTTAATACATCATATACGAAAATCTTACCATCACCGATATGACCTGTATATAAAATCTTTTTCGCTTTTTCAATTACATCGCGAACTGGCACCTTAGCTACAACCATTTCAACCTGAATTTTAGGAAGAAGTGTTGCTTCAACCTGAATACCACGATAATATTCAGGTTTTCCTTTTTGTTGACCACAACCCATTACGTGAGTTACTGTCATACCTGTAATACCTAAAGATAGAAGACCATCTTTAAGTTTATCAAGCATTCGTTCTTTACAAACAATTTCAATCTTTGTAAATTTAGTTCCTTTTGTTGTTTTAGCAGGAACTGCTGCATCATTTTCACTTAAATGGGTAACTGATACAGCTTCAGCAACTGGCACATCACCTGTAACTTCAATTGCTCCTGTATAATCGATTGATTCAACTTGAGCAACAAAATCAGGGTATGCTGAAATTAAACCATGTTCAGAAATATCTAAACCTCTAATTTCTTCTTCAGGTGTAGCACGTAGGAATGGAGTTTTACCATCTTTACGCTTAATTAGTTTCATAACACCGAAGATTAAGAATGCCCATGCGGCTGTCCAAGCACATACAGCTAAAACACCGATTACTTGGATTCCAAGTTGTGCAAATCCATGTCCATAGAATAATCCTGTTGTTGTTGAGAATAATCCACAAGCAATTGTTCCCCATAAACCATTTAAGAAATGTACAGAACATGCACCAACTGGATCATCTATATGACATACCTTATCAAAGAATTCTACACCGAATACTAAAATGAATCCGGCAGCAATACCAATGAAAACAGAACCAACTAAATCAACTCTTGAACAACCAGCAGTTATTGCAACAAGTCCAGCTAATGAACCATTTAGTGTCATTGATACATCTGGTTTACCATTTTTAAACCAAGTAATCATCATTACTGTTACTGTTGCTAAAGATGCAGCAATAGTAGTAGTCATAAATACTTGACCCATACCTTCATATCCACCCCATGTTGTACATGCAGCTGGGTTAAAACCATACCAACCGAACCATAAAATGAATACACCTAATGCACCAACTAATACGTTATGACCTTGAATGGCATTGATTTTAACAACCTTACCATTTTCATCCCTTGTATATTTACCAATTCTTGGTCCTACCATATATGCACCAATTAAGGCTGTTAAACCACCAACCATATGAATAGAACATGAACCAGATAAATCGATGAAGCCTTGAGCTGTTCCATCAATTAAGCCCCAGCTTTGAGCTAATTGTTGTAACCAACCATTGTTTCCTACACCCCAGTTCCAATAAGCTTCAACTGGATAAACAATAGCTGAAATAATCATTGAATAAATACAATATGCTTTAAAATTAGTTCTTTCTGCCATAGCACCAGAAACGATTGTTGCTGTTGTTGCACAGAAAACTAAATTGAATATAAAATCAGTCCAATTGTATGTTGCAGCTTCACTAAACATTCCTTTATAAACTTGAGCTGCATCACCAAATAAACCACCTGCAATGGCATTTTCTGCACATAGGATTGGTCCACCAATTAAAATGAATGTAACTGTACCTAAGCAGAAGTCCATTAAATTTTTCATTGTGATATTACCTGTGTTTTTAGCTCTTGTGAAACCAGCCTCACACATAGCAAAACCAGCCTGCATGAAAAATATTAATGCAATAGCAATTAATTTCCAAATTTGGAAATCCCATCCTGAACTCATATAAAACTCCTAACCCTTCTTATATTTAATAACTTTTCTTATGTTTTTTTATTTTACGCTATATAATAAATCACCATATGAAATGAATGGCCAATATTCTTTTGAAACAATTAATTCTAGATTATCGATAATATCTCTTACATCTGACATAATAGTTAATACATTATCTTTTAGATACATTGATAAATCTTCAACTTTAGTAATAGTTTTTGCTTTTTCTAATGCTCTTTCTAATTTAGATTTTAATGAATAAATATTAGCTTCAGCAGAAGAAATAGTTTTTAATGTTTCATATTCATAAGCTGAATCTAATCCTAATTCTTTTTTGTTCTTATATGAATCAATTAAAAAATTAGAAAATTTAGTGATTGAAGGCAAATAATATTTATTAATCATATCTAATGCAGTTTCAGCTTCGATATTAACAACTTTTGTATAATGCTCTTGAGCAATTTCATATCTTGCTTTTATTTCTGATATTGAATAAATTTCATGAGATGTAAATAAATCGATATTCTTTTTATTTAAGTAATGAGGTAAAGCTTCTGGTGTTGATTTTAAATTTAATAAACCACGTTTTTCAGCTTCACTAACCCATGATTCATCATAACCATTACCGTTAAATATAATACGTTTATGTTCAATGATTGTTTTCTTGATTAATTCATGTAAATCATTTTCGAAATCTTTTGATTTTTCTAAAATGTCAGCAAATTTCTTTAATTCTTCAGCAACAGCTGTATTTAACATAATGTTTGCACATGAAATTGATTCAGAAGAACCAACAGCTCTAAATTCAAATTTGTTTCCTGTAAATGCAAAAGGAGAAGTTCTGTTTCTATCTGTTGCATCTTTAGGAAGCTTTGGTAATACATCAACACCAATTTTTAATGAATTAGATCCTTTAGAAGCTAAAGGTTTACCTGTTTCAATTGAATCTAATACTAAAGCTAAATCATCACCAACAAACATTGAAATGATTGCTGGAGGTGCTTCATTTGCACCTAAACGGAAATCGTTAGAAGCACTTGCTACTGAAATTCTTAATAAATCCTGATATTCATCAACTGCTTTAATAACAGCAACTAAGAATAATAAGAATTGAGCATTTTCAATTGGTGTATCACCAGGCTCTAATAAGTTTAGACCTGTATTTGTTGAAATACTCCAGTTGTTATGTTTACCAGAACCGTTAACACCTTTAAATGGTTTTTCATGTAATAAACATACCATATCATGCTTTTTAGCAACTTTTTGCATAATTTCCATTGTTAATTGGTTGTTATCAGCTGCAATATTTGTTGTTGAGAAGATAGGAGCTAGCTCATGTTGAGCAGGAGCTACTTCGTTATGTTCTGTTTTAGCAAGAATTCCTAATTTCCATAATTCTTTATTTAAATCATTCATGAATTCTTGAACTCTTGGTTTAATAACACCAAAATAATGATCATCTAATTCTTGTCCTTTTGGAGGCTTAGCACCAAATAATGTTCTTCCTGTATAAATTAAATCAGGTCTCTTTAAATAAGCATCCTTATCAATTAAGAAATATTCTTGTTCAGGACCTACTGTTGTTTTAACTGATGTAACTTCAGTATGTCCAAATAATTTTAATACTCTTAATGCTTGTTTATTGATTGCTTGCATTGAACGTAGAAGTGGAGTTTTCTTATCTAAAGCTTCACCGCTATATGAACAGAAAGCAGTAGGAATACATAAACATTTATCTTTAATAAATGCATAACTTGTTGGATCCCATGCTGTGTAGCCTCTTGCTTCACATGTAGCACGAAGTCCTCCTGAAGGGAATGATGATGCATCAGGTTCACCTTTTACAAGTTCTTTTCCTTTAAATTCCATAATAACTCTTCCATCACTTTCTGGTGAAATGAAGCTATCATGCTTTTCAGCTGTGATTCCTGTCATTGGTTGGAACCAGTGAGTGAAATGTGTAGCACCAAGTGATATTGCCCATTCTTTCATTGCTTGAGCAACACTATTTGCAACACTAATATCTAATTCTTTTCCATCCTGAATAGTTTTCTTTAGTGATTTATAAACATCACTAGAAAGCTTGGATTTCATTGTTTTGTCATCAAAAACTAATGATCCAAAATAATCTGTAACTTGTTCCATATAATCCTCCTTAAAAAACAAAAAAGGCAGGAAGTGAGATCACTCTCAGGCTTCCTTGCCTCTATGGCTATATTCTAATACAACAACAAATTGATGTCAACAAGTTTTTTGAGTAAAATTTCAAAATGATGGATTTTTTCAAATTTAATTTAAAAAATTAATGTGATTTTAGATTTTTATTTTATTTCCTATTGACTAAAGGTTCGTTTTAGTATATGATACACACATAGGAACAAGGGTGTTCGTCTTTTTTATGGGACGAATGCCCTTTTTTTATATAAGAAGGAAGGGAAATAAAATGGTTGAACAGAAGAAAGTAGGTTTATATGATCCAAGTTATGAGCATGATGCTTGTGGTATTGGTGCGATTGCTCAAATAAAAGGTATTAAGACTCATCAAACAATAAAGGATGCTTTAAATATTTTAATTCACCTTGAACATAGGGGTGGTACTGGTGCTGAGGATAATTCAGGCGATGGTGCTGGTATCTTATTTCAAATTCCTGATAAATTCTTTAGAAGTGAAAAGCTTGATTTTGTTTTACCAAAATTAGGCTCTTATGGCGTTGGTCAAATTTTCTTAAGCAAAAATGAAGAAATTAGAAATAAAGAAATTTCTTTAATTGATGAAACATTTAAGCGTGAAGGATTAGAAGTATTAGGTTATAGAAGAGTTCCTGTTGATACATATGGTATTGGAGAAACAGCTTTAAAGACTATGCCTTATGTTATGCAAATATTTGTTAATAAGCCTTCTGATATGGAAGAAGGTTTGCCTTTTGAAAGAAAATTATATGTTGTAAGAAGAGTTATTGAAACTATTGCTATAAAAGGAAAATTAAAATTATACTTCTGTTCATTATCATCTAGAACTATTGTTTATAAAGGAATGCTTGTATCTACACAGGTTAGAGACTTTTATCTTGATTTAAAGGATACAAATGTAGAAACAGCTATTGCGCTTGTTCACTCTAGATTTTCAACTAACACATTCCCTTCATGGGAAAGAGCACATCCTAATAGATATTTATGTCATAAAGGTGAAATTAATACTATTAGAGGTAACGTTAATAATGTAAGAAGCCGTGAAGGTTTATTTGAATCTG
>JAEEGL017402130.1_pt1 | contig 11221 bp, 9 predicted proteins | sample 9134231 | NCBI WGS metagenome assembly JAEEGL01 (sample SAMN16246548, study PRJNA631951) | gut metagenome | biome: gut microbiome; feature: rumen; material: fiber-attached | host: Bos | place: Iran: Karaj | collected 2018-10
GGTGTTTGAAAAGATTCTTAATTTTTTTGTTTTCATAAAATTATGCAAAAAATGGGTCAAAAAAGTTGCCAAAAAAAAGGTACCTTTTATGTGACAATAGGGTTGAGGAATTTTTAGTCTTTACAAAAAAATAAAAGAGGGAAAAATGACAAACAAATCGCTAATATTTGCGGGTATTTTTGCCGCAATTCTGGGGAACAATGCATTTGCAACCGGTGAAAACACAGTCACATCTAAATCCTATGTAGATGCAATGGACGCAACAAAGCAAGATAAGATTACCGCCAAGACATCCGGTAATGTGGTCACATATAACGGCACCAATGCCAATGGTCAGGCACAATTCGATGAACGCGCAATTTTTGATTATGAAACCAGTGGTGAATGGGATGAAAATAACGAGTACCAACTTGCGGATGGTCACGAAGGCGATTTGATGACCGCCGGTGATGTGATACCGGCTATAAACGATATGTATAATGCAATAGCCGATGTGGGCAACAATGCGAACAATGCAATAACAAATGTGAACAATGAAATAACAAATATAAATAACCAGTTAAACGGCCAGACATTGGAATCCATTGGTGTTCCGTCGTTAACCTGTGCTAACCAGGAATGCACACTGTATCAAGTGACGACTAATGCGGGCATCGCACATAAATTATACAGTTGCACGACTGCGACCGTTGCCACAGATTGTCCGGCATGTGGAACGGGAACAAAACAGGCATGTGTTGATAGTATATGCAAATGCAACGCGTGCAAAGCCGACGGTGTGCTGGTATCAAGTTCATCAGAATGTTGTTCAGGACAGAGTTCAGGAGGCATGTGTTGTGGCAAACCCGGCAGTGACTTCGAGTGTGGAAACAAATAAAAAAACGCCCGTTTGGGCGGTTTTTTTATGATATTTTATTTGAATATAATCTTTTTAGGGCGCAATTTAATATAAATATTGTTGGAAAATGTGGTAAATATTTTCAATATTATGCGGCTTTTTTAATGCCGGTTTTGATATCGCGAACGTATTTACGCAATTCGTCAATAGAAACCAGTTTGCCATCGCGCTTTTCCGCCGACCAGTAATCCCAGCCATTAAAACTGGTACAATGCTGGATACGTGCCGCCATTACATGGATAGATGCCTTGCCATACAAACTGTGCACCAGGTTTCCATCGGATGAAATCATAACGCGTTCGCCGCGCGGACTGACCAATGTTTGACCGGGATAGAGCAATCCGCCATCAATCAATTCGCGAAATGCCACACGGACTTCGTCGCGTTTCGGTTTTGCAACCTCGATTTCCGACAAATCAAGTGGTGTAATATTCGCAACGCGTTCGCGTGCCGCGGCGACATAGGATTCTTCGCGGTCAATACCAATAAATTGCCGCCCCAGTTCGCGTGCCGCCGCCGCCGTCGTTCCCGAACCAACAAATGGGTCCAGTATGATATCGCCCGCCTTGGTTGATGCCAAAATAACCCGCCGCAATAAATCCATCGGCTTTTGCGTGGTGTGCAGGCTTTTACCAGTTTCGTCTTTTAACCGTTCTTCGCCAAGGCATATATTCATATCCCAATTTGAACGCATTTGTTTACCACCATTCAACTTCTTCATCGTTTCATAATTAAAGGTGTATTTTCCGGTCTTGCGCGGGGTTGCCCATATCAATGTTTCGTGCGCGTTTGTAAAACGTGTGCCACGAAAATTCGGCATTGGATTTGTCTTTACCCATACAATATCATTCAAAATCCAGAATCCCATTTCTTGCAGAATCGCACCAATTTGAAAAATATTATGATATGAACCAATTGTCCACATTGCACCATCGGGTTTTAAAACACGTTTGCATTCCGCAATCCATTGACGCGTAAATTCATTGTATGCCGCCGGCGATTCAAATGCATCCCAATCATCACGCACCGCGCGTGCGGCGGTTTGATCTTCGGGTCGGTATAATGTTTTTTGCCCAAGTTGCAGATTATATGGCGAATCGGCAAACACCGCATCAACCGAACCATCGGGTATTCCGCGCATGATTTCAATGCAGTCACCTAATAAAATCTGATTCAAGTATTTTTCCATTTCTCTCTCGGTCAAGCAATTATACCATATTTTGCATGAATTTTTTTTGCACCACATATGCGAAAATTAAAAAAAAGGTCTTGATTTTTTCTAAAAATGCAATTTTTTGACTATAAAATTACTTTACAGACGCGCATCAGATTGCTAAATTATGTTGTATGAGATGTCCATATTGCAATTATGCCGACAGCCGGGTTGCCGATTCGCGCCCGGATTTGGAAAGCGGAACTATTCGTCGCCGTCGCGTTTGTAATCAGTGCGGTGCAAAGTTTTCAACCGTTGAACGGGTGCAAATGCGTGATTTAGTCGTGCGTAAAAACAGTGGTAAAACCGAACCGTTTGACCGTGAAAAACTGCGGCGCAGTATTAAATTGGCGTGTCACAATCGTGATGTTGGTGATGAACAAATTGAACGTTTGGTCGCATCGATTCAGCGCAGATTGGAAACCGAAACGGTTGATGATATGGTGACCAGTGCCCAGGTCGGCGAAATGGTTTCTGATTCGTTGTTAAATTTGGATCCGATTGCATTTGTTCGTTTTGTATCGGTCTATCGCAAGTTTTCTAAGATTTCGGATTTTAAAAAGATTATTGATACTATTCCCGAAATTACCGATGAAACCGTTGTCTGCAAATTACCAAAGACTACACTGTTCTGATGGGGCCGCAGGGGGGATAATGAAAAAAATCATAATATTTGTTGTTGCGTTTTTTATGCCGGCGATGGTATGCGCCGCACCGCGGATTGATGTCCTGTCGGATGCAGATGAAAGTTTATATGCCCAGATTTTCATGTTGCAAGATTCGGAAAAATTTTCGGTTGCCGAAAAACTGCAACGCCAATTATCTGACCCGGTTTTGATGAACGAAGTATTATACCAGCGATACTTTTCAAAAACATATCATACAACCGGAACCGAAATAAAATCATGGATGGATAAATACTATGAAATGCCGGGCGCGGTGCGTATGGAAAAATTATCCAAGAAAAAAAAGGTTGTGGTAAAATCTGCGCGCGTGCCAAGTATGTTATCGGGCGGAATGTCAATTGAAAATGCCCAGTCGGAAACATGGACGGAAAAACAGTATTCAGGTTCAACCGATAAAAATATTACAAAATTCAGAAAGGCGATTCGCAGCGGTTCAACAAAAACCGCGCGAACAATACTGGAAGAAAAATCATTTAAACGCAAACTGACCGAATCGGATTACGGCCGGCTGTCCGGACGTTTGGCATATGTTTATTATACGAATGGTGAATATGAATTGGCGAAAAAGTGGGGATTTGTTGCATCAGATGCGAATTCGGAATATGGGCTGTGGACGATGGGGTTGCTCTATTTCAAAGAGAAAAAATACAGCGAGAGCGAAAAATATTTCAGCAAGATTTTACAGTTAAAACAAATAAACAACGCACGCAAGACCGAGGCCGCATTCTGGGCCGGACGGGCCGCCGATATGCGTGGGGAACATTCGCAGGCACGGGACTATTGGCGCGTGGCGGCAACACATCCGATGGCGTTCTATGGTGCACTGGCGGCGACAATGATGGGAAATGTGCCGGAATATGAATTCTTTGAACAAGAATTTACCACCGAAGATATTGATGAACTGCGTCTTGATCGATACGGAAAAATCGCAATGGCATTGTTGCAAGTTAATCGCAAAGATCGTGCCGAAGAATATCTGAAATATATGATTACATCCAAAGTGTCAGATAAGGCATTGCATGCGATAAATGCGGTTGCAACGGCATATGGTATGCCACGCGTTTCAATTCTGGCATCGGGGGTGATTCGTGACCGGGGAATACTGGAGATTGATGATGATGTTATCTATACGGCGCAATATCCATTACCGGACTGGGAACCCATGGGTGGGTGGTCAATTGACCGGGCGTTATTACTGGCAATTACCAAACAAGAAAGTGGTTTTCGTACAAATGTTAAATCGGGTGCCGGGGCAAACGGACTGATGCAGATTATGCCAAGTACCGCTAAACGCGTTGCGCGTGCAAACAAAGTTAATATGTCCGATATTGATATGTCAAATCCAGAACATAATATGTTCTTGGGACAACAATATATTGTTGATTTGTTGGCGCACCCGAATGTGAATAATAATATTATCAAAATGCTGGTGGCATATAATGCGGGTATGGGGTCGTTGGTAAAATTTGAAAAATCTTTTACGACGGATGACCCATTGCTGTACATCGAAAGTTTTCCGGCGTATGAAACGCGTGGGTATATCAAACGGGTTATGGCGAATTTGTGGCTTTATCGTGCGCGGTTGAACCAGCCATTGACGACACTGAAAGTTTTGGCGGATTCAGAATGGCCACTGTACGACAGCCAAGACGAATATGTTCGCACCGATGAAATTCCGTATTCAATTTAGTGTGATGCGATGGTTGTGGTTCCAGATTTTTCTATTGAAAACGAAGTCGGCATGAATTTTATTGCCGGATGCGACGAGGCCGGACGCGGTCCGCTCTGTGGTCCGGTGGTTGCGGCGGCGGTGATTTTTCCAAATCGTGATATTGAAATTCCGGTGATGATACGGGATTCAAAAAAAATGTCGGCACATCAAAGGGCGGTCGCATACGATTGGATAACAAAGAATACTGTTTGGGCAACCGGCGAATGCAGTCCGGCGGAAATTGACGAATTGAATATATTATGGGCGTCTATGCGTGCGATGGAACGCGCGGTGGCGGGTTTGAAATGCACGCCCGATATATGTTTGATTGACGGAAATCGTGTGCCGGCGGGTCTCGCTGGGCGTGCGGTTGTGCACGGCGATGCGTTATCGATGTCTATTGCGGCGGCATCCATTATCGCCAAAGAAACGCGTGATAAAATCATGCATGATTTGGCGGTCCGGTTTCCAATGTATGGTTGGGATAAAAATGCCGGATATCCCACCGCGGAACATTTATCCGCGATTGAGAAATATGGTATAACGGAACACCACCGAAAAACATTTGGACCGGTCAAAAATGCCATGGAATCTGGCAACGAATCTTGACTTTTTGGGATTTTTTTTAGTATGTTTTATCTGCTAAAGCAAAAGGAGTTTGTTATGGCAGAAGAAAAGGAGAAAATATGAAACTGCGGACACTTAGTGGGGTTGATTTGCGTGGAAAATATGTTTTGCTGCGCGATGATTTTAATGTGCAGATTGTTGATGGCAAAATTACCGAAGGGTTCCGTATAGAGCGCAGCATGCCAACAATAGATTTCCTGCGCGGTGCCGGTGCGCGTGTTGCGATTGTGTCGCATTTGGGGCGACCAAAAGGCGCGCCAGATATGAAATATTCGCTGCGCGGGGTGGCGGAATATATGAAATTGCCGTTTGTTTCCGATTGTTTGGATAAATCTTTTATGGCGGATATGCACGATGGTGATGTGGTGTTGTTGGAAAACGTGCGATTCTATGCCGGCGAAGAAGAAAATGATGCAGAATTTGCAAAAAAACTGGCAAACGGTTTTGACCTGTTTGTAAACGATGCGTTCGCGGTTTCGCATCGCGCACATGCCAGTACCGTTGGTGTGACGAAATTCTTGCCGTCATATGCGGGGATGCTATTGCAAAGTGAAATAGATAATTTAACGGCGGTTATGGAAAATCCGACTCATCCCGTTTTATCTATTGTTGCCGGGTCCAAGGTTTCAACCAAGATTGATGTTCTGCGTGCGCTGATTCGTTTGTCGGATACGGTGATTGTCGGGGGGGCATTGGGGACAACATTTAACTTTGCGATGGGCGAAAAGGTTGGAAATTCGCTGTATGAATCCGACCAGAAAGAAAATGCGATTTCCATTATGGAATATGCACGCGAAAATAATTGTCGGTTTTTAATTCCGCTGGATAAAGGTGTTGCACCGGTCTTTGAACCAGATGCGCCACGCACTGATAAAACTATGGATGAAATTTTGCCAGACGATGTCATCATTGATGGTGGTCCAAAAACGGCGGCACGCGATGTGGATGAAATTGGACGGGCGGCAACGGTAATCTGGAATGGAACGGTCGGAATGGCGGAATGGATGCCGACTTGGTCGATGGGTTCATTTGCGATTGCGCGTGCGATTGCAGAAAACACACGAAACGGTAAATTAAAAAGTGTTGTTGGCGGGGGCGATACGGTCGCAGCCATTGATGCGTGTGGTGTAATGAATGATATTGGTTATGTATCAACCGGCGGTGGCGCATTCTTGGAATTTATCGAGGGTCGTCAATTACCGGGTATAAGTGTTTTAATGGATTAAAAAACGGGCGCATCTGCGCCCAGTTTTTATTTTCCATACTTACCGAATAATTCCCGCAAAATATATTTTTTGTTTGCGCGTTCGGTCTCACGGCGTAACATAATATCTTGAAAAACATCGGCATTGCGACTGACCTCTGTGACATCGCGCATAAATTGTTGACCACGGTCACGAACACGATAAACGGTCATATTGTAATGCGCACTGTAATGGGGACGCAATAAAATACCATTTGCACGACATTTCTGAATAATTTTTACATTTACTTCTCTGTTTGTAAATGCCGGAATAACATAGAAATATTTCGCACCACGTGGTGTGGTCACGCGTTTAACCTCGTGTGCATCCAGTGCAACCTCTAATACATCGCTAACCTGGGGTTCCCATTTTGGAAACAAACCTGTTTTACTTAAAACATATTTCATAAATACCATATAACACCCCTATTTCAACCCCGCCAATGTTATGTGAAATAAAAAATAAGTCAAGTTCTAAATTCCAACCATATGCGACAATTTCAACATAAACAGCGATTCATTTCCAAATTCATCGGTATTATTTGGATGTATACGATATATAAATCCGAACATGCCATCGGTAAATTCACCAAAGTGATGACGATATGTCGCATTCAGACGCACTTCGCGTGCCACCGGTTTTAAATCTAATAGACGAGTACCAAAATCGGTCACCGCAATATCATACCGCCCATCATCTGATTCAATAATACCATAATCGGCATATGCATAGTTCATTTCGCCACGATGCACCGCCAATGGCATGGACACACCAAAGTCAAACCGCCCAACATTAACACCAAATGCAAATGCGTTTGAATCCAACGCCGATAAACCAAATCCCGAATCAATTTCCATATTCGGTACACTGTGTGCAAATGTTGCACGCGCACGAACCCGAACAGAATCCGATAGTTTCCAGAACGCATCTGCATCAACAAATGTTGTATCTGTTCCCGCCAATTCTAATAACCCAGATGCCATCGCACCCATAACCGTATTATTTTCGCGCATCATACCAACCGATGTATTTATTCCAAACCTGTCGTTTTTCCATCCTATATTTGATACCACGCCATCAACCATTCCCAACCGCATTGGTTCATAGTTTGACGAAATCGCCGGGTCGTTTTCTAATAAACCTTCATCGGTAATTGCACCCGAAAACGCACGCGCACCAAACGACCATTTACCATAATTGTATTCTGCCCCACCCGTCACCGCATTTGATGCCAGTGCCAAAATCGGATTTGCCATGCCACGGAACCGCGATTCGCCGTCGGTCAGATAATGTTGATAGTCACCGGTTAAATTCCAATTTCCATTTTTGTATCCGAAACGCATAGTATCCAATCCACCCATTCCATCATCATACGCACGTTTAGATTGGGCAAGGCTGAATGAAAAATTCCCAATCGTTTGCGTTGTATGGTCTGTATCACGAATCTTTAAATCCCCAAGCACATCGCCCATATAGAGTGCATGCCGTCCATTTCCACCCAGACGAATTTCATTATTCCAAATACGCGGCAACTGCATTGAACCATCAATACTTTCCAATATATCATATGCCGAAATATTTATTGCGCCATTTCCAAAATTCAGCGCACCCGACGAACGCAATCCTGTATTCGTCGCTGCACGCCAATATGCATTACTTGGCGAAGAAATAATGTTATTTCCATCATACACATATATATTTGTTCCGGGTGTTGTTGCACGTTCAAGGTTTATAACCCCATAACCGTAAACCTGTTTGAAATTCGCCAAGTATGTATTAACATCGTCGCTATCATATCCATTTGGCATAATATACATTAACTTTAAATGTTCAACCAATTGTGCCGGTGTTATAGGCGAATTCAGTGTCGGATTTACCGATATTGCGGTCAAACGCCCCAAATATGGTCCATCGGCGGTCAATGCCAACAACATGAAAATCTGTTCTGGGGTCATATAGTAAAATGCCGAACGCAACGCACCCGCCGCACCCGCCGCCGCTGCGGTCGCCATTTCATCGGTCACACCAACCGCGGAAAAACACCACGGATCAATACCATTTCCGCCCTGCCCCGCAATACCACATACGCGTGCCTGGTAATTCTGCGAACCAACCGACCAATCTGCCAAACTATAAAGATTATCCGCAACCGGCATAGATGCACTGTTCGGGGCGATTGTATCGGCACCAAGTGTTGATGCCCAAACCGCAACAACCGACATAAACTTATGTTCCAAGTTATCAAAAACCAACGGTGCCGAATTTTCAAATGTCGCCTGCGCAACCGGGGGGGTTACACCTGGTATTTTTGTGTATTCAGATGCGCCCGTTGAAAATACAACCAACGCCGGCGCAGTTGCACTGGATAAATCATTGAAAAAGTTCTGCGCATCTTCTGTGGCCGTTGTTGTACCATACGTATTGCCAATAAAAGTACTAAATACATCCGCCGAAAAATTATTTGCGGACATATCAATCAACGTAGGCGCAGATGCACTGTGCAATGGTTCAATCACATCAATATTTGCGATAACATCAACCTTTGAACGTCCCAAATTATCCAGTGTTGTATCCGGATAGTTTAAGTCCAAATTCCGTTCTGTTAATGCATCATTCAATGCGGCAAAATTCTTATAATCAGATGTTTGTAATTCCTTGGTCTGGGTAATAAGACCATCTGACAAAGTATAACCCATATCAACATAGCCGTCACCGTCTGAATCCATATACAACAAACCATCGGCACCAATATAGCCATTATATGTATCCGTGCCATCGGTCAGTGAAACCGCATTACCATTAACGGTCGCAGTTAATGTTTTATCAAACAAACCAACCGCGTCACCATTGGAAATAGTGTCGCCAATACATGTTCCGGAATCAACCGGTGTATCCAGGGACACCATAACATTTCCACCACCGGTTCGATATATTGTCATCTGACCATTCGGCATAAAACCGACAAAGTCGGCATGATCATATCCACCGGTATATCCACCAACTATCTGGGCCGGCAAATTTGCCTCTGTAATTCCGCCCAACATTGAATTGTGTATTGCCGTTCCTGAATTTGACAAATCAAATACCGATAACAATGATGCATCTTCGGATGCGGTATCATCGGCAATGTCATTATTATTTTCACCAAGGCTTATCACATTATTATAGTATTTGCTAGAAATCATATATTGACTTGCGCCGCCACTGGTATTATCACCCGACACCGTTGTCCAAGGGGTTAACACATCGACCAACGATGTATTTGTGGCCGCATCTATGCCATTTGCGGTAACCAACGCGACATTAACCGGACGTCCACCGGCAACAGGCGTTGTTCCCAAAAAATAATTTTTAAAATCTGTTAATGGTGTATACGTGCTGGCATTACGTAATGTTCGCATACCCAAATACCCACGCGCCAACGGCGAATACCCACGCATCAATAACAGGTAATTTGAAACATCTGAATTTGTCATATATTGAAAGTTTTCATAGTTCTGGGTATTTGGAACCTCTTGACCGGTTTCCGGGTCTACTACATTTTCCAAATAGTAAATTCCTAAATTCGTTACATAATTTGTACTTTCCGCCAACGCCGATGGCGTCGCCGGACCATATGGCAACCCAGACAGGCCAAATATCGGTGTTCCAAAATCAGACGACCCACCGCCACCGCCGCCCGATCCACCGCCACCCGATCCGCCACCCGATATCGGATTATCATTATCATAGTCAAATATATCGGTCAGTAAAAACAAACCTGCAACAACCGCGCCAGCCCCTAACGCCGTCAGTGTTAAACTTTGCGCCTGGGACAGGCCACCCCATATTCCTTCGGATTGCCCCGACGAATTGCGTCCACGATAATTCTTGATTTGTCGGTCACATTGGGACGCATCGGCACCATACATTTGCAATATCTGGGCGGCACGCAAATCATTATTCATTATCGCCGTGCAAACCAATGACATCCCGGTGGCATCCACATAATTTATGTTTGCGCCGTTATTCACCAACATTTGCACTTGATAAGTATTTCCGCCCTTGGCCGCCGCCAGCAACCGGGCCGCCATAGTAAAATCATTGGTTGCCGCACCCGCAACACATGGGGCAAAAATCAATGCACAGAAAGCCAATCGGGCAAAATTCATCTCTCTCCCACTAACCTATGGATTATTCTAACACAGAATAAAAAGTTGTGTCTAGCAAAAAATAAAAAGGGATTCCAAACAAAATCCCTTTTTATACAGTTTTTAATTCATAATTTTGAATTAACGGCAATTACCATTCATAATCACCCATGCCGCATTCATCACATCATCTGCATCGCCACTGATGATAACACGTGTCCGCGTAGTTTTTGTGACGGTTTTACATTCCGGTTCTGGCTTTGGTTCAACAACCGGCACAGGCTGCGGCTTTGGCTGCGGTTTTGGTTGTGGCTTCGGCTGCGGTTTTGGTTGTGGTTTTGGTTGTGGTTTTGGCGCAACATTTATATTGCTGTTGTTATCATTAATAACATTACCATTACCTTTGTTAACTTTAATATCTGTGTTTTGGCTGTCTTTCACGATAATTGCATCACCATCAACTTTGATTTCGGTTTTTTCTTTGCAGTTACCATCATAGCAACGACTCGGCTTTTGACAATTGCATCCGCGCAAGCCGGCACCAAACAAAATCATACCTAATACGAACGAACTGCCCAAAACCCAGACTTCTGGATGAATTCTGCGATTATTATTTGTGTTATTTTGTGGCATTCTTGCCTCCTTTTGTTGTTTGTTTCTGACACTATTATAGACAAATTTTTTACATTGTCAATACTTTTATTAAAAAATA
>JAEEGL010305801.1_pt1 | contig 11220 bp, 6 predicted proteins | sample 9134231 | NCBI WGS metagenome assembly JAEEGL01 (sample SAMN16246548, study PRJNA631951) | gut metagenome | biome: gut microbiome; feature: rumen; material: fiber-attached | host: Bos | place: Iran: Karaj | collected 2018-10
AAAATACGTGTAGCAGGCGAGCCTGCGGTTTCGATAAGTTGTTTTCATGACTGGGAGCTGTTTTTTTTGATAAATTCGTTGATTTTCAAAACTCGACATTCGGGCTAATTACAAGCACAAAATGCGTGAAGCAGGCGAGCCTGCGCTTTCGACAAGACGTTTCACGACTGGGAGCTTTATTTTTGGGAAATCAGTAAATTAGTAAAAATTCAGCTCCCATTTTATTTAGTCTTCATTGTAAATACGCCGTCCCAGTCATCAGGGACACCATTCTTAATATTTTCCAGACATCTTGCAATCATTGATTTGCACACATCGCCGTCCGGTAAATAAAGCTGGCCTGCTTTCTTAAACATTGAAGAAGCCTTTTTAAAGTCCCTCGTCATATAAACTTCAATCGCCTGATTAAACAGTTCAACTGCATCAAGCTGTTCCTGAGGCATTTCATCTTTAACACCTACAATATTGTAAATTGGAACAGGTCTTTCAATATTAATAACACGAACAGAGTCCAGTTTGCGGGCCACAATCTTTCCCTTGTTTACACCTGAATCACACTGAAGCCATGCAGATTCAGAAGCCATTATCCAGGAACCATAAGCCTTGTTTACACCTTCCAGGCGGGATGCAAGGTTAACGTTATCCCCCATGATTGAATAGTTCAGTTTTTTTGAAGTACCAATATTTCCTACAACCATAGGACCATAATTCATACCAACACGGCTTTCCAGTACAATAGGATAATTATATTTCTTAAGGAATTCATCCTTGTGCTTAAGATTGTATTCAACATCAACCTGCTTCATTCTTATTCCTGCAAGAATTGCATGATATGCCGAATATTCATCATCCAGAGGAGCCCCAAAGAAAGAAACGATTTCATCTCCAACAAATTTATCCAGCGTACCCTGACAGTCATCAGAAGTAATTACATCTCCCAGTTCACCAAGGTAGTCATTCATTACAGCCAGAAGTTCCTGAGGATCGTTGATTTTTTCTGACATCTTGGAGAAAGATTTTACATCAGAGAAGAGAGCCGTTAAATTCTTCATACTTCCGCCAAGACGGGCAGTTTCAGGATTTTTAATCATTTCTTCAACAACTTTTGGAGCTACGTAAGAACTGAAGGTATTCTTAATAAACTGCCGGTCATTCTTTGCATTTACAATTGAATCCACAAGGTAAACTACAAACAGCATAAGGAATGGAAGGAAAACCGGAATATATATATGGAAGAAAACCATCATCAGACAGTAAACCAGTATAAGGGCAAAAACGAAAATTCCGTTGAAAATAATTCTCTTAGCCAGAGGAAGCTGTCTTGTATAAAAAAGCATAAGCAGCATGAGCAGGAAGGCAGCTAAAATTGCAGGGAATTCTTTTACAGGTTTTATGAAGTTTTCGTGAAGAATTGTACTTGTAATGTTAGCATGCATACCAAGCTGAGGGTATTCTTTATAGAAAGGTGTATTTGAAATATCAGTAGTTGCAGTTGATGAGTTACCAAAGAAACATTCCTTGCCCTGAATTCTTTCAGCCATTGCAAAATACATTTCCTGATAATCGTCAATATACTGCTTAAGGGTGGTAATTTCCTCCGGCAGATTTCCATACTGTCCAAGAACCTCTATAACCTGAAGCATCTGCTGGAAAATAACCTGATGAGTATAAACATAATCTTCAAATTCTTCCCGGGTAAAAGTTTCCTCCGTGCTGCCATCAAGTTCGTAGCCCTGGCAGGAAGCAAGCATCTGGGCTAACTGATTCTGATTGTCATTATATGCAGACATTAAATCATTAAAATTACCAAGAATAAAAATCTGATCTTCGTTGTACAGTTCTGAATCATCGTAATGAAGGGAAGCAAGGGCTTTTATTACATCCTCTTCAAATCTTCTCAGGCGGATAAAATTTTTTACTCCACAGTGATTTATTCCAGTTTCGTAAGGCTCCCTGGACCAGGTAACCAGCATGCGGCCCTTTTCATCCAGAGGAATTTTTATATCGTGACGCTCCGGCTTTTTTTTCAGGGATTTTGTATTTAAGGCATTACGAAGGATGATATAATTTCCCTTTACTTCAACCTTTTCCACATCCAGAATCTGGAGAAGCGGTCTCATAGCCAGCTGAGCAAAATAACGGTCCTGATACTGACCAAAGAGATAATTTCTGCGGCGCTTACCGTCTGAATCTACAATTACATTTGTAAAACCTGCACCTTTTGCACCAGAAGCGATTTTTTTAATTACAGGACTGAAGTGTTTTGAAACAGGAATCTTTTTTTCCGGATCATTAACCCAGTCAAAAGTAAATCTTTCCAGACCGTAATTTTTATCTTCAAGATGGCGGGCATCATCAAAACCTAAATCAGCTTTGTTGATAGTCATGTAAGAATTGCCGAAATACTGAAGGGCACGGGCAAAATATTCATCATTATCTTTATAAAGATTTTCTGCAGAGTACATTCCGGAAGACAAATCGTAAACTACCGGCTTTATCATCTGTTCGTAAACAGTGTCGGTCAGTTCATCAATAGACATTTCATCTTCACCGGAAGAAGCTGAATGATAGGCGTCTTTCAAAATATCCATTGAGTAGGAAATATCTGACAAAGCAGACTGGTACTGTTTAGATGCAGATTCCTGCAGGGCTTCAATGTCCCTTACCTCCCGCGTTGATGGTGAGAGGTACTCAATATCAAAAACAGTGTATTCAGCTCCCAGTTCTTTTAAGGCAATTACAACGTTTGCAATTTCGTCTCTAGGCCATGGCCAGTCACCCAGCTCTTCAATTGATTCATCATCAATATCAATCAAAAGAATTGAATCATCGATTTTTTCAGTCCGGGAAAATCCCAGAAGAGTGTCATAAATACGATATTCAAATCTGCTGAAAATATCAGAAAAACCTTCAACTGCAGGCAATTTTTTTGTAAAAGAAATCGCTGCGGCAACTATAAAGGAAACCAGAGCCAGAATTAAAACCGGCAGATACTTTTCCTTGAACTTTTTAACATTCATCTCCATAAGTTGAATTATAACACAGTAATTGCTGTAAAAAAATGAATTTCCCTTTTAACATTGTTTTATTATACATCCTGCATTAAAATGGACTATAAAGGAAGAGATTATTATGAAAAAAAGATTGATTTTCTTGTTTTCTATGATTTTCACAGCAATGGCGATTCATGCACAGTCTGCTGACTGCATCAGTGAACTGCTGGAAACTCAGAAAGCCACAATGGGACAGGTTTCCTATCTCTGCGCATCACACCTGGGAATTATCGAAGAAAGCGCATCTTACGAAGAAGCTCTTACGGCAATGAAGGAAGCTGGAGTTATAAGAAATTCTAAAAGAATCACAGTTAATACCCCTGTCCGCATGGGTCAGTTCACCCTGATTTTATCTAAATGCTGGAACATTCAGGAAAGTTTATTTTACAAGCTCCTTAAAAATAAAAGATATGCCTTTATGCAGTGCAAGGCTCTGGGAATTATACCAACATCAACTACTTCAGTTAAAATTGTAACTGGAAGGGAAGTTCTGAATTACGTAACAATCTGTAATGAAATGTTCCCGGATGGAGGACTTGAGCCTGTTTCTAAAAAGGATTCGGACCCTTCTGCTGAAGAAAGCATACCTTCTGCTGAAGAAACGACACCTGTTGAAGCAAGCAGAACTCCTGCTGAAGCAGCAGCACCTGTTGAAGAAAGTAATGCACCTGCTGAAGCAGCAGCCCAGCCGGAAACAAGTGCACCTGCAGAATCAAGCAGTGCCCAGTCTGAAGAAACCACAGCAGAAGCTTCCCCGGTTGAAGTTACCACAGCAGAATCTGAAAATACAGAAGGAGGTGCAGAATGAAAAAATCAACAATTCTTAAGCTTGTACTTTCAGCTGTAATCGGAACCTCCTGCCTTACTGCAAACGCACAGGTTTTTACAGGACTTTTTGGCAACTCCACATCAATGACTGCTTCAAACAATTCTGACAATCAGCTCTCCCCTGCCCTTGACCAGAAAAACTTTTTCACTGCAGGAATGCGCATTCCTTTCAATCCGAAAGGTACAGTTTATTTTGCAGCACAGGCAACCGGAACCTTTGACTTTTTCTTACTTGATTCCCAGCCTGAAATTTCATTTGGTCTGGATCTGGACCTGTTTAAGATGAATGCCTCTTTCCAGACAAGAGACAAAAAAGCAGCCCTTCTTTCAATCGGAAGATTTCCTGTTACTGACATTACAGGAATTATTTATTCTCAGTCTGTTGACGGACTTCTTCTTCAGCTTAAGACTCAGCGTTTTTCAAGCACTTACTCTTTAGCATATACAGGTCTGCTTAACGGATTAAACATCTGCGAGCTGGACAGTAACGGCCTTCCTGCCACACCAGGAGCTGCAGTCATGCTTGAGGACTATGCAATCTATCAGTTTGGTTCACCTTACCTTATTGCAACAGGCTCTTTCTCTGCCCCATACCTTTTTGCAAACCAGACAGTTGGTCTTGAACTTTTCGGAGTTGCAGGACTTCCAGGAATAAACGTTTCACAAGTTGATGATCCGTTCCGCCTTTATGCAACACTTTACATTAACGGACCTGTTACCCGCTTTATATTCTACGATCTTACAAGCACTGTTGAAACATTCGGGGCTTTCCAGAAACTGGCAAATTTAAGCACATTCCACTTAAGCATTTATCCAGGATTCCTTTCATCTTCAATTTCAGTGGGTGCTACTTATGCTTCAGGTGCACAGGCCGGGGAAGATGGAATTTTAACAAGCTTTGTACCATTTACAAAACTTACTGCAGTTAACTCAAAGGATGAACTTAATTTTTCTGCCGTTTCAAAGGCAAGTGTTGATTTTTCATGCAAGCCAATTTCTGATTTATGGCTCAACATTGGTTATGCTGCTGATTTTAAGAATCCCGGAACAGAATTTACATACTTTGGTTCAGAAATCAATTTAAGGGGCATTTATCAGATATTCACTGATCTTCAGGTAAATCTGGGAGCATCAGTTTTTATTGGTGCAAATCCAGCAGACAACAAATATGCCGCCAGCTTAAACGCTGTTATTTCTTTCTAGTTATACAAGGAGGATTTTGATTATGAGACTTTCTAAACTTGTAAAAACAATTTCCCTGCTTTTAATTGCAGGAGCCTTTTTCACAACACAGGCATTTGCTGCACCAATGCAGGCTAAAATAAAATCAGTTACCGGCAAAGTTGAACTTAAGTCAGGGGATTCCTGGATTCAGCTTAAAACCGGGGACATTGTAAAAAAGGGTGATGTCATTTCAACCGGATTCAAATCTGAAGCAGTAATTACTGCCAACGAAGCAACCTTTACCCTTGGTGCTTTAACCCGCATTACTTTTGATGAACTTGTTTCCGGAACATCAAAGGATAAGACTTCCATCAATCTGGAAAGTGGAAGCGTAAAAGCTGATGTAAACCATCAGACAAAAAAAGCTGATTTTACAGTGCGTACACCTTCTGCCACAGCGTCAGTCCGTGGAACAAGTTTTTCCATCGACTGCATGGCAAATCTTAGGGTACAAAACGGAATGGTTGCTTATTACCTTACCGGATCAAGAGCTGCTCAGCAGGCTTACAGTGATTTTACTGATGATGATGACGGTTCTGAAACTCCTGAATCAAATCAGTTTACAGAAGCTGAGGAAATTGCAGGTGCAAAGGGACTGGGAATTTACCAGGGACAGGCAACTTCAACTGATGAATATTCCCTTACTCAATCAAGTCCTCGTGAAACCTTTGCGGCTGGAACTTTCATCAACGGTACAGGAACTTCAACTCTTGCTGAACAGGAAGGCACATCTTTAACGGCTTCTTCCGGCAATTCTTCAACTGCAGCTGCCAGTTCTTCTGGAAATAAACTTTTAACTGCAATTGTAATTTTTGATGTAACAGTCAAGGAATAATCTTTCCGGTCGAGTCTGGATTTCACAGAACTGTATGTAAGTAATTAACATGCTGCCGGAATAAAAAATTTTTTGAAAAACCGGAGGCTCGCCTACACTATATATATATATATATATATATATATTACTGCCGGTCGAGTCTGGATTTCACAGAAGCGAGTTGTAAGAAATTAAATATGCTACCGGAATAAAAAAGTTTTCGAAAAACCGGAGGCTCGCCTCCTACACGCAGTTTGTGCTTGTAATTATATACGTTAGCCGCTTTGCGGCTGCACAAACTGAGTGTTTTTTCAAAAACTTTTTTATTCCTCCCGCTTTTTAATTACAGAACACGATGGAAGAATTTCTGTAAAATCCAGACTCTCCCTCCTTTAATTTTTTATACATTGTACTATTGGGGTATACGAAGGAATATTTTTCAAAACTTTTTTATTCCTTCCACCTTTTAATTGCAAGGCACTGCTGGAAGATTTTCTGTAAAATCCAGCCTCTTCCTCCCGTAATTTTTATACATTTTACTTTTTAGGTATACGACGGAATATTTTTCAAAAACTTTTTAATTTCTCACGCTTTTAATTTCAGAACACGGCTGGAAGATTTTCTGCAAAATCCAGCCTCTTCCTCCTGTAATTTTTATACATTTTACTTTTGGGGTATACGAAGCAATATTTTTTCAAAAACTTTTTTATCCCGTCAGCATATTTAATTTCTTGTATCGCGCTTTTACACTACTAATTTTCACCGGGAGCAAAAATTTTCCTTTTTTCTATGTTAAAGGAATCACTGCATTTCTTTTCAAATTAAGCTAAATATAAAGTTTTGCGGAGGGGGAAATTACTAGTGTAAAATGACTTTTTTTGTGGCTGCCGCATGTGCGGCATTACAATAGTTCCAATGCCACAAAAAACGTCAAGCGCAATATTGCGCGTTTTTACACTAGTAATTTCACCCGGGAGCAAAACTTTATATTTCTCTAAAACAACAAATGAAATATGGTGAGCCCGACTGGAGCGGTGGCCGTAGGCCAGTGCGAAGCACCGAGGGTTACTGAGCCGCGGAATGGAGGTAATAGGATATGTTTTTCTGTTTAACTTATTCTGTTTTGGCGGGTCGAATGTAATGGCGGAACAAGATTATTTTTTTGCCATAGAAAAACAATTTCAAATATAATAAAATCTTCCTTAATACTTTTTTAAAAGAGGCTAATATGAAAACTTGTGACCTTCACAGTTCAAACTGGGCACTTTCAAATGAATCGGGAAGAGATGAAATTAAAGGGATTCAGATGAATGTTCCCGGAGACAATTATTCTGCACTTATCAGGGCTAATGTTATAAAGGATCCTTATTTTGGTACCAGCGAAAAAGACTGCCAGTGGGTGGGAAAAGAGGACTGGAGTATTGAAAGGAAATTTAATTTTACAAAGAGGCCTGACCAGAAACATTTTCTCTGCATGGATATGGTTGATACTTTTTTTACTGTTTACGTAAATAATCAAATGGCAGGAGAAGGGCACAATTATTTTAGAATCTGGCGATTTGACATTACGGATTTTCTTATTGACGGTGAAAATTCTATCCGCATTGTTTTTGAATCTTCGGAAAAACATGCCATTCAGGCTGCTGCAAAGCTTCCATACCCTGTGCCTGTTTCAAGTTACGATGTTTTCTCTCCTCACAGAAATCTTGTTAGAAAAATTCAGTGTCACTCTGGATGGGACTGGGGTCCTTGTCTGATGGTTTCCGGAATCTACGGAGATATTTATATTGATTCTGTTTATAAGGGCTACATCAATTCGGTTTCTGCAGAAACTATTCCTCTTGAAGAAAATAAGTGGAATGGAAAGTGGAAGTGCTCTATCACTATACGCTACACTTCTTTTTTTGAAGAAAAGAGGTCTTTCCTTTTTGAATTGACTGGAAACAAACTTTCTTTAGTAAAAACTGCCCGGAGTGAAATTAAAGAGGGGCTGAATATTATCAAAACAGAGTTCACTGTTGATAATCCGGTTTTATGGAAGAGCAGCGATGAATTGAAAGAAGAGGGGCTTGAAAAAAATAATCTATACACTCTTCTTGTTTCTTCTGTGGATGAAAGGGCTGCTGATCATATGGATTCAGTGATGGTTAAGCAGATTGGGTTCAGGGAACTTAAGCTTAATGCAATTCCTGATGAATATGGAACAAGTCTTTACTATTCTCTCAACGGAAGAAAAATTTTTGCAAAGGGGGCAAACTGGATTCCAATTGATTCACTTCCGGAAAGATGGACTCCAAATCGTTACCGTTATTTTTTGCAGAGTACTGTTGATGCAAATATGAATTCCCTGCGCTTCTGGGGAGGTGGTCAGTACGAAAGCGAATTCTGCTACAAGCTTTGTGATGAATTAGGAATTATTGTCTGGCAGGATTGTATGTTTGCATGCGGGCTCTATCCTACAAACGATGAATTTCTTGAAAACGTTGAAAGGGAAATTGAAGATAATGTTCTCCGTCTCCAGACTCATCCTTCCCTGGCAGTCTGGTGCGGCAACAATGAAAATCTTGGAGCATTGAACTGGTATAAGGAAAGTCGTGATTCAAGAGATAAATATCTTGTTGACTATGATCGTCTTAATCATGGAGTTGTAGAAAAAACAATTAAGCGTTGTGATTCAAGTCGCACCTGGTGGCCAAGTTCTCCATGTTCAGGTCCAGACAATTTTGGTGACAACTGGCATTCTGATTCTGAAGGTGACATGCATTTCTGGAGTGTCTGGCATGAAAAAAAAGATATGGAAGCTTACCTCAGTATTAAACCCCGCTTCGTAAGTGAATTCGGTTATGAGAGTTTGAATTCTCTGGAAGGTATTCGGGAATATGCTTGTGAAGAGGACTTAAATTTAACAAGTCCAGTTATGGAATGGCATCAGCGTTCTCCTGGCGGCAACAGTATAATTCTTGAAAATTTCTCCCGCTACTTCAGAATTCCTGAAGGTATAAAAAATATCAGTTACCTCAGTCAGCTGCAGCAGGCTCTTGCGGTAAAAACAGCAGTAGATTACTGGAGAAGTCTTCGTCCTCACTGCATGGGTGCAATTTACTGGCAGATAAATGATGTCTGGCCGGTTACTTCATGGTCTTCAATTGAATACAGCGGCAAATGGAAACTTCTTCACTATGCTGCAAAAAAGTTCTTCAGAATGGTAAATCTTTCCCTTATAAAAAAGGATGAAAAAATTTTTGCCTGCATTGTAAATGAAAGCAGTAAAGCTTTAGACCTTGCTGTAAGAATCAGCTGGATTGATTTTAATGGTAAAATCTTACGCGCACTTGATCTTAATAAAACAATTAAGTCTGATTCTGCAGAATATGTTTTTGAAGAAGCACTTTCTGACAAGCAGATTGAGGCTCAGGATAATACGTACTTCATTTATGCAGAGATGGATTATGAAGGTACAAAAATTACAGATACACTTTTTGTAAACCGATGGAAAAAATGCAGTCTGGAAAAAGCGAACATTCAGGTAATGGCTGCAGAAACTGGTGAAGGAAAATTTCTGCTTCTTCTGAATACCGACAAACCAGCCTTCTACGTAAATCTGGAAACAGAAGGATGTAAGGGCCACTTTTCTGAAAACATGCTGACTCTTTTGCCGGGTCAGGAAACAACAGTAGAATTTATTCCTTCAGATTATGGTCTTGAAGAAAAAACAAAACTACCAACCATGGAAGAATTTAAATCTTCCCTGAAAATAACAAGTTTGAGAGACACTTATAAATAATAAGCGCCGTATCCAATTTGTTTATTTACCAAATTGATTGAAAATCAAATTGTAGGCAGCAGAACCGGGAGGGCTTAATGGAGAAGGAAGTTTTTCATAACTGAACCATTCAGCACTTTCCAGTTCTTCTTCCTGAATTTTAATCTGGCCGCTTTCCCAGTCAGCGTAATATGCCAGCATCAGCTGATCTGGGAAAGGCCAGGCCTGGCTTCCAGCATAACGGAGATTTTTTATTTTAAGGCCTGTTTCTTCACAAACCTCACGATGAACTGCCTGCTCAAGATTTTCCCCCTGCTCTACAAATCCTGCAATACAGGAATAATGGCCGGTCACAGAATTTTTATTTTTTGCAAGAAGAATCTTATCTTCTTTTTTTACAAGAACAATTATGGCAGGTTCAATCCGGGGGAAAAGCAGACTGCCGCATTTGCTGCATTTTTTTGCGGTAAAGTGCTCATCATCAAGCAAGGGTTTTCCACATGCAGGACAAAAACGATAAGTCTGTCTTAACAGTAGAAGACCGTGAGCACGGCATGCGAGACTTACCATTTTTTCAAAAGCATTTTCATTTCCTGACAATAAATCTTTTGCATCCCAGAAAAACTGACGAAAATTTATAGCCCGTGTTCCGGAAGGCAGAGGGGCATCTTTTTCCAGAAGCCAGGCACTATAATTATATTCTTTTTCAGTGAACCAGTCGCATACAAGCTGCTCTTTCATTAATTTTCTTAACAAATTTTCATCAGGCAAATCTTCTTTTGTTAAAGCAGAGGGATTATCGCTGCATTTGAGCAGAATTTTATTTTCTATAAAAACAAAATGATTTTCACAAAAAAAATTATTAGGATTTGATATTAAAGCCATGAAAGAATTATATCACGATTATTGTTTTTTTCTGATATTTTTCTTATTAAAAAGTTTTTTGCTTCTACTGTGTTTTTTTTTATTGATCATGTTTCGCCTCTGCATCCCATGCAGGTTCTTTTTTTCTCCATACAATGAACCATATTCTATTACCTCCGTTCCGCGGCTCGGTCTCCCTCGGTGCTTCGCACTGGCCTACGGCCACCGCTACAGTCGGGCTCACCGCATTTATAGATTTGTTTAAGATAAATATAAATTTTTGCTCCCGTCTTTTAATTACAAAGCACTGCTGGAAGATTTTCGGGGTGCCGCTTTCGCTGCATTGCTCCACTACGTTCCGCAACCAGACTGACGTCTGGCCCCTACAATCCTTAACCGGATCTTGCAGCTGCCATTATTAAGGCACTACTTAAAGGACCTGAAAAAAAATTTTAAATTTTTCCTCAAATTTGGGTCTTCTTTTTACATTTTTGTAACTTCACTGCTGATTATATAGTAGGGGGCTGATGAAAATGCTTTCGAACACTTTTGTCATATGCAGATTCTGCCGTCGGCTAATCTGACATTAAGCCTCCTCTACAACCGCACTGCGGAATATTAGGAGTAAAAAAATGAAAAATACTGATGTAAAAAATCTTACCCCGGAAGAAAAA
>JAEEGL010881712.1_pt1 | contig 11220 bp, 7 predicted proteins | sample 9134231 | NCBI WGS metagenome assembly JAEEGL01 (sample SAMN16246548, study PRJNA631951) | gut metagenome | biome: gut microbiome; feature: rumen; material: fiber-attached | host: Bos | place: Iran: Karaj | collected 2018-10
CCTGTTCTGAACGAAAGTGACTGCAGCCAATGCTTTACCTTCCGGAAGGTGTGGACGATAGCATCTTTTGGTGCATACCATATCATTCTTGGCCCGGCCCAGCGCATTATCTCACGTATTTGTTCACGCTCCTTTGGTGCATAGCAGTGCGTAAGGCAGTCCTCGCAGGTAGTCTTCTGCTCACCGTACTTACAAAGGTTGAGCCGTTGACAGGCATAGCCTGCCAGATGTTGGTATTCTTCTGGCATAGTATCCTGATGAAGATGATGATGGCAATAGAGCGCTATCATCTTTCTGACTGTCTCTTGCTCACTCTCTATTCTATTCATACTGCTTGCGCGCTTATATACCAGAGTTCATCGGCAGTTCACGGGCTGTCAGGTTTCTGCATCGTTGTCCGTTTAACCTTTCAGGATGTTTTCAGCCATGCGTTGTCCTGCCTCATAAGCCTTTTGCAAGTCCTGTTCCCAATGTTCGTCACGGTATTGGCGCTTGGCTGCTTCGGAAAAACTTGCCAATTCAAAGCGGTCGTAGTTCTTTACCTGATAGGTGTTGTAGGCTATCAGGCGTTCAGGCTCACCAAGGGCCGTGTTGATGCAATATTCCATTGAACCATAACCCTGGCTGTTGTTCCTCTCGGGCGTTCCGTTCATGGTCTCAACCAATATCACGGGCATACGTTTCGGGGCTGTCATGCTGTAGTCGTTGTACGAGAGCCAGGGAAAAGCCAGGCGCTCAAGGAACGTCCGCATCTGTCCTGTGACATCGCCAAAGTAAATTGGTGAACCGAGTACCAGTCCATCAGCTTCGGCTATCTCTTCCAGAACAGGGGTTAGTGCGTCCTTGAACTTGCAGACATTTGATGCTTTTCCCTTGATCTTGCAGGCCATACACGACATGCAACCCTTATAGTCAAGGCCATAAAGGCGCACCGTTTTGACTTCTATCTCACTGCTGACAGAACCGGCTCCCTCAGCAATCTTCTGCAGCATCGAGGCCGTATTGAAATTCTTTCTTGGGCCTCCGTCTATAATCATGATCTTTTTCATTTTCTTTTTTATTTGGTTATTGTATTACAAAATGGTATTTATTCTTTTGCAAAGATACGTTTTTTTACCCAGTTTTTACTATATTTGCAAACAAATTTGTGAAAAATGGCAATGACGCTTCCCAAGTTTATCATCACCATCGACGGCTATCTCCGTCTTGGCATGGTCAATCAGCACAAAGACCTGCTGAAACCCGGAGAACAATGTATTGGCGGTGGGTACTATTATTTTGACTATGCCTCAAATCGCATCCTCCTTGAACGCTCATCCTATGACTTTGGCCGTCCCAAGTGGCATCTCTTGGAAGTGCTGAAGGTTCCTTCAGCCTATCGAGGTTTGCAGATTGTCTATACTTATGACGATAGTTATCACGATGACTTCCGTGTCAGCGAGGAATTACCGATAGCGTATTATGACTGAAATCGTTTTCTTGCTGAAGTAATAATACAGGTTATCTGTCGTCAGTCATATCTATAGCTTTGCTATCGAATCGTCCTAAAAACTCATATATCTTGATTGCAAACAAAAAAACCGCACAAGCACATCGCTTATGCGGTTTTTTCATATAACTTTACGATGAATGTTAATCTATAATTACTTCACCTCCTCGAAGTCAGCGTCTTGGACGTTGTCGTCGGGGTTGGACTGTTGACCACCCTGAGCACCGCCGTTAAAGCCTTGACCGGCATTGAAGCCTGCACCAGCACCGGGCTGAGCACCGCCTGCCTGCTGATACATTTGGGCAGAAGCGGCCTGCATGACCTGGTTAAGGTTATTGATGGCATTGTCGATAGCTGCGACATCACCGGCCTTATGGGCTTCCTTCAGTGTCTGGAGAGCGCTGTCGATGGCAGGACGCTGGTCGGCAGGAATCTTATCGCCGTTCTCATTGAGGAAGGTCTCGGTAGAGAAGATCATCGAGTCGGCCTGATTCATCTTGTCGACACGCTCGCGCTCCTTCTTATCTGCCTCTGCAAACTGCTCGGCCTCGGCCTTCATGCGGTTGATCTCGTCCTCGCTCAGACCAGAAGAAGCCTCAATGCGGATGGCCTGCTCTTTGCCTGTAGCCTTATCCTTGGCAGATACGTTCAAGATACCATTGGCATCGATGTCGAATGTCACCTCAATCTGAGGTACACCACGACGTGCGGGAGCGATGCCTTCGAGGTTGAACTGGCCAATGGACTTGTTCTGGGCAGCCATTGGACGCTCGCCCTGCAGCACGTGGATGGTTACAGCAGTCTGGTTGTCCACAGCCGTTGAGAAGGTCTCCGACTTCTTGCATGGGATGGTAGAGTTGGCATCGATGAGCTTTGTCATCACGCCACCCAGTGTTTCAATACCCAGTGTCAGAGGTGTCACATCAAGCAGCACGATGTCGCCAACGCCACCTTCCTTGTTCAGGATGGCACCCTGGATAGAAGCACCCACGGCTACTACCTCATCGGGGTTCACACCCTTAGAGGGTTCCTTGCCAAAATAGTTCTTTACGAGGGTCTGCACAGCAGGGATACGGCTTGAACCGCCCACGAGGATAACCTCGTCAATGTCGGAAGTAGAGAGTTTAGCGTCACGGATGGCATTCTGGCAAGGCACGAGGCAAGCCTGAATGAGCGAGTGAGCCAGCTGTTCGAACTGAGCACGCGTGAGAGTCTTCACGAGGTGCTTAGGAACGCCACCTTCAGCCGAGATGTACGGCAGGTTGATTTCTGTTGTGGTGGTCGATGAAAGTTCAATCTTAGCCTTCTCAGCAGCCTCCTTTAGACGCTGCATGGCCATCGGGTCGCGAGAGAGGTCGATACCCTCATCGGCTTTGAAGCCGTTTACCAGCCAATCGATGATCACTTGGTCGAAATCGTCGCCACCGAGGTGGGTGTCACCATTGGTGGAGAGCACCTCGAAGACACCGCCGCCGAACTCCAGGATAGAGATATCGAACGTACCGCCGCCGAGATCGAACACGGCAATCTTCATATCCTTGTTGGCCTTGTCAACACCATAAGCCAGTGCTGCTGCAGTAGGCTCGTTGACGATACGCTGCACGTTCAGACCAGCAATTTGACCGGCTTCCTTTGTGGCCTGACGCTGTGAGTCAGAGAAGTAAGCAGGTACGGTTATGACGGCATCGGTCACCTCTTGTCCGAGATAGTCCTCAGCGGTCTTCTTCATCTTCTGTAGAATCATGGCCGAAATTTCCTGCGGCGTATACTTGCGACCTTCGATGTCGACACGTGGATAACCGTTCTCGTTGACAACGGTATAAGGTACGCGCTCAGCTTCTTTCTGAGCCTGCTGATAAGTCTCACCCATGAAACGCTTGATCGAGTAGACCGTGTTCTTTGGGTTGGTGATGGCCTGACGCTTAGCGGGATCGCCCACCTTGCGTTCGCCGTCCTTTACAAAGCCAATCACAGAAGGTGTTGTACGCTTGCCTTCACTGTTGGCGATTACTACTGGCTCATTGCCTTCAAAAACGGCAACGCAGCTGTTGGTAGTTCCTAAGTCGATTCCAATAATCTTTCCCATAATAGTACTTTTTTATTTTATGTTTTTATTGTTATTTCACTCGTTTGTGAGTATGCCGAGGCATATTTTCACACCAAATACTCAACAAACCGCGTGCCAAGTGCTGACATTCGGTCGGTTGTGACATGATAATGTGACAACTTGGCAGACGAAAGAGACTCTACAGGGACAGTCCTATTTGATAAAATTATACTCGTTTTTTCCCTAAATTTGAGCCTGTTATGACCAAACCTGTTAAATATGCAAAAAATTATCACTTTTCAACAAAAAAAGAAGGTTAGACTCAAATTAAATTAGTAATTTTGCACCCGCAAATTTGGTTTGAACTGTCATTGCACGTATATTCTAATGTCGTGAAAATCAATATAAGACTGAAATTCAAAGATGTATATATCCATTATGAAAAAGTTTATCTTTCTTGCAGTTGCCATGCTTATGCCTGGCATACTGATGGCTGTGCCTATTAAAAAAGAGGCGGCCAAGATGAAGGCTGCCGCTTTACTTCAGCAGCAGACTGCAATTCAAAAGGGCAACAAAGCCCCGAAGCAACTCTCTTTGACGAGCCTTGAAGCTGAAGGCTCTGCTTACTACATTTTCAATGAAACCAATGGCGAAGGCTTTGCCATCGTTGCTGGTGACGACCGTATGGGTGACGTCATCGGCTATAGCACCGAAGGTTCGTTCGATGAGGCCCAGATGCCTGAGGCTCTCCGCCTGACTTTGCAGGACTATGCTGCTGCCGTGAAATTTGCCCAAGAGAATAACTTAATAGTGAAGAAGGGCCCTCGCAAAGCAGAGCGAAAGGACATCTCTCACTTCGTTAATTTCAGTTGGAACCAAAATGGTGTTTACAGTCGTGACTGTCCTTCCGATTGTTCCACGGGTTGTATGGCAGTGACCACGGCAATGATTATGGCTTACTACAAGTATCCAACCACATTGCCAGGTGTTTACAATTCAAACGTTACGGAGCAGGTTTCCACCGAGGCTTGGAGTCCTAACTACGCAGGATTTTCTTCATCTGCAAGTACTTACTCTCCTGGTGAAATTCCCCGTTTCATGCGCCACGTGGCTGACGCACTGAACACGAGCTACAGCACCGGCGGATCGGGTGCACTGGCCGGCGCTTTGGTGCCTGCTTTCAAGACCTTTGGCTACGACCCAGGCATGCGTACCATCATGCGCGACTCCTACAGTCAGGAGGACTGGGATGAAATCATCTATGAGGAACTGGCTGCCGGTCGTCCGGTATCTTTCTACGGCGAGCATAACCAGCTGGGTGGTCACTCCTACATTGCCGACGGCTATCAGGCCAGCACCGGTTTTTTCTATATCAATTGGGGATGGGGTGGCCTTTGCAACGGCTGGTTCGACATGGGCATCTTGAATCCTTTTGTTACTTATTTCGGCAGTTGGGCTGGTATGGGCTACACCTGCCCGCCCGCTGGCTTCACCGGAGGACTGAATGCTGTCATCGGCATCCAGCCGAAGCAAGAGGGCGCCACGACTGAAGAAGTCCTGGTGCTGAACTGCGAGGACATGCGCCGCAACGGTTCCAGCATTCAAGCAGCTATCTTTAACCGCACAGGGTCTGGCTATCGCGGATCCATTCGCTGGGCTGTGCTCAACACTGACGGAACGTTTACACTCATCGATGGCAATGAGACTTCTTATGGATATTCCGACCCATATAAGTATGTCAACCTGAACCCTAGCAACCTTACACTTGCCGATGGAACTTACCGTCTGGTTCCAGTTTGCAAAAAGAGCGATGAAACCGAATGGAATCTCTGCACAGGCTATCGCCAGCGCTACGTCGATGTCACGATTGAGGGTGGCGCCGTTACGACTGTTGATGTTCACCCCGTTCGCAATGTTAAGGTTGACGATGTGTGCTACTATGGCACTACGGGCTCTTCAGAAGACCAGTACCTGGAGTACATTCTGACGCTGAACAACCTGGGCGACGATGTTTACAGCAACCTGACGATTTCAGCCGTACGCAGCGATGGCACCCGCGTTGGTGGCTCGTCGATGTACGTGGGTCTGACGGCCGGTCAGAAGAAAACCATGTCACTCTTCCTCGAGAAGGGCTCCGGCTACAATTCGCTCACCAATCCTACTTACGAGGTGACCATCAAGTATAACAACGAGACCATCTGGACGGGCACCGTGACAGACGCAAAGAACTATGCCAACTACACCACATACACCGGTGTTGACTTCGAGGACTATGAATATGTTGATGATAAAGCCTACCTGTATAGCACGTCTTTAACTGGTTCGATTAAAATTATTAATAGCACCTATAGCAGCTGGTCGGGTTCTTATAGTCCTTCCTCTTATGTATTCAACGGACCGGTTCGCATTACTTTGAAGGACGAGAACAATGAGGTTGTTGGCGAAACCATTCAACAGATTGTTGTTCAGAGGGGTGCAGAGCAGGCCTATCCCGTGAATTTTGAAGGCTTGAAGTCTGGCAAGAAGTACTATCTGACCTGTGAGGCTCTGACCTCTACCCGTAGCAGTAGCACCTACTCTCAGAAAGTCGACAAGTCATACTTCAGCAACTTCGAAATCATGGTGAAGGTGGGTATTCCTTACTACACGGCTACTGGTAGTCTGGAGCGTGTGATGCCCGAAGACACTGGCGTTACTGATCTGCCTGAGAATACTGCAGCTGTTGACTTCAGCAAGTTCGACGCATCTATTGTCAACCTTTCGAGCATTAGCAACGAGAACTGTCTCTACATCTTCCCCGCTGGTGCAACCATTCCTTCTGAACTTAGTGGTAAGAACGTTGTGGTAGGTGGCGAAGCCGAAAAGATTACGTTGGTCGATGGTAAGCCCGTCGTATTCCCTGTTGCCTTCACTGCTCAGGAAATTACCTTCGCGCGTACCTTTACAAATTACAACAACGGAGGTACGGGTGGTTGGAACACCATCGTGTTGCCTTTCGAGGCTACTCCGACCCTTGATGGTGCCAACATCGACTGGTTCCACAGCAAGAGCGACGCCAGCGGCCGCAAGTTCTGGCTCTATAAGTATACCAACGGCGTAGGCGGAACCGTTTACTTCGACTATGCTTCCGAGCGCAAGATGCAGGCAAACGTGCCTTATCTGCTTGCTGTTCCTGGTGATAAGTGGGGTGATAAGTATGACCTCCACAACAAGGAGTTCATCTTCCGTGGCGAGAATGTTGCCATCAGTGCCAACGTGAAGCCTGTTACCGAGAGTGGGGAGTACGTCTTCAACGGCACATTTACCGTTGCTGACTGCAAGAATGCCTACAAGCTGAATGAGGATGGCGACTTCTTCGAACTGCAAACTGAGAACGCCACCGAGCAGCCCTTCCGTGCTTTCTTTGCTCCTGTTGCCGGTCAGGCCAACAATGTCCGTGTGCTGCGCGTAGCCAATAGCGAGACCGATGGTATTGAGCAAATTGAGAATAACGAACTGAATGTAGAAAACCAGCCCATCTACAACCTCAACGGTCAGCGCATCAAGCAGCTGCAGCGTGGTGTGAACATCGTAGGTGGCAAGAAGGTCTTGACAAAGTAATAAAACGAACAAGGTAACAAAGTAACAGTATGAAAAAGCTTCTATATATCATGCCGGCTATCAAAGAGTTAACTTATAGTGCCGAGACCATTCTTGCCGGAAGTGGCCCCGGTGCAAGTGACGCCCAGTTGCCAGACATTACTGATGATCCAGGCGACGGCCCTGGTGCAGGTGACTATGGTGACACCCCGGGACTCGGCGGTGCCAAGTTTAACAATCATAGCGTATGGGAGGACTAACAATATGAAAAAGACTGTCTATTATATCAGCATCATCGTGGCATTGCTGCTCAGCACCAATGTCATGGCAGGACCCGTCAGCAGCCAAGACGCCAAGCAGAAGGCTGTGGCATTCCTGCAGAAGCAGGCCCAGCAGACCAAGAATGCACGTCGTGCTGCTGCCCTGCGTGCACCCCAGCTTGCTGAGGCTCAGGCCTTTGGCGAAGCCCTTCACGTCTTCAACGTGGGTGATGACAACGGTTTCGTCATCGTTTCTGGTGATGACCGCACCGAGGAGATCCTCGGCTATGTCGAAGGTGGTTCTTTCGACTTGAACAACATGCCCGACAACATGCGTTTCGTGCTTCAAATGTATGCCGACCAGATCAAATCACTCGGAAATAGCAACGTCCAACGTGGTCCGCGCCGTGAGGCAAAGGCTCCTATCGAAAAGTTGATGACCACAAAATGGGACCAGTCCAGTTCTTATCGTTGCATGTTGCTCGACGATGTTGATGAAGCAGGTGAGCCTGATAACCTTTCTTACTATAAGGAGCGCATCCTGACGGGTTGCGTGGCAACAGCCATGGCTCAGGTACTTTACAACGAGGCCAAGAACTACAAGGCAAAGCATGGTTCATGGCCTGATTTTCAGACGAATTTGATTCCCGCTTACTCTCCGGCAGAGGGTTCGTTGACAGGCCACACACTGCCAGCACTGCCTTCCGTGACGTTTGACTGGGCCAACATGAGAGATAACTACTCGACTATTGTTGCCAATGACATCACGCATGAGCAAGAGGTTGCCGTTGGCCGTCTGATGCAGTACTGCGGTCGCAGCGTGAAGATGGAGTACTCTGATGTCTCTGGTGCACTCGTCATCGACGTGCCGCCAGCCATGAGCCAATATCTGAACATGAATCCTTATGTGCAGAGTGTCGACCGCGCATACTTCAACTCTGAGGAGTGGGAGGACATGCTCTACAACGAGTTCGCCAATGGACGTGCTGTAGTCTATGGTGCAACGGTGGGTACATCGTTCTCTTCTGAAGGCCACTGCTTCGTGCTCGATGGCTATAAGGACGGTCTCTTCCATGTGAACTGGGGTTGGGGTCTGGCCGAGGCCATCAACAATACTGAGTACGATGGATTTTTCAACCTTTCCGTTTTGAAGCCTGCTGGTGCTGGTTCTGGTGCCGCTTCGGTTGCCGATGCAGAATATAAGTATAACCAACAGGCTGTGATCAACATCTCCTACGAGAAGCCTGCCGAGGTGAATGCCTCGCTGAACTTCTACTGGAAGAGCAAGACTTCTGTCTATGCAAGCAGCATCCAGGCTTCCGCTTGGGGTACTTACAACGTGTTCGGTTCAACGCTGAATTTCGATGGAGGCTGGGCAATCCGCAATGCAGATGGTTCGCTGGAGTTCCTGTATCAGGACTACAGCAACAAGGCATTCAATTCCATTCAAGTTGCTGATGGTGTGACGACATATATGTCTGATCTCGGTATTGCCTCCAAGGCAGATGGCGACTACGACTTGATTCACGTTTCGCGCGTCACGGGTACTGACACTTGGTATGCCGACAAGGCGACCGATAAGAACTACATTACTGCTACTGTCGCTGGTGGTAAGGTTACGAAGGTGCTTGTTCATCCTCTTGATCCTGCCAATGCCCAGTTCAGTGTAACGAACATCGATTTTATTGGCGACATGGAAGCCAATCAGGAGAATATTGTCCGTGTGACTATTAAGAACACTGGTGACGACTATTTCGGCAAGATCTCGATGGGATATGGCACAGGCACGACTGCTTCTACAGTGCTTTCTATGCTTGCTACGCTGAAACCCGGCGAAACTACGCACGACTTCAAGGTGAAGGCTGCCAAGGGCGAGTACAACCTTTGGTTCATGTTTGGTGACAACTCATCGAGTAATGCTTTTGGCACTGGTAAGATGTTCATTGGCTATGGTGCTGATGCTAACAAGATTAAGGAGGGTAAGCTTGAGTTTGATGGTCAGGAAGGCGCAACTACGCTCAGCGTGAAGAGTGTCAATGGCCAGCTGGCTCCGGTAACGGGTACGTTTGAGATTGCAAACAGCTCTTCGAGTACGTATACCAATACCTATTATCTTGCTGTTGAGAAGGGTTCCACCAAGTATGCCACAGCATCTGTACCCGTAGAGGTGGCCGCCAATAGCACAGAGACCATCCACTTCGATCTGGGAACAGTGACAGGTTTGGTTTCTGGCAATACATACACCATCCGTCTTTACAAGAAGAATGGCGATAGCGAGGTGAACATTGCATCAAAGAGCCTTGGATTGCAGTCCTACTTCCGCTACTGGCAGGCTGATGGAACCGTGAAAGACGCACCGGAGCCTACTTCTAGCGTGAAACTGCCTGAGGATGCAAAGACCGCCGCTGCCATCGACTGCAGAGGATTGTCATCGACCTACTACATGGACGGCATCTCTGGAAAGAACTGTCTGGTTTACATCACTGCAGATCAGAAACCCACCAGCTCGTATAATCCTATTTATAGCCTCAATCAGGTAGTCAATGGTGTTGCTGAGAAGATGACGGTCGATGCAACAAGTCCGTTCTATGCTCCCGAAGCCTTTACGGCTAAGGAAATAAGCTACGTCCGCACGTTTGCAAACGGTAACAACAATAATGGTAAAGGATGGGAAACCATCGTGCTTCCATTCACTGTGAACTCAGTGAAGAATGGCACTAAGAACCTGAAGTGGTTCAAGTCGAAGGACGATCAGCGTTGCCACTTCTGGCTGATGGAGTTCACTGGAGCTGACGGCGAATCGCTTACGTTCGACTATGCCACCGCTTTCGAGGCCAACAAGCCTTACATTATCAGTGTTCCTGGCAATGCCTGGGGTACCAATTGGGACCTGACAAACAAGCAAATCACCTTCCGTGGCGTGAACGTCGAGGTGCCTGTGACGGTCCTTGATCCCGTTATCTATGGTGGCAAGGAGTTCATTGGAACCTATGCAGAGGCAACTGTCAACGGCTATGTGATAAATGCAGCCGGCGAGCAGTTCACGAATGGCGAGGCTACCGTGAAGGCTTACAATGCCTACATCGTTGCCGATGGATCTGCCAAGTCGCTGAACATTGTCATCAACGGTGAGGAAACCAATGGCATTGAGGCAATTAGCAATTCGCAATTGATCAATGGCAATGAACCTATCTATAACCTCAATGGTCAGCGTCTCGAGCAGAAGCAGCGTGGCGTGAACATCATTGGTGGTCGTAAAGTTGTGGTTCGCTGATTCTAAATCAGTCCTTTAGCAACATAAAAGCATCACTCTGGCAAGTCAAACGGCTTGTCAGGGTGATGCTTTTATTGACGTTTTATATTGTTGTCAACAGTTGATGCGTAGAGTAAAAATGGTATTTACGCCGAGTATAGATGGCCGATACAGCCGTTATCGCTATAAGTTGATGAAACCTTAAGGCTCATCATTGGTTCAAATCTAACTGGAAGGGCGACAAAGGCAGTCCCTCAAGCGAGAAGACGTTGGCTTTCAGGGGGTTGTTCTTCCATGCATAGCGTAGCCGTTGCGGCTGTTTCACGGGCGAAACGATGCTGATTGTCTTGCCTGACCCTGTGGCTTTGGCTGGGGTGTAGACTCCATCGGCAGCTGCAACCTCAAACTCGAAGAGTTCCATTGGTGTGGCAGTTGTAGCCTTCTGTAGCGGTTGGTCGAGTTCGAGGGTAATGCAACCTTCGGCATCGCTCACCTTCCAATCCACTACCTGTGGCGAAAGCTTGGTGCCAGGATGCCAGATGAGGTGGTCAAAGCAGCGCGCTATGCGTTCAGCCACTTCCTGTTTGCGAAG
>JAEEGL013571315.1_pt1 | contig 11220 bp, 7 predicted proteins | sample 9134231 | NCBI WGS metagenome assembly JAEEGL01 (sample SAMN16246548, study PRJNA631951) | gut metagenome | biome: gut microbiome; feature: rumen; material: fiber-attached | host: Bos | place: Iran: Karaj | collected 2018-10
CGGAGAAACCGGAGAAACCGGAGAGAGTGGAGAAGGCGATCCTGACGATTCCCAGATACCTGCTCCTGTATCCAACATCACTTTCTCTGATGTGGAAGACCACTGGGGACTGGAATACATCCGGAAGGCAGCGGAACAGAGCCTGTTCAAGGGCTATGAGGACGGCCGCTTCGGACCTGACGATCCGGTCACCCGGGCGCAGTTCGTCACGGTGCTGTACCGCATGGCCGGCAGCCCGGAGGCCTCCGGCAGCATGCCCTTTGAGGATACGGACGGACTCATCGAGGAGTTCAAAAAGGCCATCAGCTGGGCATACGGGAACGGCTACGTGAACGGACGCTCCGATACCGTGTTCGATCCCGGCGGACGGATCACCAGGCAGGAGGCCATGAAGATCCTCTTCGCTTATTCCGGCGGGGTCAGCGGCATGGAAGCCATGTTCACCGGCATCTATGACGACGCCTATTCGGATTCCAGCGATATCGCGTCCTGGGCAAAGAGCGCCATGTACTGGGGCGTGTATCACGAGCTCATCAAGGGCATGGGGGACGGCGTGATCGCTCCTCTGGGAACTGCCACCCGCGCCCAGTTGGCAAAGATCCTTGTAGTATATTCCGAAAAATTTTAACATAGGGAGGAAATGGAATATGAAGAAATGCCTGCGTATCCTGCTCCTGCTCGCACTCTTCACTGCGGTGCTCTGCCTGGGCGCCTATGCCGCTTCCGAAGCCCCCACCGTTCCCGGCATCTACGAAGTTTCCGTGCTGCCCGGGTATACCTCAACGGTGGCCTTTGAGGCGGAGCTGGCTGACGGCACTCCCGTCGCGGCGGAGACGAAGCTGCTGGACGAAGCGGACAAGGACTTCTACGCGAATGCGGAAAAGATCAAGGTCACCTACAACGGCGCCGGAAGCGGCTTCCAGCTGATCCTGGCTCTCACCGACGATCTTGACAATCCCGGCGCTGCACCCACCGAGAGCAACATCAAGTACATCGACCAGGACACCATGACCGGTTCCGAGATCTCCTTCACCGTGTACCCCAGCAGCCTGGAGAACGGCAAGCAGTATTACGTCTATCTGGCGAACAGCGACGGTCTGAATAAGATCCTGACCTTCAAGTACTTCCTTCCCTACAAGCTGGGCGACGTGGACGGCGAGAATGGTCTGAACTCCTATGATGCCAGCCTGATCCTGCAGAATCTGGTCGGTACGTATGATTTCGTCGGCACTGGTGCTCTTGCAGCCGATGTTGACGGTGAGAATGGAATCAACTCCTATGATGCCAGCTTGATCCTGCAGCACTTGGTTGGCAGCTATACAATACCTGGTTGGGAGGATTAATCGATGAAAACTAAGAAACTGATTGCGACCATCCTCGTACTGATGATGATCGTAAGCCTGTTCCCCATGGCAGTCCAGGCAGCATGGGGCAGTGCTCCGGCCATGTCTCTTTCCATAGCAGAAGAGGATGGGTTTATCGTACTCACGCTCTCTTCCGATGAAGACACTTCTCTGAGCGCACTGAACTTCGAGCTGACTTATCCTTCGGACAAAGTCACTGTTGCTGATAAAGTCAACGCGCTCAGGTCCTCCAGCAAGTTCTTTGAAGAAGCCTTTACAGCCCCGAATATCACGCTTTCTGATGGACTCATCAAGTACGCGGTGGCTGTGGATGACAATGTTGACTTTTCCGCCGATGAGTCTCTCTTCACGGTGAAATTCAACAAAGTCGGGGAAGGCGACATCGATTTCAATGTTACCGTTCTCAGCGCCGGTCACAGACCGGACGGCAGCTATAACTATGCAGCAGTAGAACTTCCTGCCATTACGAAGTCCATGCCTGTTTCTGCTGCAGATGTAAGCGGCGTGGTCAGCCTTCCCACTAAGGGTGCCACTGATATGACCACTCTTTCTTCCACTAACCCGAAGGTGGACGTTGCTTACTCCTGGAGCCCCGCTCTTGACGGCGGCGTGTTCGCTCCCGGCACCAAGTACACCATCAAGGTCGACGTGACCCCCAAGGCGGGCGCCTCCTTTGCTGACGACGCCGTCGTCACCGACACTACCGGCGCTGGCCTGAGCTTCACCAGAGACGGTGATACGTTCACCGCTTCCATGGAATTCACTGCCACCGCGAAGGAGACCCTGACTGCGGCTGACTTCACCATCACCGCTCCTGCCGCGCAGGATTACACCGGCAGCGCCATCACCGTTGACGCGCCTCCCGCGCTCGTCACCGGCATCGGCGCCATCACCGTGAAGTATGACGGCGCCACCGAAGCCCCCGTTGACGCCGGCTCCTATGCCGTGACCTTCGACGTGGCAGAGGGCGAGAAGTACGAAGCCGCTTCCGGCTTCGCTATCGGCACCCTGACCATCAACAAGGTGGATTACACCGGCGAGAAGACCGCTGTAGGCAAGGTCCGCAGCGACGTCACCACCACCGGCGCTACCGTTGAGCTCCCCGCTCTGCCTGACGGCGCCAGCTATGGCACCGCCGCCTCCACCGATGCGCTGATCAGCGGCACTCCCACTGTTTCCGGCACCACCCTGACCTTCGACGCCACTGCTCAGGCTGACGGCGTTACCGGCGTCATCACTGTTGCGGTCACCGGCGCGAAGAACTACAACGACTACAGCGTGACCGTTACCGTCACCGCCAAGGATAAGGATGACGCGGGCGTCACCCTGACCGGCGCGACCACCGCCACCTATGGCGACGCTGATTTCGATCTGACGTATGCTGCCGCCGATCCCGGCACCGGCACCGGCGCCTGGACCTGGACCAGCGACGATACCTCCGTCCTGACCGTTGCCGACGGCAAGGTCACCGTCGTGGGCGTCGGCACTGCCACCGTCAAGGCGGCGTATGAGTCCGACACCACCATCGGCGAAGCCACCCTGGCCATCACCGTCGCCCCCCTGAAGGTCGAGAAGCCCGCTGAGCCCACCGAGACCTACACCTTCAACGGCACAGTCCAGACCGTGGCCATCGCCACCGGCGCTGACTACGACCTGAGCGGCGACCTGACTGCCACCAACGTGGGCAACTACACCGTCACCGCCACCCTGAAGGATACGACGAACACCCAGTGGTCCGACGACACCACCGCTCCTCTGACCCTTGCCTGGAGCATCGTGAAGAAGGACGTGGAGAAGCCCGCTGAGCCCACCGAGACCTACACCTTCAACGGCACAGTGCAGACCGTGGCCATCGCCACCGGCGCTGACTACGACCTGAGCGGCGACCTGACTGCCACCAACGCCGGCAACTACACCGTCACCGCCACCCTGAAGGATACCGCGAACACCCAGTGGGCCGACGGCACCACCGCTCCTCTGACCCTTGCCTGGAGCATCGCGAAGAAGGACGTGGAGATCCCCGCCGCCACCGGCACCTACTACTTCACCGGCTCCGCTCAGACCGTCACGATCCCCGAGGGCGAGGATTACACCCTGGGCGGCGAGCTCACCGGCACCGACGCCGGCAATTACACCGCCACCGCTTCTCTGAAGGACGCTGCGAACACCCAGTGGAGCGACGGCACCACGGCTGACGTGAACATCGCCTGGACGATCCTGCCCAAGAAGGAGATCACCGTCACCATCACCGGCGACGCCGCCAAGACCTATGGCGACGAGGACTTCACCCTCACCGCTGCCGCTGCCGAGACCGGCGCGAACGAGTCCTGGACCTGGACCAGCAGCGATCCCGCTGTTGTGACCGTTGACGCCAACGGCAAGGTCACCGTCGTGGGCGCCGGCACCGCCGACGTCAAGGCCGAGTATGACTCCGACACCGTGTTCGGCTCTGCCACGCAGACCATCACCGTCAGCAAGGCCACGATCACCATCACCGCTTCCAGCAAGACCAGCTACGCCTTCATGGCTGTGCCTGACATCAGCGCTCCCGTTGAGAACGTTGATTACAAGGTGGAAGGCCTGATCGGCACCGACACCCTGGGCGGCGCCATTGCTCTGGACTACCAGAAGGACGGCTCCGTCGTGACCCCCGACAACAACACCGTCGGCACCTATGACATCGTTGCCTCCGGCGCTGTTGCGCCCAGCGCGAATTATGACATCGTGTATGTCAACGGCCTCCTGACCATCGTCATGCCGGCCATCGGCCCCGATTCCTCCACCACCAAGACCTACAAGATCACCGTTGCCGAGTCCGAGAACGGCACCGTGACCGCGGATCATGAGACCGCCGCCGCCGGCGACGCCGTCATCCTGAAGATCGTGGCCGCCGAGGGCTATGAGCTGGATGAGATCACTGCCGGCAGCGCCAAGCTGAACAAGGTCAGCGCCACCGAGTACACCTTCAACATGCCCGCTGCCGATGTGACCGTGACGGCCACCTTCAAGGCTGCCGGCGAGCCTTCCGCCGTCGAGAATCCCTTCATCGACGTGACCGAGGATAAGTTCTACTACGAGCCCATCATGTGGGCCGTGCAGAACAGCATCGCCTACGGCACCACCGACGTCACCTTCAGCCCCGAAGCCGGCTGCAAGCGTTGGCAGATGGTGATGTTCCTGTGGCGTCAGGCCGGCTTCCCCGAGCCCGCTGCCGATACCGTGAATCCCTTCACTGACGTGTCCGCCGACGTGTCCTACTACAAGGCCGTCCTGTGGGCTTACGAGAAGGGCATCACCGTCGGTACCTCCGAGACCACCTTTGATCCCAACGGCTACGTGACCCGCGAGCAGTGCGTCACCCTGCTGTACCGCATGGCCGGCGCCAACAAGGTCGAGGGCGAGAATCCCTTCACCGACGTTTCCCCGGACGATTACAGCTATGACGCCATCCTGTGGGCCTGCGCCAACGGCGTGACCAAGGGCAACAACGCGGAAGGCACCACCTTCGGGCCCAAGGACGTCTGCCTGCGCGGCGAGATCATGACCTTCATGTATCGCGTCACTCTCCTCGGCTGAGGAACCTGCGCTGAGCTGAGATCCCCAATAGGGGATACGGCGTAAAGCAAAACCAAAGCAAACGGACCCGGCCCTTCCATTCGGAGGGACCGGGTCCTTTGTCGTCTGTATGCCGTTCAACCGCTTTCCGTACCCTCCATAGCTGTCCGGAGCTTGCCCAGAGCCTTCTTCTCCAGGCGGGATACGTAGCTCCGGGAGATCCCCAGGGTTTCCGCAAGCTCCCATTGGCTGCACGGCGCGCGTCCGTCCAGACCGTAGCGCCTGGTGATGATGAGCTGTTCCCGCTCGTTCAGTACGGTGCGCAGACACCGGCGCAGACGGCGGATGCTCTCCTTTGCGGAAAGACGCTCCAGAAGATCCTCTCCGTCGTCGCTGAGGGCGTCCAGGATCGAGAGCTTGCCTTCGCCCTCCTCGTCGATGGCTTCGGAGAGGGAGAGCTCCGCAGAGCTCCTCCTGCGGCTGCGGAAGTACATGAGGATCTCGTTTTCGATGCAGCGGGATACGTACGTGGCAAGCCGGACGCCCTTTGCCGGGTCATAGCTGGAGATGCCCTTGATGAGGCCCACGGTGCCGATGGAGATCAGATCGTCCTGGTCGCAGGTCACGGCATAGTACTTTTTGCAGATGTGGGCCACAAGTCTGAGGTTGCGTTCGATCAGCGTGTTTCTGGCGGTTTCGTCCCCCTGGAGCGCAAGCGCGACGCAGCGCTTTTCCTCCGCCGCGCTGAGCGGCCTGGGAAAGCCGGATGCGGTATCTCCCAGACGCAGCATGAGGAATGCGGAGTTCAGAAGTAACGTCAGCGGTGCCGCCATAGTCAGCTCCTTTCCGGAACGCGGGGATCGCGTCCCGGAACAGTGTATTCTTTTGCCGCAAGTCCACATTCTGCCCGCCGCTGTATCTCGACAGAAGCAGAGGTGTGTGCTATAATACAGGGACATATGAACAGGCAGCCGAAGGGCGCGGAGAGAGAGGGCATATATCATGGATAAGCTCACGCTGGAGGAAGCGAAAAGACTCAACGGGGAAATGGTCAAGGATGAGCATCTGCTGATCCACGCCCTGAACGTCAGCTATGCCATGGGAGCAATGGCTGAGCATTTCGGAGAGGATCCGGAGCACTGGATGGCCGTAGGCATCCTTCACGATTACGATTATGAGCAGTATCCGGAGGAGCATCTGCAGCATACCCGCGAGCCGCTGCTGGCAGCCGGTGTTCCGGAGGCGGACGTACGGGCCATCATGAGCCATGGCTGGGGCATCTGTACGGATGTGGAGCCGGTCACCCCCATGGAAAAGAGCCTCTTTGCGGTGGATGAGCTCACCGGCATCATCCAGGCCTGCGCCCGCATGCGTCCGATGGGCATACGCGACCTGGAGGTCAAGAGCCTGATGAAGAAATTCAAGGATAAGAAATTCGCGGCCAAATGCGACAGGGAACTGATCCTGAAGGGCTGCGAGCTGCTGGGCATGGAGCTCCGGGATGTGGCGGAGCTGTGCATCAGGGGAATGAAGCCGCACGCTGAGGAGCTTGGACTGGCCGGCGGCTGAAAATGCGCCGATAAGCATGGATCAGGAGGAAACGAGAATGCCGATCAAAATACCCAAGGATCTTCCGGCTGCCCGGATATTGGCAGAGGAGAACGTCTTTGTCATGGACGATCAGCGGGCGTATACCCAGGATATCCGCCCCCTGCGTATCCTTATCCTGAATCTCATGCCGACGAAGATCGTCACGGAGACCCAGCTTGCCCGTCTGCTGGCCAATACGCCGCTGCAGATCGAAATGAGCCTGCTGACCGTCCGGGGCAGGACGCCCAGGCATACCTCCCAGGAGCATATGATCGCCTTTTACCGCACACTGGATGAGGTGCAGGACGAATTCTATGACGGCATGATCATCACCGGCGCCCCTGTGGAGCTCATGCCTTTTGAGGACGTGGACTACTGGACGGAGCTCTGCGAGATCATGGAGTGGAGCAAGACTCACGTATACAGCACGATCCATATCTGCTGGGGCGCGCAGGCGGGTCTGTACTACCACTACGGGGTGCCGAAAAAGGAGCTCCCGGAGAAGCTCTTCGGCGTGTTTGCCCATAAGGTCATACACAAGGGCTCCTTCCTGTTCCGGGGCTTTGACGATACGTTTTATATCCCCCATTCCCGGCATACCACCGTGCTCCGGGAGGACGTGGAAAAGGTGCCTGAGCTGAGTATCCTGGCGGAGAGCGAGACCGCCGGCCTGTATGCCGCCGCCACCGCGGACGCGCGGCAGATCTATCTCATGGGCCATTCCGAATACGATCCGGAAACGCTGGCAAAGGAGTATTTCCGGGATAAGGACGCGGGGCTGCCGATCCACATTCCGGAAAACTACTTCCCGGGAAATGACGATACGAAGCCGCCTGTCTGCTGCTGGCGGGCCAGTGCGAACCTGCTGTACGCCAACTGGCTGAACTACGTCGTATACCAGGAGACGCCCTTCGATCTGAACAGCATGCCCCCCATGTGGGGCTGAAGAACAACACAGCGCCGCAGGATCTGCACCCGGCAGATTCCTGCGGCGTTTTCCGTCCGATCCCGTATTCAGGCTTCCATCTGCTTGCCGAGAAAGCGGGCCACCGTGGCGGCAAGCTTGTTTTCCACTTCTCCGGCGGGCTGGGCGCCCTCTGTGTGGAGAAACATCACGCAGCCCAGCACGTCCCCTTCGGAGATGATCGGCGCCGCGATGGAGACCCGGTAGGGACTCTCCCCATCCACGATGGGGAGCTCCTTCTCGCCGGTCTGCTCCTGAAAGACCTGCCGCCCCTCCATGACCTGCTCCAGCTCGCCGCTGATGCGCTTTTCTCCCAGCTCGCGTTTGGGGACGCCGGAGACGCTGATGATGCTGTCCCGGTCCGCGATGGCGGTGATGCGGTTGGTCGTCTTATGCATGGTTTCGCAGATCTGTCCGGCAAATTCGCTCAGCTCGCCCATGGGGGAGTATTTCTTGAAAATGACCTCCCCGTCCTTTTCCGTGAATATTTCAAGCGGGTCGCCCTCCCGTATGCGGAGGGTGCGGCGGATCTCCTTGGGAATGACCACCCGGCCAAGATCGTCGATGCGCCGCACGATTCCGGTTGCTTTCATTCTGATAAACTCCTTTGCTCAGCAAATTGGGATTGCCTTTAGTCTTTGGAAGCGGGACCGGTTTATGCAAAGGAGGAAATGGAAGTTTTTCGAAAAGACGCCCGGGAACCGGGTGCTGTCCCACTGAATAGCTGTGCCTCGCTTTGCGGGCTCGCCGCAAACAGAATATCAGCCCTGACTGTCTGCGCCGCCGGATAAACGGCGGTCCGGTATAGCGCACAGAGGCGATCCGCTCCGTTTTGACAAAGAATTATACAGGTATCCGAAATATTCGTATGATGACAATCAATGCTTTGATTATTCACTTGCATGTATGGGATCCTGCAACGACCGGGAAAATATTACAAAATGATTAAGCTAGGGTTGCTTGACAATTTCGGAAATTGTGGTATATATGAATTGAAATTTCTATAGGAAGGGAGAAGTATACCATGCGCAAAGTACGTATTATGGCTCTGGTCATGGCAGCACTGATGGTCCTGGCACTGTTCAGCGGCTGCAACAAGACCGAGACGCCGGCGCCCGCAGCGACGAACGCCCCTGCCGGCAGCAGCGCCACGGCTACGCCCGCCCCCACGGCCGCAGCAACGCAGAAACCGGCGGAAACCGCTGCTCCTGCGGCGACGGATGCTCCCGCGCCGGAAGAGACCGAGGAACCCAGCCCCTACCACTTCGCAAAGGGCAAGGTGGCAGTGGACGCAAAAGGTATGCCCCTGGAGAAATTCAACTATGAGCTGCCCCTGAGCACCACTGACGAGGAGTTCTCCGTATGGACCACGCTGTACACCCCCCAGTGGCTGGAGACCGAATATGAGGACAGCCCCTATCCCATCGAGCTGGAGCGCGTCACCGGCGTGCATGCCGCCTATCAGGTGGTCAGCTCCGCCACCCGGTCCGACAACTTCTCCGTGATGCTGGCTGCCGACGAGCTGCCGGACATCATGAGTCAGGCCAACTACTTCTACAACGGCGACTTCCGCAAGGGCATCACCGAAGAGGGCTTCTTCGTGAACCTGTACGACTGGCGGGAGTACATTCCCAACTACCTCTATGAGGTCAACAAGAGCCCTGATGACGAGGGCCTGCAGGCTTCCGTGTACCTGGAGGACGACCTGATCGGCTGCTTCTATACCCTGCGTGACCGGGCGTACGTGCAGAACGGCGTCTTTGTCCGGGGCGACTGGGTGGATCAGCTGGGCCTGGATCCCAACATGTTCAAGACCTGGCAGGGCGTCCATGACGGTCTGGCCGCCTTCAAGTCTCAAATCCCCACCGCCACCTATCCCTGCATCCTGTTCACCACCCTGGAGGCCGGCGGCTATCACTGGGACTGCTTCGATACCTACTGCTACACCAGCTCCAACATGATGAACCTGGTGGACGAGAACGGCAAGATCTTCAGCGCCAACACCACTGAACGGGACAAGGCTCTGATGACCGACATCAACGCCTGGTTCATGGAAGGCCTGTTCGACCCCATGTGGATGTCCTTCGACAGCATGACCGCTGCCGGTTACATGGACCGCTGGGTGGGCGATCAGATCGGCTACTCCGTCCAGTCCACCTCCACCGGCATCGAGCAGGAGATCATCCTGGACGATCCCAACGCCAAGATGCTGCCCATGCCCGACCCCGTGCTGTATGAGGGCCAGGTCCTGCATGTGGGCACCAACGACAGCCGCCTGTACTACGGCTCCGGCTCCGTCAGCGCCAAGTGCGAGAATATCCCCCTGGCTCTGACCTGGATCGACTGGCGCTATTCCGAGGAAGGCTCCGACTTCTGCACCATGGGCGTGGAGGAATACGGCTTCGTGTACAACGAGAAGGGCGAGAAGCGCGTGAGCGAGTTCGTCCGCTCCAACCCCCTGTATGTGTATTCCATGCATATCCTGCTGTACGCCCTGAACAGCATGGTCGACCCTGGCCTGGATAAGAACTACCAGCACTACTGGTACGACGGCGGCGACCGCATCATCGAGACCTACGACACCTTTGCCGAGTTCAAAAAGACGGGCTATGACGGCGCGTTCATGCTGCCCCGCAGCCTGACCCTCACCGATGACGAGCGCTCCTCCGCCTCCAGCCTTGCCGCCGAGTTGGCGACATACATCTCTGAGAACTACCTGGCCTTCGTGGACGGCTCCAAGCCTCTCAGCGAGTGGGATTCCTATGTGGACGGGCTGGAGACCATCGGCCTCTCCGAGTATCAGGCGATCTACCAGGCGGCTTATGAGCGGGTCATAGCCGGCTGAATCCGATCCAAATCACAAGTAAATGCGAAAATCCGGGCCTGCCGCTCATGCGGCAGGCCCGGACGCCTTCCCGGGGGAATCAGCGCAGAGGCACGGCTTCGATCCGCTGCCCGCCGGGGGCCCGGAAGGACGAATTGTTGTCCGCCAGGATGGATACGCATCCGTCGGTGAAGGTCAGCCTGTACGTATCCTCCACACAGCTTTCCGCGAAGCGGCAGCAGAGGGCGAGGGTATCGTCCTCCGCCCAGTGGGCGCTGCAGAGCCAGAGGCGGGTGGGGGAGGCGTCGTCGCCGATCAGATTGGTAAAGCGGCTGCCGTTGAGGGCGGCGCGGACGGTCTCCCGCCTGCCGGAATCGGTGGTAAAGTCCCATATGCAGCCGTCGCCGTCAAAGCGCAGGGAGAACTCGCGGATGGGGTCGGCAGGCTCGCCGGACATGAAGTTGCCGCCGTAAGGGCCGAAGCTGCCTGCGGTGACCCGCCAGCTGCGGCCGCCGATCCGGTCGGCCATGGGACTGTACGGCCGGTACACCGGCGCTTCGATGGCAAGATGCCGGAGCCGCCGGGCAAGGACGCCGGCAGCGGGGGAGGGCGGCAGGGCGGAGCTGTCCGTCACCCGGGCGGCAAAATCCCAGGTGATATCCAGGGTCTTCTGGGCCTGGACGGCGCCGGAGGCCGTCTCCGTGATGGCAATGAGCATATCCTGTTCCGGCAGGACGATGGTGAACTGCCCCATAGCCCCGTCCGCCCGGTATGCGCCCCTGGGCTTGCACATCCAGATCTGGAAGCCGTACCCCAGGAAATTGTCCGTGGCCGGGGGATTGACCGCGGCCTCGGAGGCGGAATCGTTCTGGCAGGTGGTGGCAAGACGCACATACTCCGGCGTGAGGATCTCCTCGCCCTCC
>JAEEGL014555531.1_pt1 | contig 11220 bp, 6 predicted proteins | sample 9134231 | NCBI WGS metagenome assembly JAEEGL01 (sample SAMN16246548, study PRJNA631951) | gut metagenome | biome: gut microbiome; feature: rumen; material: fiber-attached | host: Bos | place: Iran: Karaj | collected 2018-10
AATTGATAGACAACCAGTTGGTATTATAGGTAAAATAAATCCAACACTTTATAAAGATGATATTTATGTTTGTGAATTATCTATGACTAAACTTTATAGTTATACTGTTAAATCACTTAAATATAAAGAAGCATCTAAATATCCATCTATTAAGAAAGATGTAGCATTTATCGTTGATAATGAAGTAACTAATAAGACTATAGAGGAAGCTATTAAAAAAGCTGGTGGAAGACTTCTTGATAGTATTGATATCTTTGATATCTATAGAGATATTAAACCAGGAAAGAAATCTATGGCTTATAATTTAACATTTAAAGATGATACTAGAACGCTTTCTGATGAAGAAGTAATGCAAACATTTAATAATATAATTAATAAAGTTTGTGAAAGCTTAAATGCTGAATTAAGAAGTAACTAATAGTTACTTCTTTTTTTATGCATAAAAAAAGAAGATATTTTAAATATCTTCTTAGTTCATTTTATGTACGTCTCTATATCTACCAGTATATGTATAACCATCTACGTCCTTAGTTTTAGACCAGATTGCTTCATATGGTAAATATACATAAGTTTGGTTTGTATGATCATATATTTCTTTATAACCTTGAGCTAGTAAGAAATCTATATCATCTTTGTATTTATCCATTTTTGGAATAGTATGACAATTATAATTATCATTTCCATAACAATACTTATTAACTACAACTTTTAAAATTTGTGTTTTAAATTTACCAGTTTCAGGTTTAGTAGTTGTCCATTCACCATATTTTACTAACTCATATTCTGTATAAAGTAGATTTTGTTGTGTTGGAACAAATTCTGTTGTTTGAGTTGTATTAGTATTACTGTTAGAATTTGTATTAGTGGTAGTATTATTATTAGTTGCAACTGTTGTATTAGTATTATTGTTTGTATTAGTATTACCACTAATTTTTACAGTACTAGTTTCTTTTGTAGTTTTGTTTGTAGTTTTATTTGTAGTAGTAGTTTTCTTTGTTGAATTATTATTGCTTGTATTAGTATTATTATTAGTCTTGTTATTGTTATTAGTGTTATTATTAGTTTTGTTACTATTAGTGTTAGTGTTATTATTCTTATTAGTTTTCTTTCCAGTTGATATACTAGTAATAATTGAATCAGCTTCATTTTTACATTTAATATAAACTTTTAAACTGTAATTATTTTCATCAACTTTTGTTACTTGTGAATATGAAGATGTTTTTGAACAAGTATTTCCATTTTTATCAACTACTTCTTTAGTAGCTTTATTATTAATCATTTCTTCTAAAGTAACTTTTTTAACTTCTCCGATATTCTTTGGTAATTTATCTTTATCAAAATACTTGATTGAATCCTTCTTTAATACCTTAAGATTATCTTCCATTGATTTTCCTTTTTTAGCAGGTTTATTATCATTCTTTCTACCAAAAATTAAAAACCAAATTAAGAATACAACAAGGAATAATAATAATAGTTTTAAAAGAACACTAACCCAATTAATTTTTCTTTTTATAAATCGTTTTTCTTCGTACATATTGCTACCCCCATAAAAACTTATTTATTGGTTATATATACTAACACAATCGATATATGTTGTCAATTGATAAAAAAGTTAATAATTCCTTCATTTTGTGTTAAAATATTAACGCAAGAGAAGTGATATTTATGGATAAAATAGTAATTAAAGGTGCAAGAGAAAACAATCTTAAGAATGTTGATCTTGAATTACCTAAGAATAAACTTATAGTAATGACTGGTGTATCTGGATCAGGTAAAAGTAGTTTGGCTTTCGATACAATATATGCTGAAGGTCAAAGAAGATATGTTGAATCTTTAAGTGCTTATGCAAGACAATTTTTAGGTAATAGTACTAAACCAGATGTTGATTCAATAGAAGGTTTATCTCCAAGTATCTCAATAGACCAAAAAACTACAAATAAAAACCCAAGATCTACTGTAGGTACAATAACAGAAATATATGATTATTTAAGACTATTATTCGCTCGTATTGGAGTTCCATATTGTCCTAATCATCATGAACCTATTACAAGTCAATCTATAGAAGAAATGACTAATAAAGTAATGGATTTAGAAGAAGGAACAAAAATAGAAATATTATCACCAATAGTTCATGGAGAAAAAGGAACTCATAAAGATATATTTGATAATTTAAGAAAGCTTGGTTATTCAAGAGTAAGAGTTAATAAAGAAATGTTTGATCTATCTGAGGAAATAAAGCTTGATAAAAATACTAAAGATAATATTGATGTTGTAATTGATAGAATAAAAGTAAAAGCAGAAGAAAGATCAAGAATATTTGAATCTATCGAAGCAAGTTGTAAGTTAGCACATGGTAAAGTAGTAATAAACGTAATTGGTGGAGAAGAAATTCTCATGAGTGAAAATTATGCATGTTTAAAATGTGATTATTCACTTGCTGAACTTGAGCCAAGACTATTTTCATTTAATGCACCATATGGAGCCTGTGAATCTTGTAAGGGCTTAGGTTCTAAACTTCAAATAGTTGAAGAACTAGTTGTTCCTGATGAAACAAAATCTATAAATGAAGGCGCAATTGTTCCATTTAATCTAGACAATAATATAGGTTCTACACAGCTTCTAGCATTGTGTGAAGAATATAAAATTGATATGGATAAACCATTTAATAAACTTACTAGAAAAGAAAAAGATTATGTATTCTATGGGTCAGATAAACCTTTATCTATAAAATATGTATCAAAAAATGGAAACACAAGATATACAACTGAATATTTTGAAGGTATTATTAATAATCTTCAAAGAAGATATATGGAAACATCAAGTGCATGGATAAGAGAATGGCTTGAAAGATTCATGGTAGAAACAGAATGTGAAAAATGTCATGGAAAAAGATTAAAAGATGAAGTATTATCAATTTTCATAAATGGAAAAAATATTATTGATGTAACTGAAATGTCCATTAAAAATATTAGAACATTTATGGACAAATTAAAACTAACCAAAGAACAAGAAGAAATATCACATCTTGTTGTTCAAGAAATTAAAAATAGATTAGAATTCTTAGATAATGTTGGTTTAGGTTATTTAACATTAGCTAGATCAGCAGGTACTCTTTCTGGTGGAGAGTCACAACGTATTAGACTTGCAACTCAAATAGGAAGTAAACTATCAGGAGTTTTATATGTATTAGATGAACCATCTATTGGACTTCATCAAAAAGATAATGAAAGACTAATAAACTCTCTTAAACAAATGAGAGATTTAGGTAATACTCTTGTTGTTGTTGAACACGATACTGATACAATGCTTGCAGCTGACTATTTAGTTGATATAGGACCAGGTGCTGGAGATAATGGTGGACGTGTTATGGCTGCTGGAACTCCAGAAGAAGTTATGAAAGTTAAAGATAGTATAACTGGCCAGTATTTATCTGGTAAATTAAAAATTGAAGTACCTAAAACTAGAAGAAAAGGTAATGGTAAATTTATCAAGATTAAAGGTGCCCAAGAACACAACTTAAAAAATGTTAATGTAGATATACCTTTAGGTAAGTTTGTATGTGTAACTGGTGTATCAGGATCTGGTAAGTCATCTTTAGTTAATGAAATATTATATAAGAGTTTAGCTCATAAAATTAATAAGAACCGAGTTCTTCCAGGTAAACATAAGAAGATAGAAGGAATTGAGAACTTAGACAAAGTTGTACTTATAACTCAAGATGCAATAGGTAGAACTCCTCGAAGTAATCCTGCAACATATGTTGGAGTGTTTGATGACATAAGAGATATTTTTGCTGAAACTAAGGAAGCAAAAATGAGAGGATATACTAAATCAAGATTCTCATTTAATGTTAAAGGTGGAAGATGTGAAGCTTGTTGGGGAGACGGTATAAAGAAAATTGAAATGCATTTCTTACCAGATGTATATGTACCATGTGATGTATGTCATGGAAATAGATATAATACAGAAACATTAGATATTAAATTTAAGGGTAAGAATATTGCAGAAGTCCTTGATATGAGAGTAAGTGAAGCACTTGAATTCTTTGATAATGTTCCAAAAATAAAAACACAACTTCAAGCTATGTATGACGTTGGACTTGACTATATAAGATTAGGACAAAGTGCAACAACATTATCAGGTGGTGAAGCAGGACGTGTAAAGCTTGCAAAAGAATTGCAAAAGAAACCAACTGGTAAGTCAATATTTATATTAGATGAACCTACAACAGGACTTCATACTGATGATATAAAGAAACTATTAAATATTTTAAATAGAATAGTTGATAATGGAGATACAGTTTTAGTAATTGAACATAATTTAGATGTTATCAAAGTTGCAGACTATATTATTGATCTTGGCCCAGATGGAGGAGACGGTGGTGGAGAAATAGTTACTACTGGAACTCCTGAAGAGGTATCAAAAGTTAAGAATTCTTATACCGGAGAATTTTTAAAGAAAATATTATAAAAAAGAGAAGTAATTCTCTTTTTTTTTATCTATAAGATGAATAATTTGGTATAATAGTACAAGAAAGAGTGATATTATGAATCCTATAATATTTACAATATTTGGTTTATCTATTAGATGGTATTCAGTTTTACTACTTGTTGCTATGGCACTTGGTATTTTTTTACTTAAACAAGAAGCTAAGAAGTTTGGAATGAACTGGGATTTTATATTTAACCTAGCCTTCTGGACACTTATTTTTGGAATATTAGGTGCGAGAATATATTACGTAGCATTTAACTTTGGTTTATATAAAAATGATTTAATGAGTATATTTAAAATATGGGAAGGTGGACTTGCTATTCATGGTGGTTTAATAGCAGGAGCAATAACATTATTCTTTTACTGTAAAAAGAACAATGCAAATACATTAAAAATTATAGATATGGCGTTACCTTCTGTTATTATTGCTCAAGCAATAGGTAGATGGGGAAATTTCTTTAACAGTGAAGCTCATGGAATTGCAACTAGTTTAGCAAAACTTGAGTCTCTACACATCCCAAACTTTATTATAAAAGGAATGAACATTAACGGTGTATATTACCATCCAACATTCCTTTATGAATCTATATGGTGTTTTATTGGATTTATAGTTTTATTAATCTTAAGAAGAAATAAATACTTAAAAGTTGGAAGTGTTACAGGAGTATACTTAATGTGGTACTCAATTGGAAGATTCTTTATTGAACACTTAAGAACTGATTCATTAATGTTAGGTGGATTTAGAGTAGCACAAATTATTTCAATTATCTTATTTGCTGTTGGATTAACATTAATCATTAGAAATAAAAAGCAAACAAAATTTGAAAATTTATATAATTCAGATAAAGATAATAAAATAAGATTTTAAACAAATAAAGAAATAACGCAAATCGTGTTATTTCTTTTTATTTTATGATAAAATATATTACTAAGGAGAGATGTATATGAAATTTTATAATACATTAACAAAAAAAGTAGAAGAGTTTATTCCTAATGAACCTGGAAAAGTAAAACTATATACTTGTGGACCTACAGTATATCATTTTGCTCATATAGGAAATTTAAGAACATATATTAATGAAGATATTCTTGAAAAATCACTTAACTATGTTGGTTTTAATGTAACTAGATGTATGAACATAACTGATGTTGGACATTTAACATCAGATGCTGACACAGGCGAAGATAAAATGGTAAAAGGTGCTAAAAGAGAACATAAAACTGTTTTAGATATAGCTAAGTTTTATACTGATAAATTCAAAGAAGATTGCGATAAATTAAATATTAAGTGGCCTGAAATAGTTGTGCCTGCAACAACTCAAATAGATGAATATATTAAGTTTATAACAGACCTAGAAAATAAAGGTTATACTTATACTGCTGGCGGTAACGTATACTTTGATACTTCTAAATTAGACAATTATTATAAGCTAACTAATCAAAATGAAGATGATTTAGTAGAAGCTGTTCGTGATGATGTAGAAGTAGATGAAAATAAAAAGAATAAAAATGACTTCGTCCTATGGTTTACTAAATCAAAATTCGAAGATCAAGAACTTAAGTGGGAGTCACCATGGGGATATGGATATCCAGGATGGCATATTGAATGTTCTGCAATATCACTTAAATATTTAGGAGAATACTTAGACATTCATTGTGGTGGTGTAGATAATATATTTCCACATCATACAAATGAAATTGCCCAAACTGAAAGTAGAATTGGTCATGAATGGTGTAAGTATTGGTTCCATCCAGAACATTTAAATGATGAATCTGGTAAGATGAGTAAAAGTAGTGGAGAGTTTTTAACAGTATCTCTTTTAGAATCTAAAGGATATAATCCACTTGCTTATAGACTACTATGTTTACAAACTCATTATAAGAAACAATTAACATTCTCATTTGCAGCTCTTGATCAAGCACAAAACCTATATGATAAACTTGTTAATAAAGTTAATGGATTAAATCCAAATGATCTTAATATTGATGAAAATAAAGTTAATAAATTTAAGAATGATTTCAAAGAATCATTAGAAAATAATCTAAATACATCAAATTCTTTAACAACATTATTTGAAGTATTAAAAAGTGATTTAAATGATGCTGAAAAATTATATTTAGTAAAAGACTTTGATAAAGTATTATCACTTAACTTAGTTAAAGAAAAAACACAAAGAGAAGATCATGATGAAATCATGAAATTAATTGATGAAAGAAACGAAGCAAAGAAAAATAAAGACTTTGCAACAGCTGATAAGATTAGAAATGATTTATTAGAAAAAGGTATTATTCTTGTTGATACAAGAGAAGGTACTACATATAAGGAGGCTTAAGTAATATGTTAATTCAAATTATATTATTTATAGCTATTATAACTATTCCAGCAATAGCTCAGGCATTTATTACTATTTCTTATAAAAAATATAGTGAAGTACAAAATGGAGAAAAATTAAGCGGATTTGAAGTAGCAAGAAAAATTCTTGATGCTAACAATCTAAAAGATATGGATATTGTATCAACACCTGGTACATTAACAGACCATTACGATCCATCAAGAAAAGTAGTTAGATTATCAACTGATAATTTTAATGATGATTCAGTCGCAGCTATGGCAGTAGCAGCACATGAATGTGGACATGCTATTCAAGATAAAGAAGGTTACTTTTTACTAAGATTAAGATCTATAATCTTTCCAATAGTAAGAATTGGAACTGGACTATCATATATAATTATTGTTGTAGGATGTTTACTTCAATTTGCCGGTTTAATATACGCTGGTATAGCATTTACTGGACTAGGGTTATTATTTCAATTAGTAACTTTACCAGTTGAAATAAATGCTAGTAAAAGAGCTGGAGAACAATTAAGAAAACTTGGACTAGTAAATACAAGCGATGCAAGCGGAGTAAAAAGCGTACTGGTTGCAGCAGCTTCAACTTATTTAGCCGGAGTATTATCATCCGCACTTCAAGTTCTTAGAATTATTATTGCCCTAAATCGTAGGAATTAAATCCTACGATTTTTTATTTACACTACAAAATTGTAAAGTTTACAGAATAGTATACATTTTTATATGTAAATTCAAAGTATATTATTCTATAATGAAAATGGAGTGGTGTTATGCGAGGTTTTAAAGGATTAGCCTTATTTGTTCTAACTCTATTTTTGATCAACATAATGAATGTAAGTGCTAAAGATATTAATATAGGTATTGAAGATATAAATGTATTGTCTAAATCTGATGCTGTTGAGGTTACTAAACCTGTTATTAAGGATAATAAAGTATCTTCTGAAATAACATTTGATTCAATTGATGATTATGTTATTTTTGAAGTAACTCTTAAAAATAATGATGACATTAAGTATTCAATAGAAAGTATTACTGATAATAACAAAAATAAGAATATTAGTATTTCATACAGTTACGATGATAAACAAATAAAAGAAAATGGTAAAAAGAAAATAACTATTAAATTTACTTACAATAAAAAAGTAGAAGAGGATGAGGTTTTGTCCTTAGAGGACGTAAAAATAACTCTTGATCTAGTAAAAGAAGATGGTTCTCAAGCAAAGATAGTTATAAATAATCCTAAAACATATGACACTATTAAAATCTATGCAATTATATTTGTTGTGTGTTCAGCATTAATTGCTACAAATATAACTAAGAAACAAGTTAAAAAATTCTTAGCTCTTGTTACGGTTGCATTTGTATTGCTACCTACATTTATAAAAGCTAACACTGAAGAAAAATATGAGATTAATATTTCATTTAACAATGCTCATGTTAACGGTAATTCTATAACATACAGTATAAATATTGATGAAGAACTTCAAAAACAATCAAAAACATATACAGTTTCATTTGATGCAAATGGTGGATCTGGATTAATTGATCCAATTGAATATGACCGTGATAAAGAATATAATCTTCCAGTAAATTCTTATATAAGATATGGGTATAAGTTTGTTGGATGGAACACTAAGAAGGATGCATCCGGAACAAACTATGGTGCTAACGAAACTGTAAAAAAAATTACTACTAAGGAAAAAGTAACTTTATATGCTATATGGGAAAATAGAACCAATGGAACAACTTATGAAGGAACAAATATTTTTAATGGAAAAGATAAAACTGTAGAAGGAGATTTATCTAATAATCAAAATATAGATTATTTAAATACAGGTATTCAACCATTTACTGAAGAAAATAGAGAAAAAGGATTTGTACTTTCATTTAAAATATCAGAATTTGATTTGAAAAGAGCTAAAGATAACCTAGATACTATTTTTACAATAGTACCAAATGCTAGTGATATATCATCTGATAACCCTGGTGTAACACTAAGGTTAAGAAATAATAGATGGGTTTTTGAGGTAGGTAATTCTATTGAAGAAAAAAAATCATTTACACTTCCAATAAGTAGTTTGATTAATAAAGAGTTTAAATTAATAAGAATTAACCAAGGATCATCAATTAGATTATATTACACAGTTGATAATCAAAATCTTATTTTCTTAAAAGATATGACTGAAATGCCTGCAAATGATGCTATGATATCATTTGGAGCAACTTATTATAATGGTAATACTGATAGATATTTTGAAGGTAAGATAGATAATATTTCATTTAGATATGATAATGAGTTGTCGTTAGGTTCTGTAATCAATAATGATTATGATGAAGATTTCCCTATTGTATTCAAATTAAAAGGAAAATGCGAATTTAACGGTGATAATGGAAACATAACTGATGAAAATTGTTCAAAATATTCAAATGAAAAATCAATTGATACTAATATAAATTTATTTAGTAAAGAAAACTACAAAAAAGACTTTGAAATATCATTTGATATTAATTCATACGATCCAACAAATCAAGATTCATCAAATAATCAACAAACTTTTATGAACGCAAAACTAGAAATTGAAGAATATGATTATCCTGGAATTGTTGTTAGAAAAAATGGAAACAATATTTATATAGGCGTTAAAGATGGTAAAGGAAAAGTTGATAGCGTAAATATTAATTATAAATCAGTTCAAAATGTTAGAGTTCTAAGAAAAGATAATATAGTTTACTATAGCATTAATGGTGACAAATATAAAAAGTTATCTGATATGTCTAACTTTGATCATACATTTGATAGTCCTGTTTATTTTGGATCATCATCTATTCCGAATAGTACTATTCAAAGAAATGTAAAAGCTACTCTTTCTAATATGACAATTAGAATGGGAAAAATTAATAAAAGTATTAACTAGTTTAAGACAAGTATTTGTAAAAAATAAGCAAATACCTGTCTTTTTTTTGATATAAGAATTGTTTTCTTGGTATTATTAATAGTAGAAAGGTAGTGTTTTTGCTATGGCAGAAATTGTTAAGGTAAAACAAAGTGATGCTAATGTAATAATGGAATTTACCAAGAATTCTGTCTTTAGTAACTACCGACTTGAAAAAGGTACATATACTGTTCCATTAGAAGATTTTGAACTTATTAAACGAGATTTTATAATTTCTGTTAGAATTGAAGAAAGGAATATAAATCGAGACGAAGAAGGAATTAATTGTGACTCTTTAGACGAACTTGTATCTGAAGGTTATGATAAATCATTTACTAGAGTTAGAAATAACTTTCATTATTTAAATAGTGAAAATGCATCAAATGAAGAACTATTCGATATAACATTAAAAATTGCTAAAGAAATTTTAAACATAAAAAGAATTCCAGTAATAAAAAAAGAAATTAAGCAACTAATTCATATTGTTGAATCAAATAACCTTTCATATTCTCTCGAAACAATTAAAGCAGGTTTACGTGAACTTAAAAATAAGGGTGGAGATTACGAACAATATTTAAATATTAAAAGATTGCTTGAGTCAATTATTAGAAAAACATATTTCAAGAACTTATCAAATGTTGTTTCTGATGAATTTGCTGGTACATACTTAATTAAGGAAGACAATGATGTATATTTACTAAATAAAAATAATGCATATATGTTTTCATACGGTTTAATATATTCTCCAACAAGTATTAAATCAGCAACTAACGAAGATGAAAGTATAATGGTTCCATTTAATGAATTAAATAAGGATAGTTATAAAATTGAGTTAAAAGAAGAAGATAATCCAATAGGTGTATACGCAGTAACTATTGGTGAAAAAGATTTAAATGAAAACTATGTTAAAGCTCAAGCACTAGTAAAAAGATTAAATCTAAATTCATTCCTAAATGTAGACTTAACAAAGTTTATGGAAGGAGAAGATCTTGAGGTGCTTAAAAATGATTTTATTAGAAGAATGCTTATTAGTTCTAATAGAATTGCACCTGACCAAGAAATTAAGAAAAGCTATTATCAAAACTTAGGAATATTTTTTGATAGATTCTTAGAACTTAAGAGTAAACATTATGAGCAAGGTAATATAATAAATTTATTTGAAAAGTGTTGTCGAATAGTTTATGGACAGTGCTATAGTGATTTGGGTTTCGTTTTAAGAACTGAAAAAAATCTTGAAGGTGAAGATGTACCGTCTCTTGACTTAAATGATATAAAAGATATCCTTGAATATAGCATTCACTATGATTTTAATATATATAAAAAAGAAGCAGTTACAAATAATGATATAGCTTTATTTGTTGGTAAGTTTTATATGTATAGAAATAATAGATATTTAAATATGATTTATCCAGGTATTGGCAATCTTTTAGATTACCTTGGAGAAAT
>JAEEGL014696824.1_pt1 | contig 11220 bp, 9 predicted proteins | sample 9134231 | NCBI WGS metagenome assembly JAEEGL01 (sample SAMN16246548, study PRJNA631951) | gut metagenome | biome: gut microbiome; feature: rumen; material: fiber-attached | host: Bos | place: Iran: Karaj | collected 2018-10
CGGCAGTGCCGGCGGCCGGGCGCGCTCAAAACCTCAGCGGAATTGTGAGACATCACACGGAATTTGCTATGGCGGGAGCCAGGGGGTGTGGGGGCGAAGCCCCCGCACCCCCAGACGGCTGACGGAAGCAATTACCGTGGGCTGTCCTGCGTCTCCGCTGAAGCTGTGCGCCGAGGGGGAGCTTCGCCTTCCTCAATGCAGGGCGGTGACGATGCCGCAGAAAACGGGGAGGCAGGTGGAGGTTTCGACAATGGCGAAGAGGAAGGGGCGGGTGAGATAGATTTCGATGGGCGGAGGCGGAGGCGTCGGCAGCGCGGCCGCACCGGTCACGAGAACGGCGGTGGCCGCGGCGGCCTTTGTGCCCTCGCGGCTGAGCTCCAGCCGGGTCTTGTGCATAACAAGCGAGAGCGCGAGATTCCCGCCCTCCAGCGTACCCATGCCGGAAAAATCGGCGGCCTCGGGATCAAATGCGTCGGGCATCGTCTCCGCGAGCAGATCGGTCAGAGGCGCGTTCGTGTCGAACTCCATCGAGGGGATCATCACATAGACGTCGCGGCTGAAGTCGAGATGGCTGCGGGCCGCGTCGACGAACTGCGCGCCGGTGAAGGAATTCAGATAGTCGTAGACGTCCACGCCCTCGTCGGGCAGAAGACCGACGAAGCTGTAGCGCGTCTGCTCCGGCTCCGCGTCGTAGGGACGCAGAAAGCCGACGCCGTCCCCGAGGCGGAAATAGCTGTTCTCCCGGGAGAAGAGCATCTCCCGCTCGGCAGTCACGCCGGAGCGCGAGGTGAAGGTGCGCGTCCGGATGTCCTGCTCCTCATAGGCCGCGCGCCATTTGCCGTCGAAGAGGACGGCGTTCGTCAGCACCATCAGATCCTCCGCGCCCAGCACGTCGAGCAGCGAGGGGATCATGCCGTCCGTTTTGGCGGAGATCCAGTCATTGATTCTCGCCGGTCCCTCGGCGAAGTTGTAGCCGAAGACGTCCGCGTCGTACACGGCGGCGTTCGTGTTGAGGAAGCCGGCGTCCACCGAGAAGCTCCCCGCGCGCCGGTTCAGCCAGAGCGAATCGGAAATCTTCAGCGTCGTCGGGCCGATGCCCGGCACCGTGTCCAGAAGTCCGCGCATATAGCGGTTGGCGTCCGGGATCGCCATGCCGCCGAAGAGAGCGGATTCCATCTGCGAGAGCGTTTCGCCGCGCGCGCCGTTGGCGGTCATGCCCAGCGCGCAGAGCAGCGAGAGGGGCGAGATCATCACGGCGTCCTCCCGCGGCAGCCGGCGCAGGAGGGAGAAGCCGAAATCGGCGGCGGCGTCGACGAAGCGGGCCGAGGGGCGTTCGCCCTCCGCCGGCGGCACAGAGGGCTGACTGGAGGAGTAATCGACGAGCTCCGCCCCGGACAGGCCGGACGGATCCGCCTCGCTGCAGGCAGTCAGCAGCGTCGTGAGCAGCAGCGCCGCGGCCAGCGCCGCGGCTGTCAGAGATCGTCTCATGCTGTGTACCTCGTTTTTTTTTCGTTGGACGGATCGGAGGGCGGATTGGTTCCCTCAAACGGGCGTCCGCGCCGGAAAATCGTCTTTTTCCTGCCGCGCCCGCTCGGACAAGGGGCGCCGCCGTCAGGCGCGCGCGCATTTTGCCGGCCGATTTGTAAACAATCGCCGCCGCGCAGAGATTGCGCTTGCATTTTCCGCGGAATTATACTATAATTAGAGAAAAACCGCGGAGGTCTGCTATGACGGAATTTGCTCTCTGGCTCAACGATTTTTTTGCCCCGATGGACGACGCGCTCCTTGAGGCGTATCACGCCCTTGCCGGGCACGGCGGCGGCTTCTGGACGCCGTTTTTCCGCCTCGTTACGCTGATCGGCGAGAAGGGGATCTGGATGCTCGCGCTGGCGGTCGTGCTGATGCTTTTCGCCCGCACGCGCAAGATGGGGATCTGTCTCTTCGGCGCCGTCTGCTGCGGCGCGCTGATCACGAATATCTGCCTCAAGGACGCGGTCTGCCGCCTGCGCCCGTTTTTGGGAAACGCGGAATACGAGGGCTTCTGGCAGTTCATCGGCGCGCCGGCTGAGGACGGCTTCTCCTTCCCCTCGGGGCACGCGACGGCGGCGGCCGCCGGTTCGCTGGCGCTTCTCTTCGCCGGCGGGCGGAAATACCTGGCCTTCGGCGTGCCGTACGTCTCGCTGATGTGCGCCGCGCGCAATTATCTGATGGCGCATTATCCGTCCGACGTGCTCGTCGGCGTGCTGATCGGCGCCGTCTCCGCGTGCGTCGCCTGGGCGATCACCTGCGGCATCTACCGGCTGCTGGAGGCGCATCCGACGCAGCCCTTCTGCCGCTTTGTGCTTCGCTTCGATCTCCGCCGCCGCGCGTGAGAGCGGGGGAGGGACTTTCCGCTGAGGGTCCCTCCCCCTTTCTTTTTTCAAAAGGATCCCGCCGCGGGCCCCGCGCCTTCCGGCGGCGCTTGAACGGCGGGGAAAAGTATGCTATAATATAGAAAAACCGCATGCGAGGTATCGCCATGTCCGCCTATACCCACAACGTGCCCGCCGCCGACCGGCTGCGTCCGACGAGCTTTGACGAGATGGCCGGCCAGGCGCATCTGGTCGGGCCGCGCGGGATCCTGCGCCGCATCGCCCTCTCCGGCCGCATTCCCTCGATGATCTTTTTCGGCCCGCCGGGAAGCGGCAAAACGACGGCGGCCTCGCTTGTCGCCGCCGCTTCCGGCATGACGATGCGCCGCCTGAACGCGACGACCGCGTCGCTGTCCGACGTGCGCGCCGTCGCCGCCGAGACGGAGGGCCTGCTCGGCGCGGGCGGGATCCTTCTGTACCTCGACGAGATCCAGTACTTCAACCGCAAGCAGCAGCAGTCGATGCTGGAGTACATCGAGGACGGACGCATCACGCTGATCGCCGCCACGACGGAGAATCCGTACTACTACATTTACGACGCGCTGCTTTCCCGCTGCACCGTGCTCGAATTCCGGCCGGTCGCGCCGGAGGAGATGATGGGGCGGCTGCGACAGGCGGCCGCGATGCTGTCCGCGGAGGCGCCGCGTCCGATCACGTGCAGCGAGGAGGCGCTCTCGAAGATCGCGCATCTGGCCGGCGGCGACGTGCGCCGCGCGGTGACGATGCTGGAGGAGACGATCGCCTACGTCGCCGCCGGGGACGAATCCGAGACGGCGCTGACGCCGGAGGTGATCGCGCAGTTTCTGCCATCAGTCTCCGCCGGGAATTTTGACGGCGACGGCGACGTGCACTACGATCTGCTCTCCTGCCTGCAGAAATCGATCCGCGGCTCCGATCCGGACGCGGCGGTCTTCTACCTCGCGCGGCTGCTCGAGGGCGGCGACCTGATCTCGCCCTGCCGGCGGCTGATGGTGATCGCCAGCGAGGACGTCGGCGCGGCGTATCCGCTGGCCGCCGTCATCACGCGCGCCTGCGTGGAATCGGCGAAGGAGCTGGGGCTGCCGGAGGCGCGGATCCCGCTGGCGAACGCGGCGGTGATGCTGGCGACGGCGCCGAAATCGAACACGGCCTATCTTGCGCTCGACCGGGCGGCGGCCGACATCCGCGCGGGACGCGGGCGCGTCGTGCCGGCGCACCTGCGCAGCCCGCAGTTCCGCGGGTACGTCTATCCGCACGATTATACCTGGGACTATGTGCCGCAGCAGTATCTGCCGGACGACGTGAAGGACGCGCACTATTATGAGTTCGGCGACAACAAGGCGGAGGCCGCAGCCCGCGCCTACTGGGAGCGGGCGAAGGCCGAGGGCGGCAGAAAGAAATGAAAAATCAGGAAAGGGACATGCCCGAAGCAGTCCCTTTCCTGATTTTTTCATACAGATCGGCGCCGCCGGTCAGGGGCGCACGAGATCGATGATCTCTTCGGCCTCCTGGAGGCTGCGCACCCTCCCCAGGTTGATGATGGTGCGCATGCCGCGCAGAAAATCGATGTTGTCGCGGATCTCCTGCGGCGTCAGGTTGAGCAGGACCGCCCGCCCGCGCAGATCGTCTGCGTATTCCCGATACACGTCGAGCGCCGACGGCTGGTTCGGGTCGCCGGTGAGCTGGAAGATGGCGATCTTCTTCATCCGGCAGAAATACGGGATGCAGGCGCGTCCGAGAGAATGGACGTGCAGCAGCGCGCCGGCGTAGTGGGAGAGAAGCTCGGTCGTGTACGGCAGACCGAATTCCTCATACATCTGCGGAGAGCAGATGCAGGAGGCGTCCTCCGACAGATGGCCGACCATGCCCGGCGGAAGCCAGGTATCCATGCCGCTTATGAAGCCGCCGCGCACTTCGGTGGCCAGCGGCATCTGATTTTGAAACGTCCAGTCCACCGCCTTGGCGCAGTATGCCATGAACGCATGCACCGTTTCCGGATCGTCGTACAGATCGTAGAACAGATCGTTGCCGCGCACCGCGTTGGCAATGTCCATCGGGCCGTCCGCGCCGCGCAGCGACGAAAAGAAGCCGTATTCCGCGCCCTTTTTCTTCAGATAGGCCATGCCGTCCAGCAGCATGGCGTAATGCGGCTCGTCCCGGTCCATCTTGAGGGACGGCCAGTCCTCGATCCGCTCCAGCGGATGGACGTGGAAGCTGGTGTTTCCGCCGTACTGGACCGTACCGCGCAGAAAACTGCTGTGCTCGGCGATGCCGAGGAACGGCTTGAGCGCGGGCAGCCAGTCGTCGTCCAGCGCCGCGTGCGCTTCGGCGAAGCGAAGGTGCCGCTCGATCGTCTGATCGAGATAGGTGTGGAGCTGATCCGGAAACTGAAAGCTTTCGAGCGGAGCCACGCGGGGAAGCTGCACCGGGCCGATCGAATAGCAGCGGATCAGAATTCCCGGTTCCTCGGTGTGTTCCATGAATCGGACGGTCCGGTCCAGCGCTTTTTCAAGATTGTATGTCATAGGTCCTCCTTTGCGCTGTCGGCGCATGATATGGAATGGATTCGGGTCTTGTCAGGGCTTGAGCGAGCCGGTCGTTTCGATCACGTCGCAGCGGAAGACGTCGCGCGCGACGCGGCGCTCCTCCTCCTCGGCGAGGATCCAGACGCCGAGATCGGCGTACCGCTTCACGAGCGCGCAGAGCGCCTCGTCGGCGCGCGGCACCTTGACCCAATCCGTGCGGCGGCAGGGATACGCCAGCCAGACGGTCGGCCGCCGGCCGCCGGCGAGCGCGGCGAGCGCGCGCAGATTCTCCTCCGTCACCGGGCCGTCGTAGTGCAGCTCCGCCGCGGGAAAGGCCGCGGCGATCCGCTCGCCCCACGTCAGCGTCGAGAAGGTGATCGCCAGCGCGGCGGGCGACGCGCGCAGGACGGCGAAAAGCGCCTCCTGCTCGCTTTCGGGAAAATTCTGATATTTGTTGTCGATCTTCACGGTGACGCCGGCCCCGGGGGCGAAGGCGAGCACGTCGGCCAGCAGCGGGATCGGCTCGCCGCAAAAGGCCGCGCCGAACCACGAGCCGTACTCCAGCGCCCGCGCCTCGGCGAGCGTCAGGGAACGGATCGGCGTCGGCGTCCCGGGTGCCGTGCCGTCGGCGCGGCGCCCGGTGCGGTTGACGGTGCCGTCGTGGAGCACCACGACCGCGCCGTCCACCGTGACGGCGGGATCGAGCTCGATGATCGGATAGCCCTGGGCCGCCGCCGCGCGGAAGGCGGCCATCGTGTTCTCCGGGAATTCGGTGCTGACGCCGCGATGCGCCTGCATACGAAGCTTAGACATAAGACAGATACCTCCGGAATCGTAACGCCGCGCTCATCAGCGCAGGCGGATGCAGAGAATGCTCTCGCCGGGGATCTCCGCCGGGCAGGGGATCTCCTCCCAGCGGCGTCCCTCGCCGGTCATGCGGCAGGAGATCGCCTCGCCCGGCAGGGCGAAGGGCGCGGGCGCGCGGCCGACGTTGGCGAGCACGAGGCAGCGATCCGCCTCGCCGCCGGCCAGGACGGCGAAGACGCCGGGCGCGCCCAGCGCGTAGGGAAGCTGCGTCTTGCGCCGGTACAGCTCGTTGAAGGCGAGAAACGCGTCGTAGGCCGGATACGTCTCCTTTTTCAGCGGATCGAAGAGACCGCCGTAGATCGAGACGCCGAGCCGGGCGTCGTAGAACATGGCGGAGTCCACAGGCTCGTTCTGCATCTTCAGCATCCAGCCGCAGACGAGGGCGGCGTGACGGAACGTGCCGCGCGCGGCGGCCTCCGGATTCCATTCGTCACAGGTCGTCTCGCAGTCCGCAAAGCCCGCCTCGTCCAGCTTTTTCCTCGCGTAGCGCGCAAAGGACGCCGATTCCTCGATCCCCGCGTAGGAGTGCCAGGAGAAGAAATCGAGCGGCGAGCCGTGTTCCTTTATATACCGCAGAAAGCCGTCGAAGAACGTGAGAAAATACTCGCAGCGCGCGTCTCCCGGCCGGGCGAGCGCGTAGAAGCCGCAGGAGCCGTAGCCGCCTACGCGGATCTCCGGAAAGAGGGCTTTGAGATGCTTCGCCGTCACGTCGTAGAGTTCATAGTACTGTTCGGCCGTGCCGGTCCACATTTCGTTCAGCGCCGGATCGACGTGATTTTCCGGCTCGTTCCAGATCTCCCAACAGCGCACGCCATAGTGAAAGCCGTTCGCCCAGCCTTCGTTGTAATGCCGCACGACGCCCGCGCAGATCCGCGCCCATTTGGCGAAATCCTTCGGCGGGTGGATGCGGTAGGCTTTGACGCGGGCGTAGTTCTCGATCGTGACGCCGAGGCGGAAGAAGGGTTCGACACCGGCCTCGGCGAGAGACTGCATCAGCAGATCGGTGAAGGCGAAATCGTAGGCGCCCGGATCGTCGGGATCGGCCTCGAAATCGCGGAAGAGGTTCGGGATGTCCGCGAACAGATTGTTCCCGAAGCAGCCGCCCACGTCGTGCAGGCGGGAGAAGGGGATGCCGGCGGGCGTGAGCCAGCGGCGGATGAAAGAAAAATCGATGCCGGAGAAGGGCGGCTGACCGACGCCGTGGAGGGGCTTGATCACAGGATGATCCGACATTCTGCACTCCTTTCGGAAAAACGCGCCGACGCGAAGCGGCGGCGCTTGGATCGGGTCAGGCGAGAACGGTGATCTTCTTGAAGAAGACGACGCAGACGAGATCGATGATCCAGCCGATGCCGAAGAAGGCGCCGGAGAGGAAGAAGACGACACCGACGATCAGCCCGAACAGGTCCCCGCGGGTGAGACGGTAAATGGCGCCGTAGATCGGGTCAAGGAAGAGCACGAGCAGGATCTGCGCGATCCAGGGCAGGGAGTCGAGGGTGGAGCGGAGTTTTTTCAGTTCAGCCATGGGGGTGGCCTCCTTTTTTGAGATACGTATAGGATAGCATATTTTCCCGCAAAATGCAAGGGAGATGAAGGAATTGCGGTAAATTCCTCACAGCCGCTTGACAGGCGCGGCGAAAACGGATAGAATAAGGATACTACCGAAAGGGAGGAACGATCATGAATCAGACTGTGACCATAGACGCGCGCCGCGCGCGTTTTGCCTTCTCGGGCGTATCGCTTTCGCTGACGTACAGCGGGGACAAGGGCTGGCGGCTCCAGTCCGAGCGCGGCGGCGCCTTCGACGACGTGGGCGCCGCGCAGACGCTCGCGCGCGACCTGAAGGAGGAGATGCCCATCGTGCGCATGGAGCTCGAGGGCGAGGCGGCGGGGGAGGCCTTCGTCGTGCGCGAAGCCTCGGGCACCTCGGTGACGATCACGCCGCACCGCATCGAGTTCGCAGACGAGGACGGCATGCCGAAAGCGACGCTGACCGCGCTCTCCGACGACGGCACGGATTCGTCCGTCACCGGCGTGCTGCGCGAGGGCGAGCGCGTCTTCGGCCTCGGCGAGCGCTTTGACGCGCTCAATCAGCGCGGCCGGCGCGTGGACGTCTGGGCCATCGACAAATGGTGCCAGACGGAGGGCAACAGCTACGTGCCGATCCCGTTCTTCATCACCTCGCGCTGCGTCGGCGTCTTCATGAACCGCTACGAGCACTCGGTCTTCGATCTCGGCGCCGCGGTGCCGGATCGCTTCACGATCACGCAGTACGAGGCGCCGATCGATCTCTACGTCTTCCTCGGCGACAAGCCGCAGAAGCTGCTCTTCGCCTACTCGCGCGTCACCGGTTTTGCGCCGGAGCCGGCGCCGTGGCTCTACGGGACGCAGGTCTGCCGCTACGCGCCCGATTTCTCGACGGTCGAGGGCGTGATGGACATGGTGCGGCAGATGGAGGAAAACGACTTCCCGTGGGACGCCGTGATCCTCGAGGGCTGGCCGACCTACGACACCGCGCGCTACGCGGAGCTGGCCGCGATGACGGAGAAGTTGCACGACGCCGGCAAGAAGGTCATGCTCTATCAGGCCTGCGGCCGCATCCCGGGCAAAGCCGACGTGCTCTTTGCGATGGACGAGCGCTACGCGCTCAAAAACGGCGAGAGCGGCGCGCGCCGCCTGCCGGACACCGATTCCTACAATCCTGCGGACAACCCGGTGCGGCGCGAGTCCGCCTACGTGGACGTCACCGATCCCGACGCGATGGACTGGTGGTGCGGCACCGTCTGGGGAACGCTGGTCGATACGATCGGCATCGACGGCGCGAAGATCGACTTCTGCGAGCAGTTCCCGGACCACGTCCCGGTCGAATTCGCCGACGGGCGGCCGACGCCCGGCGCGCATCACTGGTATCCGACGCTGTACAACGCGCTGATGTACCAGCACTTCTGCCACCGGCCCCAGGGCGGGATGTGCCTCTCGCGCGGCGGCGGCATCGGCGCGCAGCGGTATCCGTTTCTCTGGGCGGGCGATCAGCTGCGGGAGTATTTCTTCCTCCGCTCGATCCTGCGCGGCGTGCTCTCCGCCGGCCTGAGCGGCATCCCCTTCATGAGCTACGACATGGCGGCCTACCGGCCGGCGCGCGACGCCGCGGCGAATCCGGAGGCGGAGGTGTTCGTGCGCGGGCTGGAGTACACCGCCTACAGCGCCAACATCCAGACGCACGGCAAGGTGCTGCGCCCCTATGATTTCGATCCGCACACGAAGGACGTCTACCGCGCCTACGCGAAGCTGCACGACGCGCTGCGTCCGTATCTGGCGGAGCAGGGGCGCGTCGCGGCGAACACGGCGCTGCCGCTGATGCGAGCGCTGTGGCTGTACGATTCGTCGGACGAGCGGCTTCTGGACGTCGAGGACGAATACATGCTCGGCGGGGCGCTGCTCGTCGCGCCGGTGCTCGATCCGGTGACGAAGCGGGACGTGATCTTCCCCGCCGGCGTCTGGGAGGACGTCTACACCGGCGAGCGGATCGAAGGCCCGGGGATGCGGACGGACGTGGACGTTCCGCTGGAATTCATCCCGGTATACCGGCTCGTCGGCGCGCATTCGCAGACGATCGAGGCGGCGCTGGCCGCCGCGCGGCCGTATCTGGACGAGATCCTGCGTCTCAGCGGCAAACGCTGAACGAAACGGGAGGATATTCGACAAACGGCGTTTGCCGAATATCGGAAAGCAGAAGACCGCTTCCGGGATTCCGGGAGCGGTCTTCTGCTGTTATTGCTTTGGGGCCGGAAGGAGATCGATCACGACCAGCTCCGGCCGGTTGAAGAGGCGCGGAATGCCGTAGGCGTGCCGCGTCAGCCCGCGGCTGACGATCATCGTCGTGCCGCCGAGGCGGTATTCGCCGCCGGCCCAGCGCGGCGGGATCTCCTGATTCGGCGCGTAGACGCCGTTCAGGAGCCCCGGGATCCGCCACTGCCCGCCGTGCGCGTGCCCGCACACGACGAGATCGACGCCGGAGCCTTCGTAAAAGGAGACAAGATCCGGCCGGTGGCAAAGAAGCACGGCGAAATCTTCGGGCGGGATCGCCGCGCGGGCGGCGGCGATCTGCCGGCCGGTGCAGGCCGTGTCCGCGGCCATCGGGTCGTCCGCGCCGCCGATGCCGATCGTCGTGCCGCGCACCGTCAGCGTCCCGGCACATCCGGCGAGCGCCGTGACGCCGTGCGCGGCCATCGTCTCCTGCAGCATCGCGGTGTGCACGTGATTGCTTTCGTGATTGCCGCGCACCCAGAAGGTGGGATACGCCGGCGCGATCTGCGAGAGGAGCGCCTCGCTGTGCGGCGAGGCGTCGCGCTCGGAGAAGAAATCGCCCGGCAGGAGCACCGCGTCCGGCGCGGCGCGCGTCAGCGCGCGCACGAGGACGCGCTCCTGCCTGCCCCAGCGCGTGTCGTGCAGATCGGAGACGACGGCGAGGCGCACGGGGGAGACGAGCTTCGGCGAGCGGACGGTATAGCGCGCCGTGCGCAGACGCACGTCGAGCGCGGCGAGAAGAAGCAAAGCGAGGGGAATGAGCAGCCAGAGCGGATTCATGCGTCGTCCTCCGGAACCGCTGCCGTATCGCCGAGCGGCAGGGAATAGATGAGGGTCTCGCCGATCGGCCGGCCGAGCATGCGGGCGCAGACGGCGCGGTACCAGCGCAGCTGCTCGCGGTGGCGGGATACGAGGCGGGCGGCGGCCAGCGCCGGATCGCGCAGCTCAGCGGACGTGAGACGGTCGGTTTTGTAATCGACGAGCACGGCGCGGCCGTCCGCCTCGAGAAAGAGGCAGTCGACGACGCCCTGCACGATCACGTCCGTGCCGTCCGCCGCAAGGCGCGCGGCGAGATCGGCGTCGGTCGTGAAGCGGGCGGCGGGCAGCGCCGCGTTGAAGCGGAACTCGCGCCGCACGGTCTGGGCCGCGCGGATCCGCGACAGCAGCGTCGAGGCGCGGAAGCGCTCGATCTCATCAAGCCGCACGGCCTCGGCCATTGCCTCGGAGAGGAAGCCGGAGGCGACGAGGCGGTCTCTCTCCGCCGCCGCGTCCGTTCGGGCGAGACGCTCGAAATCGCAGAACTGCAGAAAGACGTGCGTCGCCGTGCCGGCAAAGGACGCCTCGAGCTCCGTCTTGCCGCTGAGAAAGCGCGGCGCGCGGTTGCGCGCGGACGGATCCATCGCCGCCGCGTACACGTCGCGGTGGAGCGCGGTGCGGATCGGCTCCTCCGTGCCGTCGAGGATGCCGGGGCGGAGGCGGGAAACCGTCAGCTTGGCGGGGATGCGCGCAAGATGCGCGTGCGGATATTCGTACGCAAAGCGCGCGGCGAAAAAATCCCGCTCGCGCGCGATCTCGTCCGCATCCGGTCCGTGCTCCGGCCCGGCCTCGGCGCGGCTTTCGGGGATCGCCGC
>JAEEGL014743208.1_pt1 | contig 11220 bp, 9 predicted proteins | sample 9134231 | NCBI WGS metagenome assembly JAEEGL01 (sample SAMN16246548, study PRJNA631951) | gut metagenome | biome: gut microbiome; feature: rumen; material: fiber-attached | host: Bos | place: Iran: Karaj | collected 2018-10
ATACTCATTATTAGATAGTTTCAGACTTGCATGCTTGCATATAAGAAAGTCAATAACTTAGTTATCACATAGTTATACGTAATAATACGCCCAAATGTACATTTCTCATAATTGCGTTTTTTGTGCTACGGAATCAACCATACTGTAGATTATTATTCTATATATTCCCGTTTCTCGCTCAATATCAGGATGTTTGAGTATCTCAAAGTGTTAACGAAAGTTATAGAAAAAGGGTAACTATTCAACTTCTTCGCCGTTGTTGTATGAAACAATCTGAGAATCAGAATATTTCACAATAAGCTTTTTTTGAAGTTCTTCGGCTTCCTTACGAGTTGCGTAAGTTCCTATTAGATAGTTATATCGCTTGCCACTATAATGCTCAATCACTTTATGACCTTCAATTTGCGACTCGATGTTTAATGGAGTCTTCGATTGCGCAATACGTACCGTATATATAAGTCCAACGAACATCGCAGCATCGGGCGAAGCGAAATAGACATTCTTGCCACCGAATTTGAATGCCGATACATTTACATAGCGCGAAGGATTTACGCGTATATCTGTCATCAGGCGATTGAGGTTAACTGCCGACTCGTTTAGATTGTTGTAGAGTTCGGTATCGGAGAGCAATAGACCTAGCGAACCTTTAGCGCTGTCGAGCTGATTTACGACATTTTCGATACCATCGAGAGCGGCCTGCATAGCTGGCATTGCGGCATCGAGATTTGCAGCAATGTTGGCAAAATGGGTAAATATGGTATCAATCTCGTTCGATTGACTATTTATAATAGTAAATGTAGAATCGGCACTGCGCAGCACTTGATTGAGCATTCCATTGCGCGCGGTAAATTCCGACAAATTACGCGACACAACCTCAAAATTCTTCATTGTGGCATTGAGTGCTTCGATGCTTTGGCTTAGATATTTACCGTCAGGTCCGCCAAAGAAATTCGCCATGTCGGCTAACACCGTATCCACTCGCGCCATAAGCACTTCGGCTTTATCCTTCATAGGCAAAATTTGTTGCGTGAGGTCTTTGCGAACAAACGAAGCAAGCGTATCGCCACGCGAATGCATCTTCTGCGACTGCGAAAAGACAATACTTATTCCTCGGCTGCCAAGCAAATCAGTACTAAAAATCTCAGCCACAGAACCTTGCGGAATTTCGCTAAGTTTCTCAATATTCATAGCTACGCAGAATCGGTGGTCGTTTGGTGCCGTGTGATTTATAGATATGGAACGCACAGTTCCTATTTGGTAACCATTGAAGTAAATAGGCGACGAATCGGTGATTCCGTTTACGTCGGCAAAGCAGGCATAATAGATACTACCACGCGAAAAAGCATTGTGTCCTCGGAGGTAATTCATGCCGAGAATAAGTATAGTAATGCCACAAACGGCAAAGATGCCAATGCGAAGATTTCGATTGATAGTCATAGCTTTAGTATTTATTGTTTTGAACGTTTGCGCGCATGACGCACGCTAATTTTCTCTGTGCCATCGAAAGCTACAATGAAGCAATCGGGATAGAGTTTTCGTACACGGTCGAGGTTCTTCTGAGCTTCGTCGTACGATGTTGTGCGGCTTACAAGATACTTATACATACCATTCTCCACAAGTTCCTTCACCTCGCCAAGCGACGCGGGGAAATCCTTCTGTTGGTTTTTCGACGAGATTATTTGTACGTAGAATGAAATGCCTGTAGGCTCTTCTTCTTTAGCAACCGATTCTTTTACAATAGGTTGAGAAGGCATAAGTGCTATATTACTATTATCGTAGCTTTCTTTGTAACTACGGAACGAGTTGAATATCGAGCGCGCAATCTCTGTCTGACCAGCGGCAGAATTGATGTATTTCTCCTCTTCGGGATTGCTAATGAAGCCAATCTCTATAAGTACGCTCGGCATCGACGTTTGACGAAGCACCAAGAACCCTGCCTGCTTCACACCGCGATTACCGCGATTAGCCGCTACAAAAGCATCTTGCACCGTGGATGCGAAGTTTATGCTTTGCCCGAGATAGGCGTTCTGCATAAGTTCAAATATTATGTATGACTCCGGTTCCGACGGATCGAAGCCCTCATATTTATTGCTATAATCGTCCTCCAAGACGATAACCGAGTTCTCTTTTTGTGCTACGGCAAGGTTGTCTTTAGTGCGATGTAGACCGAGTACGTATGTCTCAGCACCCGAAATCTGCGGACTTTTGGCAGAATTAGCATGAATAGAGATGAACAAATCGGCACTCGATTTATTAGCAATTTCGGCGCGCTCATTGAGGGTGAGATACTCGTCTGTCTTGCGTGTATATATAACATTAACCCCCTGAATACTATCAGTAATATACTGCCCTACTTGAAGCGCAACTGGAAGTACAATGTCCTTCTCCTGACTCACTTTGCCTAACGCACCACAATCTTTACCGCCATGACCAGCATCGATGACGACAGTGGTTAGTTTCTTTATCTGAGCGGGGGCGTCGATACTCAATAGTAACGCAAAGAGAGTAATTATAGAAAAATGTAGTTTAGTTGTCATTGCTAATAATGTAATATGCAAAAGTAACGTATTTAGTTCAATAACACAGATTAGAATCGTTTTAGTTTTAGTAATAATATAGCCGAATGAACAACACTGAGTTCGCATATTTATATCGACAAAAAAGTTTTATAAAACACTGATTATGTGCCATCTGTGCGATTGAGAAAAGTAAACATTGAAAAAAGAGTATTTCTACACTATCTTCGCGACTGAAAGTAAAAGCAATGGAATACGTAGTATCAGCACGAAAATATCGCCCCGACACATTCGATATGGTTGTTGGGCAGCAAGCCATAACCACCACCATAAAAAACGCCGTAAAGACGCAGAGAATAGCGCACGCGTACCTGTTTTGCGGTCCACGTGGTGTGGGCAAAACCACTTGTTCCCGAATATTTGCAAAGACAATCAATTGTCAGAATCTGTCGGAAAACATCGAACCTTGCAACGAATGCGAGTCGTGCCGCGCTTTCAACGAGAATCGTTCATTCAACATTCACGAGCTTGACGCTGCCAGCAACAACTCGGTGGACGACATACGTATGCTGATTGACCAAGTGCGCGTCCCGCCGCAAGTGGGTAAGTATTCCGTGTATATCATCGACGAGGTGCATATGCTTTCGCAACAGGCGTTCAATGCGTTCCTCAAGACGCTCGAAGAGCCGCCTGCATACGCCGTTTTCATCCTCGCTACTACGGAGAAGCACAAGATTATCCCTACCATCATATCGCGCTGCCAAGTGTTTGATTTTAGCCGTATTACGATAGATGATGCAACAAAACACTTGAGCTACGTAGCCAGCAAAGAAGGCATCACCGCCGACATCGATGGACTGAGCGTGATAGCCCAAAAAGCTGATGGCGCAATGCGTGACGCGCTCTCGATTTTCGATCAAATTGTGGCGTTTTCGGGCAAGAACATTACGTATAAAGATGTGGTGAGCAACCTGAATGTGCTCGACTACGACATATTCTTCGAGGTTGTAGACAATATCATGGCGCACGACTTTGTGAAAGCCCTACTTGCGCTCGACAATGTGGTTCGCCGCGGTTTCGATTTGCTCAGCTTCCTCAGCGGACTTTGCCACCACTTGCGCAATTTGCTTGTGGCGCACAACGAAGAGAGCGTCTCGCTCCTCGACGTCAGCGAGAAAACGGGGCAACGCTACAAAGAGCAGTCCGCCAAGATGGATGTCAACTACATAATTAGGTTGATTGAAGGCACAGCAAATGCCGAACTGAATTACAAGCAGGCGCGCGACAAACGCCAACACGTGGAAATCTGCTTATTACGTTGCTGCATGGTAGGCGACGAAAAAAAAAAGTAATTGAGCAACTCAACGCGCTCATTACGAGGTTAGGCGTAGCTAAACCACAGCAGAGTCAGCCACAGCCACAAAGCACTACCCCATCACAAATTACGCAACAACCATCTGAGACTCAAAAAATTAACTATGCGAAAGTATCGGCAGCGTCGGCAAGTTCTATTCGCGGAACTTCGCTGAAAAATCTTTATAACAAAGTTTCGCACAATGGTAATGATGCCCCACAACAAGTGCAAGAACCTGACGCAAAGCAAGTTACTACTCAGATAGAATCGCAACCAGTTAATGCAGAGCAACTTAATCTGCAATGGCTGAATTTTGCCGAAAGTGTCATAAAATCGGATAACGAATTATACCTACTTCTGCGCAGCACTAAGCCGCGAATCGAAGGTTCTATTATAAATATTGAGGTCACGGCAGACCAAAGTCAGAAGATTTTGGGCAGTCAAGAGCTGATTAATTATTTACGTAAGTATCTGCATAACAGTCAACTCAGCATAAATACGACTATAAAAACAGAAACGGCTGAGACTGCTGAATTGGTGTATACGCCGCGACAGAAACTCGATAAGATGGTTGAGACGAATCCCGAGATTCTGAATTTGATAAAGATGTTCGATTTAGACCTCGAAGGCTAATGTTCCATAAGTTTTTAGATGACACAAGCAAAATAGCTCAACCCGAGCGACTTAACTGTCCAACTAACTACACGCCGCATCCTCTTGCTCGGATGGCTGCTCGACAACTTATGCGCTACCTTGAAGGTAAGACGGAGTGGGCTCAAGAGTTGCAAAATGGTAAAATGTTTGGCGTTTTGGTGGTTGAGAAAGATGGTGAACTCGGATTTTTAGCTGCATTTTCTGGCAATCTCGATGGAAAAAGCTGCATCGACTATTTTGTACCGCCCATATACGACTGCCAAGATCCGCAAGGAACGTTCAAGCGCGAGGAACGAAACATAAGCATCATTAATCATAATATTGATAATGAGGAACATTCGAGCGCAAGGTCTGACGCCCAGCAAAATATACAAAAGTTACTTTTGGAAAGAAACAACGCTATAGCCGCTGGAAAAGAGATAATTAAGCGCAAAAAGGCAGAACGTGAGGCGCGTCGAAAAGAGATGCTGACGGGCGAAGATGAAGCTAAACTTATTCGCGAAAGTCAATACGAAAAGGCGGAACTACATAGGCTAAAGCTATCGTATAACGCTAGAATTGACGAAGCCCAAGAACGTCTACAACACATTGATAATAATATTATTAGTCTAAAAAATGAGCGACATCGGCGTTCGATAATTTTGCAGCGTTGGCTCTTCTCTCAATACGTAGTTACGAACGGTTTGGGCGCAAGTCGCACCATTGGCGACATTTTTAGGCTCGGTCTGCATCGCGATCCGCCATCGGGAACGGGCGAATGTGCAGCTCCTAAACTACTTCAATTTGCCATACGTAATAATTTGAAACCAATATCGTTAGCAGAATTTTGGTATGGCAATTCTCCGCGCGGTGTAGTGCGTCAGCATGGGGCATTCTACCCTGCTTGCCACCAAAAGTGCGAGCCAATTTTAGGTTTTATGCTCGAAGGCATCAACCACGATGCCGATAAGCGTTTTGAGCGAAACACCGATACACTTGAAATTATATATGAAGACGCAAATATGCTCGCCATAAATAAGCCAAGTGGACTCGCGAGCGTCGATGGAAATGAAACGGCAGATTCAGCCGAGCGCCGCATTTCGCGCTATTTGGGGCGCGAAGGACATTTTGTGGTTCATCGGTTAGATATGGAAACGTCTGGCGTACTGCTTGCTGCGAAAGACGAACGCACATTTAGCGCGCTTCGAGCGATGTTTGAACAACATAAAATAAGTAAGACGTACATAGCCATAATTAGTGGAAATATCGCTAATAATGAGGGTGTTATAAATATTCCAATTCGTCCAGACTTGAACGATCGCCCGAGACAAATGGTAGATAGCGAGCATGGCAAGCAAGCCGTTACAAAATTCAGAGTTTTGGAGCGGATGGACGGTTATACTCGCGTTGAATTTCAACCACTTACAGGACGCACGCATCAATTGCGAGTGCACTCGGTTGTAGGATTGGGCTACCCTATTGTTGGTGACAATCTTTATGGCTCAAACAACGGCAAGCGGTTGATGCTTCACGCAGAGCAAATCGCCTTTATTCACCCTATTACTAACCAAAAGTTAGTTATTAGTTGCGACGCCCCTTTTTGAAGCGTTTGCGGAGTTCATCACCAACATTTTGCGATGCATTGGTGAGTGTCGCTTTTATCTGGTCGACTTGTGAAAGCACATCGTTACGAAACTCATCGCGAGCCTTTGTAATCTCTAATACTTTCTTATTGATACTGTTATTTAGTTTAGCTACACTAAAGCGCGATGACTCGTAGAAATTGCTATTCGGCACAACCACCGAAAGTGCCTCGGACAACACGTTGATAGTCACCTCGCCTGAGAGCATAATAGGTTCGCCATCGATATGGGCCATTGTACCCTCGCCGCAGTCGAGCTTCACTTGGTTTGTGCGGATAATCTCGTCGTATTCATTCTTATCGATATGTTGGCTCAGCAGCGACACCGCCATCGACGGAATGGCATAATTAGGAAACTGATTTATGATGCACACGTCCATCAATCCATCGTTCATGACAGCTTGTGGCGCGATATGTATGTTGTAGCCCCATTGAGACGAATTGGCAAAACTTATCAAAAATGCCTTACGCACAAAGAGTTGCGAATTCATATCGAGAGTATACTCTTGCGGCTTGTAAAGCGGAAACTCAGTAGAAATGAGACGCATATATTGGATTGGTCCACGAACCTTGAGCTTGGCAAACTTGTGACCGATGAGTGCATCGAAACCAATGCCAGCCACATTGAACGAATAGCGATTATTACCAAAGCTAAGAACGTCGATTTTCGACACGCACATTTCGTTGATAATCTGCACTGCACGAGCCGGTTGCAGCGAAATGTCGAGTGCGCGCGCAAAGCCATTGCCCGAACCTGCCGGAATGATGCCAAGCGCTGTATTACTACCTACTAGCGCCGATGCAACGCTGTTTACCGTACCATCGCCACCAACGGCAACAACCACATCTGCAGCATCGCGAAGCGAACGAGCTAATTCGTATGCATTGAGATCTTGTTTTAGCTTAATAATCTCTAAATCAACAAGTTCTTTATTGGTATTTTCCTTTATTATTTTGGTTATGGCACTCTTACCGCCAATGCCCGAGCGAGGATTTATTATGTATACAACCTTCTTTTTCATAACTCAAAACTAATTATTTCATTCCGCCGCTTGTTCAAGTAATTCTACGAGCAATTTTGCAGCAAAATTAGCAGCTTCGGTCATCACAGCGTCCCTATCGCCATTGATATGTATGAGGCGAGAAACCGTTTTTTGTTTGTATACGGCAGCCGTCCACACCGTGCCTTGCTTCACTTCGCCTTGGTCGCCCGGACCAGCAACGCCCGTTGTTGCTATGGCGCAATCGGTATTCAGCAAACGAGCCACGCCTTGTGCCATTGCTTGTGCCACTTCGCTACTTACGACGCCTTTTTCTGTAATTACGTCCATAGATACACCAAGAACGCTCGATTTCACGCGAGCATCGTATGCCACTACCCCACCTCTGAAATACTCCGAAGAGCCTGGCGTAGAGGCAATCAGCGCCGACACATTGCCAGCCGTGCAACTTTCGGCGGTTGACACTGTCAGTTGCTTGGCGAGAAGTAGATCGTGAAGTTGATGACTCGTTTCGATTTTGTCCATTTTATGAATATGTATTATCAGATACTTCCGTTTAGTCTCATTTGCAGCTGTTTACCACCGCGTAAGTATGTCATAAGTAGCACAACGGAGAGTATCATTATAGTTACACGTATACATAGGAAGAGGAACGAATCGTAGCTACACGACACGTCGTAGATGCCATGAAGCAATGCAGGCACGAAGACTGCGAGCGCGAGTAACGATTTTTTATACGTAGGATAAAGCAATGCAAACGACACAAAATAGCCCGCTATGGCTGCCCAAATGGCGTGAATGAAGGGCAACGACGTCAGACGCGAGATGTTTGCCATGAACGACGACACATAGTCGAGTTGCGCGTTGATGGTGAGCTGATATTGCACGCCTTCGTATACACCAAAGGCAATGCCAGACATCAATCCGTAGTAGACAAAAGTCTGTGGTACAAGCGGTTCGCGAGCGCGCAGCATAAGTATGATTAGCGGCGATGCCTTCACGAGTTCCTCCGTAAATCCGACGCCAAGAATGTAGTAGATTAGGCGTTCGGTGAGCGCTCCTTCGGAGTCGAACCAATAGAAGGGGTTGAGACCAACGAAGCCAATGAGCGTCCAACCAATGAATACGAAAATCTGGGTACCAAAAAATATAGTGAGCGTCACTCGCACCGACACTTGACGCGTTTTGAACAAATAGTAGAAAAATAATCCCCAAATAACTGAAAAATAGAGTGCTATGCCGTAGAATGCTGCATAGTCGCCAAAGATTGAGAACACGCCCAAAACCATAGGCAACAAACCTATGCATACTATAAGCATGAGGTTTTGATTGCTACTCCACACCTCGCGGCGCATAACATTTTCTGGGAAAATGGAATTAGAGCCGATATGCGCCAGTTGTTGCCCAAGCGAACCTATAGCACGCACCTTCACTCGGCGACGATGTGCCTTCAACACGTCGTCGACAATCAAACCTTTGTACACATTGGCATCATCGGTTATTTTGTCACACTTGAGTATGTTGCCGCGCTCCACTTTTTCTATCAGATTATCAAGTGTGTATGGACCAAACGTCGTGTTGTTTCTAATTATGTAATACATCTGAGGATTCATGTATATAAATGTGCCCCTAAGTTAACGCTAAACGTCAATATTCCTCTTCCAAAATCTGCCGAAATGTTGCGCCGGCTTCTTTTTGTATATTTATAAATACATAACTTTACCAACGAATCAGATCTGTAACAAATTTACATCTAATAGAAATGAAAAAACTTGCTTTTATTGGAGTGCTTATTGCCTCAATGTCTCTTGCCGCTCCAATTGCCAACGCTCAAGAAGAACATCATGCTCCAGGAACTCCCGACAAACGTTACTCTCCCGAATTTGGCGTTATCTACGACCATACTCATTCATATTCAAGCATTGCCCTTAGCGGAGGCATCAGAACGCAGCGCTTCAACGTATTCGGCTTAGAGCTTGGTTATGCTCAAAAAATGATGGATAGCCAAAAGGCCGATTTTGCTGGACGATTGCATCGCATAACTAAGAATTACATTCTGGCTGATTTGCACTATCGCCGCTACATTCCCAATCGCCGCCGTAACCGCATGGCTTTCTATCCCGACATAACTATTGGTGGCCGATATATTTACAATGTAGAAGGCAAAAAACATAATGTGGACGATGACCTAAATTACGGCAAAGGAACTGTGGAACTTGACGTAAAAGCCCGATTCGGTATAGAGATTCGTCTTTGGCGCGAGTCGCGCTTATCTGTAGGTATGACAACTTGGCCTTCCTTCGGCTTTCACGCCGGTCTGACGATATAAATATTTACATACATAACACAATAGTTCAACGCATGAGAATCGCCAAAAGGTTTTCGTGCGTTTTTCGTATTTATTACATTCGCACGAAATCATTTTTACATAATTATATATATGAAGTTTCTAACTACACTACTATTCTTACTTATAGTAACAAACACAGTCGCAGCTGATTTTGTTTGGTACAACGGCACCCAAGCGGTCGATTATCAACTGATGACCAAGACTTCGCCTGTTGTAGAAATTGCGTTGGATATGTTTTCGAGCGACATTGAAGCAGTGACAGGTAAACGCGCCACTCAGGCCAAACGCAATGCCACAATTCGCATCTGGCAAATGGACAAAATGTCGACGGCAGAACAAAAAAAACTGCAACTTAGTCACGACGTATTGAACTCGTTCGATGCATTCTACATACGTATAAACAACAATGCCATAGAGATTTACGGCAACAATGGACGCGGTGTAGCATACGGCATTTTGGAGCTCTCGCGCATGGCTGGCGTCTCGCCTTGGATTTGGTGGGGCGATGCTACTCCAGAGCATAAAGACCGATTGACACTCGATGCTGATTTTCAGACGTATCAAGCGCCATCGGTGAAGTATCGCGGCATATTTATAAACGACGAAGATTGGAGTTCGCGCGTGTGGTCCGAGAAGAATATCGAACATGGCACCGCCTTTGGTCCAACCACGTATAAGCTTTATTATAAGCTACTTCTGCGACTGCGCGCCAACACACTTTGGCCTGCTATGCACCCAGGAACAGTGGCATTTTTCGTCTACGAAGGCAATAGAGCTGCAGCCGACAGTTTTAGTATAGTTATAGGAACATCGCACTGCGAACCGATGCTCCGCAACAACGTTGGCGAATGGGATTTCAAGCAGCGCGGCGACTTCAACTACATAAGCAATCAAAGTTCGGTAGATAATTATTGGCGCGAACGTGTAGTAGAGACTCGCAACGGCGAATACATATATACACTTGGAATGCGTGGCATTCACGACGATTCGATGGAAGGCGTAAATACGCTCGACGAGAAGACCGCAGCGCTTCAAAAAGTAATTGACAATCAGCGTAATATACTCAGTAAAGAGGTGACAAAAAATGTTGAGCGTTTGCCACATATTTTTGTGCCATACAAAGAGGTTTTGCTGATTATGGAGAATGGGCTGAAAGTGCCTGAAGATGTTACACTTATGTGGTGCGACGATAATTACGGCTACTTAACTCGCCTCAGCAACGACGAGCAACGCAAACGCAGCGGCGAATCGGGCGTATATTATCACCTTAGCTACTGGGGCCGACCACACGACTATCTATGGCTCACCACCACGCAGCCTGGCTTGCTCTACCACGAAATGCGCACCGCCTACGACCACGGCGCTAAACGCATTTGGATTGTAAACGTTCACGATGTGCGCGCTGCAGCTTATCAGATGGAGCTTTTCCTTGATATGGCGTGGAATGTGAACTGTGTAAACGAGAAAACACTCTCGACGCACATGGAGAATTGGTATACACGAGAATTTGGCAGTCAAAATGCTAAAGATATTGTTCCAATCATGCGTGAATACTACCGCCTAACGGCAATTCGCAAACCAGAATTTATGGGATGGAATCAAGTGGAACTTAGTAAAGCAACTTTTGATAGAGGACTCTCACCTGTGCGCAATACTGTATTTACTGATGCTTTTGGCGGCGAAACAGAACTATACATTACTGAATATAAAGCAATTGCCGACGA
>JAEEGL016106443.1_pt1 | contig 11220 bp, 8 predicted proteins | sample 9134231 | NCBI WGS metagenome assembly JAEEGL01 (sample SAMN16246548, study PRJNA631951) | gut metagenome | biome: gut microbiome; feature: rumen; material: fiber-attached | host: Bos | place: Iran: Karaj | collected 2018-10
AGTTGCAAACATCAAGGAAGACACCCCTGCAATGCCCGCAGGAGCTCCTGGTGCTGGGATGTACTAAATAGTCAGCACAGTAGGGAAATACAAATAAAAGGAGACTCCTCCAAGCTTGCTTGAGAGGAGTCTCTTTTATTTGTATTTCCCCTGTGGGCAAGGCGCGAAGCGCCTCTGCTCACAGGTAATGAGGATTGCGAAGCAATCCGAATCTACTGTGCTGACTTATTCAATTCCGTGCTTCGCGATCCGAATCTACTGTGCTGGCTTATTCGTTATGTCGTCGAAGCCTCCACTGACGATTTATGACCCTGGAGCTCTCTGCGAAGCTGTAGGGTCATAGATCCCGATTTCTCTTTGCTGCCATGCAAATCTATTGTATGATTTTCAAGACGCACGGCTAACACAAAGGCGGTATTTGTCACTTGTGTTAGCCAATCAGCCTGTTCACAGCGGCTTTTCCCATTTGCACGGCTAACACAATAGTGATTTTCAGCGCTTGTGTTAGCTGATAATCCTGATTCCGGCCGCTTTTCCAATCTACACAGCTAACACATAGGCTGTATTTGACGCTTGTGTTAGCCGATTAGCCTGTTTGAAGCAGTATTTTCAGCGCGCCTGGCTAACACAAAGGCGGTTTTTGACACTTGTGTTAGCTGGAATACCGCCGGAAGTTGCCTGAATTTGTGAAATAAATGGCTGTGGCGGTAAAAAGAGAGGAAAGCCAGAAAAATACTGCCGGAAAAGACCGAAATGTACTAAAAATCAAGGGCTGTGGCGGTAAAAAGAGAGGAAAGCCAGAAAAATACCGCCGGAAAAGACCGGGATGTACTAAAAATCAAGGACTGTGGCGGTAAAAAGAGAGGAAAACCAGAAAAATACCGCCGGAAATGTTAGGAATCTGCGAAAACCAAAGGATTATGGCAGTAAAAACAGAGAAAGCACGGAAAAATACCGCCATCAGGTTCATACTTTGCGAGAAGCAGCATCGGAAACAGATCAGGCTCAACAGTTTACTCTTTTGCAAAAAACGACTTTTATATTTGAATTCTTATGTAAATTGTGATAGTATATTCTAATCATTTTACAAGGAGGCCGTCATGAAGAACATTAAGGATTATATTCGTACAATACCCGATTTCCCGCAGCCCGGGGTTCAGTTTAGGGACATAACCACAATCATACAGAATGCAGACGGTCTTAAGCTGGCTGTCGACACCATGTGTGATCTGGTAAAGGATCTGGATTTTGACGTGATCTGCGGTGCGGAGTCCAGAGGCTTCATCTTCGGCGCACCCATGGCTTACAATATGCACAAGCCTTTCGTGCTTATCAGAAAGAAGGGCAAGCTTCCGGGGAAGACCATCTCACAGAGCTACGATCTGGAATACGGCAGCACCGAAATAGAGATGCATGTAGACAGCTTTGAGAAGGGCTCAAAAGTCCTTATCGTTGACGACTTGATCGCAACAGGCGGCACCACCGAAGCTATGATCAAACTGGTGGAAAAACTTGGCGGCGAAGTAAGCGGCGTATGCGTGCTCATCGAACTTCCCGACCTTAAAGGAAGAGAGAAGATCTCCGCATACAAACTGGTTAGCGCAGTAACTTACGAAGGCGAATAAGATTCTTCGGGCTATCGCCCTCAGAATGACAGGGCAGTGTCATCCTGAGGACCCAACCCGCATGTTATCCTGGGGACCCACCCCCGCGTGTCATCCTGAGGAGCGCAGCGACGAAGGATCTTTCCCCACGGAGCCACACACCACACCAAGAAAGGAGGGAGCGGACATGGCAGATGACCATAAAGATCTGGACAGCATAATAGAAGAAAACATGAATTCGGGCGTGACCGCTTCCGATGTTTCTGAGCTGGATGCGCGCGGGACCGAGGCGGCTAAAAAGAGCCTTATGGACCGCATCACCGTAACGGCGCCGCTTGGCAGCAATATCATCTATGCACCTGAAGGTGCCAGGGCAGACGAAGCCACACCTGATGTTACGGACGAGCATGTGGCGGTTGTCATCGATAACGGCCGCATCGAGGATATAGCAGAATTCCAGGCGCCGGAGGTCCTCTACGAGGAGCTCATCAAGCGCGTTATGAGATACCATCCTTCAGATGATATCTCACTTATAGAAAAGGCTTACGATACAGCAAGGCAGTTCCATAAGGACCAGCTGCGCAAGTCCGGTGAGCCTTACATAATCCATCCCTTATGTGTTGCCATAATCCTGGCCGACATGGAAATGGATAAAGAGACCATAGCAGCGGGCCTGCTCCATGACGTGGTGGAAGATACGGTCATGACCATCGAAGAGCTCAAGGCAGAATTCGGCGAGGACGTGGCCCTGCTGGTAGACGGCGTGACCAAGCTGTCACAGATACAGTATTCCACGGATAAGCTGGACCTTCAGGCAGAGAACTTAAGAAAGATGTTCCTTGCCATGGCAAAGGATATCAGAGTCATCATGATCAAGCTGGCAGACCGTCTCCATAATATGCGTACCCTTGGCCATACCCGTCCGGAGAAGCAGCAGGAGAAAGCAAGGGAGACCATCGACATCTATGCGCCCATTGCACAGAGGCTTGGTATCTCGAAGATAAAAGTCGAGCTGGAGGACCTGTGCCTTAAATACCTGGAGCCCGAGGCATACGAGGATCTGTCAAGGCAGATCGCAGAGCGCAAGACTGTCCGTGAGCAGTATGTCCAGGACATAGTCGATGAAGTGCGCAAGCATATAAAGGATGCCGGCATCGAAGCCAAGATAGACGGACGTGTAAAGCATTTCTTCAGTATCTATAAAAAGATGAAGAACCAGAACAAGGATCTGGACCAGATCTATGACCTGTTCGCGGTCCGTATCATTGTGGCTTCCGTAAAGGACTGCTACGCAGCCCTGGGCGTTATCCACGAGATCTACAAGCCCATACCCGGGCGTTTCAAGGACTATATAGCTGTACCCAAGGAAAACATGTACCAGTCACTGCATACCACTCTGATAGGCCAGAACGGTGTGCCGTTCGAGATACAGATACGTACTTTCGAGATGCACCGTACTGCAGAATATGGTATCGCTGCACACTGGAAATATAAGGAAGCATCGGACGGCAAAAAGCCGGAGCTTCAGGAAGAAGAGAAGCTGGCATGGCTGCGCCAGATCCTTGAATGGCAGCGCGACATGTCGGATAACAAGGAATTCATGAACCTCCTTAAGGAGGATCTGGACCTGTTCTCGGACAGTGTATATTGTTTTACACCTACAGGTGATGTCAAGAACCTCCCTGCAGGATCCACGCCCATCGATTTTGCATACAGTATCCATTCGGCGGTGGGCAACAAGATGATAGGCGCCAGGGTCAACGGCAAGTTGGTCCCTATCAATTACGAGATCCAGAACGGTGACTGCATAGAGATAATCACCAGCCAGAATTCCAAGGGCCCCAGCCGCGACTGGCTGCCCCTGGTCAAATCCTCCACGGCCCGCAGCAAGATAAACCAGTGGTTTAAGAGCGAGCTTAAGGACGATAATATAGTCAGGGGACGCGAGCTCCTGGTCACATATTGCAAGGCAAAAGGTATCGACCAGCAGCAGCTCAACAAGCAGGCGTATATAGATGCCGTGCTTAAAAAATACGGCTACAGGGAATGGGAGAACCTGCTGGCTGCCATAGGCCACGGAGCCTTGAAGGAGGGCCAGATCATCAACAAGCTCCAGGAGCTTTATGATGCAGACCACAGACGTATCCAGACCAATGAAGAGGTCGTTGAAGAGATAAACAAAAACGCTGCAGCGGCTCATCCCGTGCATACCTATGTGCATAAGGGCAAGGGCTCGGGCGTTATCATAAAAGGCCTTACAAACGTAGCGGTACGTTTCCCCAAGTGCTGTAATCCGCTGCCCGGTGATGAGATAGTGGGCTTTATCACTAGGGGTAAAGGCGTTACCATTCACAGGACTGACTGCAACAATGTTGTGGTACTGCCTGATATAGAGCGTGAAAGACTGGTAGAGGCAGAATGGGAAGCCGATGCCATGGCCGAGGGCGGCAAGTATACCGTCGAGATAAATATCTATGCAACCAACCGTTCGGGACTCCTGGCGGATATCTCCCGTACCATGACGGAGAAGAACATAGATATCCTTTCGGTGAACGTTAAGGTCAGCAAGCAGGGAGAGGCCGTGCTGTCCATGAGTTTCGAGACCGCAGGCCGTGAGGAATTTGACCGTATCGTGGATAAGATACGCCAGATCCCCAGTGTTATCGATGTAGACAGGAATGCCACCGGCTGACCCGTTATGTTACTCAGTTATAATCTTGAATCATTTGAATATGACGTTTATGCGCTGCTCACCTCCTTTTATCCGGGGGAGGGATCACAGCAGTGCATAGCGCAGCAGGCTAAAGGAAGCAGGGATGAACTGCATGTGCATCGCAATGATGACGGCAGTGTCTCCATGCTTTTTTTTGCGGGTGATGTATTTGCGCAGGATAAGGAATATGTATTCCGGCCGGCATCCGCAGACGAAAAAGAAGTTAAATGGGAGCTCAAGCGCTTCTTTTACGACAGCCTGGCTGATATGAGCGGACGCAGCCTGCCCTGGGGCGGTCTTACGGGAGTGCGTCCCACCAAGCTGATCATGGGCACGGCAAAGGAGCTGGGGCTTTCGGACCAGGAAGTCATAAGCTATATGTATGATAATTACAGGGTATCGGAGCAGAAGGCTGAACTTGGACTTAAGATAGCAAGGCTTGAAGATTCCCTGCTTGAACCTCACAGGGGCAGGGGCTACAGCCTCTATATAGGTATTCCGTTCTGCCCGTCTACCTGCCTGTATTGTTCTTTCCTGTCATATTCGATAGGGGCTTTTCAGAAATACGTTGATGAATATCTTGAATGCATACGTAAAGAATTGCAGGCCATGACCGTCATCATGAAGGGAGAAGGCCCCGATACCATATACATTGGCGGCGGCACGCCCACGGCGCTTTCGGCAGACGAACTGGATAAACTGCTGGACATGATCAGACAGTACGTGCCTATGGATAACGTGAAGGAATTCACGGTGGAAGCCGGTCGGCCCGACAGTCTGAATACAGATAAGTTTACTGTGATGAAAAAGCATAAGGTGAGCCGTATCTCCGTCAATCCACAGACCTTTAAGGAAGAGACCTTAAAACTGATAGGCCGAAGGCATACCGTTTCGCAATTGTATGATGCCTTTGCGCAGGCCAGGGCAGAAGGCTTTGATAATATCAACATGGACCTGATCCTGGGGCTTCCGGGAGAGGACCTTAACGACGTGGCATATACACTGGATAAAGTGCGTGAGCTTAAGCCGGATTCCCTTACCGTGCATTCGCTGGCGATAAAACGCGCTTCTAAGATGAAGGAATGGGTGGCTCAGCACGGTGCTATCAGCGGCATGGATTACGAGCGCGCCATGAAGATGGCTCAGGATACAGCGGATGCCCTTAACATGAAGCCCTATTATCTCTACCGCCAGAAGAACATGGCGGGAGCCCTGGAAAATACCGGCTTCGCCCGCGAAGGCCGTTACGGTCTGTATAACATAATCATCATGGAGGAAGTTCAGTCCATCTACGCCATCGGCGCCGGAACGGTGTCCAAAAAAGTGTACACCGATGGCAGCGGACGGATCGAGAGATGTGACACCCACAAGGATCTGAGCCTTTATTTATCGGACATTGAGGCGATGATCGAGAGAAAAAGAAAACTTTTCGGAGAATGAACTATGTCCGTAGAAAATGGTGAATGGGTGATGAAGGGTGTCAGTTCAAGGCATCCGGAATGCATCCATACAGTAGAAGAACTGGAAGAGTATATTGAGAGGATCGGCTTTCTGCCTCTGTTTGCAAACGGGGTGGAAGGCTTTTCTGTTGAGGAATGGACAGATCCGAAATACTGGTGGACGGATAATGCGGTCAGGGATCCCTGGGCCTGGAGAGAACAGATATCCCGTAAGCACAGGATCGCATACGGCAAGTTCTTCGATAAGAAGGCCGGTTTCGTATCGCTTAAGTGGCTGCCTTATTTTGTAAATTACCGCAGGGACGGATATGATTTCGATGCCCGCTGGGAAGATGGACTGGCGAACCGCCGTGAGAAGAAGATCATGGATTTCTACATCCGTACGGATGAAGCCGGAGATACGGTTTATTCCGAGGAGGAAATCCTCTCCACGGAATTAAAGAAGAAGGCAGGCTTTGGAAAAGAAGGGGATAAGAACTATCCCGGCATCATCACCGGCCTGCAGATGCAGTTTTACCTTGTGACTGCGGATTTCCGCAGGCGCACCAATAAGAAGGGCGGAGAGTATGGCATGGCAGTATCCATCATGTTCCCGCCCGAGAAGATCTGGGGCTATGATACAGTGACCTCCGCATATAATGAGTCACCGCTGCAGTCATGGCAGAGATTATTCGACCATGTGAAGGAACTGTATGAGGAAGCTGACGATGAAGCGGTGATCCGGCTGATCGGAAAGAAGCCGTAATGTTGTGACTCCCGATGAACTGGAGAAAGCGACGGACTCTGCCGGCTGGTGCGATATATGCAAGGGATGGGAAACTGAATAGATCTGCCACCATAAAAACCTGCCTCCTTATCCGTATAAACTTTTAGAACGCATAAGGAGGTCTTTTTATGTCTTGGAGAGGAATGGGAAAAGCGGTAATATTGGCGCTGGCGGTGTGTGGCCTGGCAGCCTGCGGGACTAAGCAGGAGGCGGACAGGGGAAAGATGCCTGAAGAGGGGAAAAAGACCGTGGCGGCAGCCGGGATCGATGCCGGTAAAGCGCCCGGAAGCGTTGACGGGGATTATATGGCGGATGACATGAGCGTTTCATCGGAGGATGATAAAGAATTTACCCTTATCAGGATCAAAGATGAATACTTTGATATCCGCAGACGGGGTGACTATATTGAGCTCCACTATGTGTACACATACGGAACAGACTATCCGGAAATGGAAGATGGGGCCTGCGCACATGTAGTTGCGGATGTGGATATCTATGACGGCGGCGTGGCCGGATATATGAACGATTATTATTTAAAGGATGTGAAATCCTATTATTCCGTTCCTTATGAAGATATCGCCATAATATTCGAGCTGCCGGATGCCGGTGAAACTAATATCAATATGTATAACCATATGCTGGCCTATCATCATGCAGGCAGCTGTTATCTGTTCAGCCTTATATGGGATAAGGTTGTAGCATACAAGGACGGGGAATTCTTTGCGGAGTATGATCTTCAGGATATAGAGGGCCCGGACACACCGGAACCTTTCCTTAAAGATGTGAAGGAGAATGTCCCGGAATTCAGCGAAAACACCATGTTTACACTCAGGATCTATGAGCCGTGGTTCTATGAATCCCTGCATTATACGCTTCTGAATGATGGGACCCTGATAGTATTGTATTATGATACGGAGCTGGGAAGGGAAAAGCTTTCCGATGAGAAAATGGAAGAGATCAGGAACTTCTTCTCGCCGGAAAGTGTATATACCATGGATGTCGGAAAGGAGGCTGACAGAACGGACGGAACCCAGAGGTATATCATTCTTTACGATTCCGATGAGAATGAAATAAAGGTCGGCGGATATGAGCTGGAGGGCGGAGACGATTTTGACGGTTATTTCCATATTCTTTATCACATGCTCGAGGATGATTACACGAAACAGTGGTCGGATAAACTGGATGAGTGCATGCAGGACAGTACTACCTACGGTGAGCGGTACCTGAACTGGTAGCATCACTCCCTCCTCATCAATTTCCACAAAAAATACTTGAAAAAACCATAAAAGTGCCTATAATACAACGTGTATTTATTGTAACTGTAAATACAATTACAGGAGGAGGGAAAAAGTTATGAAAAAAGCAAGATTGTTGGCACTGGCACTGGGTGTTGGACTTTCGCTGGCAGCATGTGAAGGCAAGGAACCCGATACCAAGCCCGAAACAAATGTTGAGGAAGAAGAGGGAGAAGCTGAGGTTGAAGAAGAGGTAGTCGATCCTGTGGTTAAGTACCCCGCAAACATCGATCCTTCGATGATCCATCCCGGATCATTAAACAGCGATGAGGATACTTCCGACCGCTGGTATCCCAATGGAGATACTTCTTCGGAGCTGACCTTTACCCTTACCCAGACATCCAAGCGCGATGACTGCGTAGGCCTGGCATTCTGCCAGTACAAGGTTCTGGACGGAAAGGATGATGACCTGATCGATATGCCTCTGCGTGACGGCGGCAACGGCCACGCCATCACCGGTGAGTTCACCTTCATGAAGGATAAGAGCGTAACCTATGATTACGACTTTACCTTCCAGGATAACTTCACCTGCTACGATTTTAAGACCGGTACCGTATGGAAGAGATGCCATCCGGATTTCGGCTGCAAGGACCAGCAGTGGTACAATGATGCATTTGCAGGCCTGGTAGCATACCGCGATCTTTCAAGTACCAAGTACCAGCAGATCGTTATGAATGAGGACGGAACCTTTGTGGAATCCGTGACAGGCATGGACGATATGACGGGACGCTGGGAAGTGCAGGCAGCCAATGTACTGATGCTTATATATGATAACGCCGAGGATGCAGGTATCCAGGTTGTAGATGCTGGCTCATTACTTGAGGACGGCGGCGAGAGCGGAAGCGAGACTACCTATAGCAACAGCTGGCAGCAGGAGTTCACCATCACCGCAGACGGCAAGGTTACCGAATTCGGTCTGTTCCCCGTTTATGATGATGATATGAACCTTACAGGTTATAAGCCAGCATTTGAGCTTACCACAAAGGCAAATCTGGAGGCACTGCAGAAGGAGAAGGAAGAGGCTATAGCAGCATCTCTTGCAGCAGGAAGCCCTTATCCCAATCCCGAGGTTGATAACATCATGGATATAACCCTTGACGGCGTAAACCTTGACCAGGATCCGGATTACGTGATAGAGAATATCGAATGGGACGATAAAGAGGCTGATAATTACAGGGATAAAGTATCTAAGCTCTTAAAGAGCGAAGACGCAAAGGGCTGCGTATTTGAGCTTCACGGACAATTTGTGAGCGGCAGTTTCAAGTTCTTTACTGCTGACGGCGCACATTCAATGATGGGCATGACCTGGATAGCAGGCGGCGGAGACAAGCCCGAAAATGACAGGGATCTTATCCTCAAGGGTGTTCTCTGGCAGTACGGTACCAACTGGTACGTATTCTACGACATGGATCATGTGACATACGTAGACTAAGGTTATTAGGCAGTAGGATTGGATCAAAAAAGATCCTTCGCTTCGCTCAGGATGACACGGGTAATGTCATCCTGAGGCGTAAGCCGAAGGATCTTTTTATATTTACTGAAACGAAGCGTCTCAGTCCACGCTTACAAAGACCATATCCTGATGGGAAGGATCCTCATGATCAGCCCAGACTATGCCGCCGTTATCAAAGTAGAAGTTAACGGAGCCGTCGCCGTATTCCGAATGTTTTGAGCTGACTTCGCCGTTTTCCATCTCCAGAACTATCAGCTCACCGCTGTCGCTGAAAAGGAATTCATATTCTTCATCAAAAATACATTTATATTCCCATACACGGACCTCATTATTAACCTCAGGGCTTTCGATCGATACAAAGTAACTGTTGTTTCCGTTATCAAAGATCTCCATTGTGTATCCGTCGCATTCCCAGGTGCCTACAAAGAAGTAGCCGTATACATCACCCATGCCTTCTCCGGTATACTGGGCTTCGGAAGCGGAACGCATGAAATGCAGGGCACCCTGCTGCTCGGAATAAATATCGTTAGGATAGGGATCATCCTCATTAACGGCAAAAGATGTCCATTCATTTCCGTCTTCATCGACGAATCTGTACCAGAGGGATATGTCGCCGTTAGGGTGTTCTTCACTGAACAGTTCGACCGTTCCTTTTGAGGAGCCAAGGATCGTCATGTCCTCCAGCTCATAATAGTACAGGCCATTTTCGGAATAAACGGTAAGGTACATGGGATCCATGTCATCATCGGCATATACCCATTCTCCAAGTAGCGGTGCAAAAATAGCATCGTAATCCTCCGATTCCACTTCGATGGGCTCATCCGAGTCGGGCTCAGCCGGTTCCTCGTCCTTATCTTCTTTTTTCTCTTCTTTTTTTTCTTCTGTGTCTGCGTCTTTTTCCTGCTTTTTGTCAGCAGGAGCGGGCTCAGCCTCTTTACCGCAGGCGGTAAGAGCGGTGCAGCCCAGCGCACCGATGAGTGACAGCATTAAAAGTCTCTTTTTCATAATTTTCCTCCCCGATAATTGCTTTACTGATCCTGTATTGATAAAAATCCGATAGCCATTTTATCATATCTGCGAAAAATATCAATTTTTAATCTATGCGGGCCGGGACTGTTAAAATGCTGAACTGTATGCATTTTTTGATTGTATATAGTTTCTTTATATGCTACAATTTTATCCGTGATATAGTTAACATAACTTTTTTATAGTATATTAGAGTCCTTTACGTATCTGATGTGCGGTTAGTGCCGGCTTTTGGCATTATGAGGGGATCGTTATAAATGAAGTATTTGTACAGATTTATCTGCGGCCTGCTTATTACCGCGGCAGCCACAGCCAGCTTTTTCGGCGTGTGGTGGTATTTTATTAGTGAAAATAATACCACCGGACGTCTGATGGGGCTTGGTAATATGTCCCTGGCTATAGGCATATACATGCTGGTCTTTGTGGTGCTGGCCAACTGGCTGCGTGCCTATAAGATAGGTGTAGAGCGTTTTGCATCTATAGGGGCGGCCTTGATACTGGTGATATTTCTTACGGCGTTGGTAGAAATACCCATATCCATGGCAATAAGCGGTCATTTCGTGAAATACGCATTACGTTTTGTTATCCAATATGCTTTACTGGCTATCGGTCAGACGATAATCCTGGTATTACTGGCGTATTGTTTAACAAGGATTTATTTTAGTATTTTTAAACCCTTTTCTATTCTGGAAATAACCGGCGATCACCCTAATAATCTTACGGAGAAGATAAATAATCTGGATAAGAAATACCATATTAAGGGGCTCTTCAGGGGTAATGGTGGGTGAAAATCACCCACATCCCCAGTATTTATGCTGATTTCGCTGCTTTAGGTTTTCGGTTAGGAAGTGGAACCCTTAAATCTGAGCAAACAAGGTATACCATATCCAGCATATTTTGTAT
>JAEEGL016136000.1_pt1 | contig 11220 bp, 9 predicted proteins | sample 9134231 | NCBI WGS metagenome assembly JAEEGL01 (sample SAMN16246548, study PRJNA631951) | gut metagenome | biome: gut microbiome; feature: rumen; material: fiber-attached | host: Bos | place: Iran: Karaj | collected 2018-10
CCGACCGCTGATGTTCGACGAGTTTGAGCAGCGGATTCACCAGCGGGTCTACGTCTCGGCGACGCCGGGACCCTATGAGCGCGAACGTGCGGGACAGCTGGCCGAGCAGATCATCCGCCCGACGGGCCTGCTGGATCCGGAGATCTTTGTCCGGCCCATCGAGGGCCAGATCGACGACCTCATCGGCGAGATCAACGCGAAGATCGACCGGGGCCAGCGCAGCCTGGTCACGACCCTGACGAAGAAGATGGCGGAGGATCTCTCCGAGTACCTCTCCGCCGCCGGAATCCGGACCCGCTACATGCACCACGACATCGGGACCATCGAACGCATGGAAATTATCCGCGACCTGCGCGCAGGGGCCTTTGACGTGCTGGTGGGAATCAACCTCCTGCGTGAGGGGCTGGATATCCCGGAGGTTGGTCTGGTGGCAATCCTCGATGCGGATAAGGAAGGCTTCCTCCGCAGTGAAACAAGTTTGATCCAGACGGTCGGCCGTGCCGCACGAAATGCCGACAGCAAAGTCCTGATGTATGCCGACGTCATTACCCCGTCAATGCGCGCCTGCATCGATGAGACGAACCGTCGGCGGAAAAAGCAGCAGGCCTATAACGAAGAGCATGGTATTGTGCCGAAGACCATCGTCAAGGACATCCGCGATATCATCGAAATCTCGACAGCGGCGGATGCCGTGACCAAAGCGAACGGAGTCAGACTTACTTCGTCGGAACGCAAGGCTTTAATCGACGAACTGGAAAAGAAAATGCGCAAAGCTGCACAGATGCTGGAATACGAAATTGCCGCGCAGCGGCGTGATGAGATTATCCGCCTGAGAGGGGAGAAGTAACACATGAAACTGATGGCCATTGATGGCAACAGCATCGTCAATCGTGCATTCTTCGGAATTCGGGAATTGAATGCACCGGATGGAACGCCGACCAATGCGATTTACGGTTTTCTTGCCATCCTTCAACACCTCTTTACAGACCTGAATCCGGAGGCGATCTGTGTCGCCTTCGACCGGCGGGAACCGACCTTCCGCCACCGCAGCTGCGACTTTTATAAAGCACAGCGCAAACCAATGCCGGAAGAGCTGGCAGTGCAGATGCCGATTTTAAAGGAGCTGCTGGATGCTCTGGGGATCAAGCATATGGAACTCGCCGGTTATGAGGCGGATGACATTCTCGGGACCCTTGCCAGAATTGCCGAAGAGCAGGAGGATGAATGCATTATCGTTACCGGAGATAAGGACAGTCTTCAGCTCGTGAGCGAGAGGACAACCGTCTGCAACGTCAAGAGTCGCATGGGAAAGACCGAGACCATTCTCTATACGCCGGAACGATTCCAGGAAGAATACGGTTTCGAGCCTCCTTTGATGGTGGATCTCAAAGCGCTGATGGGAGACAGTTCCGACAATATCCCGGGAGTTCCCGGGATTGGAGAGAAGACCGCGATGGATCTGATCCAGCGCTATGGCGGGATTGCCAATCTGTATCAGAATCTGGATGCTCTTGATGTCAAGGAAGGTGTTCGCAGGAAGCTGGCTGCGGGGGAAGCGAGCGCGCACAATTCGTATTGGCTGGCAACCATTTTTCGTGAGGTGCCCCTGAAGCAGCCGGGTCTGGAAGCAGTTTCGTCGGAGTCCTCTGCTTCTTTCGAACCACTCCAGGACCTCTCTGTTTTTACGTGGAATTTGCATCGCACTCCTCAGCTGCTGGAAATGATGAAGCGGCTGGGATTCCGGCGGATGATCGAACAATGGCGTCTGCAGGAACTGGAAGAAGCAGCTGCAGATTTAAAACAGGAAGAAACAGGAACCGCAGGCAAACCTGAGACAAAAGCAGTGTCCGCAGAAGAACTCCGTGAACTGATGAATCGCATCAGGGAGGAGGTTGTCGCGGTCCAGATGCTCAACGGTATGGAGGAACTGGAACTCTGCCTTGCCTCAGAACCCAGCACGATTTACAGTATGAGCCGCATGCTGCTCGGAGAAGCTTATGAAGGATTCCTCCAAAGCCTGTTCTCCGATGAAGTATCCAAAGCTGCCCATCAGGTCAAGGACCTGATGAATCTCCTGAACAAAGAGGGATTCCCAAGGGACGGGTTTGTTTTTGACACAGCACTGGCTGCTTATCTTCTTCGTGCAACAGACTCCGACTATTCTCTCCCGCTCCTTTCGGAACGCTATCTCGGACGGGAACTGGAAGGCGCGGCTGCGATTGCTGCTCTTACTCCCGTTCTGAAGGAACGGCTTCAACAGGAGCGAATGACGGAACTCTTCGAAACCATCGAACTGCCGCTCTGCCGGGTGCTCTCCGAGATGGAGGAGACGGGATTTCTGGTAGACCGCGATGCACTGGCGGCATTCAGCAGGAGCCTGACTTCCGGTATCGAACAGCTTGAAGAAGAAATCTGGGCGCTGGCCGGGCACGACTTCAATATCCTGTCTACCAAGCAGCTTGGACAGGTCCTGTTCGAGGAACTGGCGCTGCCTGCCGGGAAGAAGACAAAGACTGGATGGAGCACCAATGTAGACGTATTGGAAAAGCTGCAAAACAAGCATCCGATTGTCCAGAAGGTTTTGGAGTACCGGACGCTGACCAAGCTCAAGAGCACCTATGCAGACGGCCTTCTGAAAGTGATTGCGCCGGATGGCCGCATCCATACCAGCTTTCAGATGACGGTCACCGCTACGGGAAGACTCTCCTCTACAGAACCGAACCTCCAGAATATTCCCGTTCGCAAAGAACTTGGCGCGCAGATCCGCACGATGTTTGCTGCACCGGAAGGAAAACTCCTGGTCGATGCCGACTACAGCCAGATCGAGCTCCGGCTCCTTGCACATATTTCAGATGACAGCGCGATGCAGGAGGCATTCCTTTCCGGAGAGGACTTCCATGCAGTGACAGCCTCAAAAGTCTTTAACGTTCCGCTCCTGGAAGTCAGTCACACGCTTCGCAGCAGAGCAAAGGCGGTAAACTTCGGCATTGTGTATGGGATTTCCGCATTCTCTCTGGCGCAGGATATCGGCGTCCGTCCCGCGGAAGCGAAAGAGTATATGGAAGCATATCTCGAACGCTACAGCGGCGTACGGGATTATATGAAGGAAATCGTGGAAAAGGCAAAACGTGACGGTTATGTCTGCACACTCTGGAACCGGCGGCGGGATTTGCCGGAACTGAAGAGTTCAAACTTTAACATGCGGTCTTTCGGGGAGCGTGTTGCACTCAATATGCCGATTCAGGGAACCGCAGCGGATATCATTAAACTGGCAATGGTTCGTGTCCGGGACCGGCTCGCAGAAGAATGCCCGGATGCGCAGCTAGTTCTCCAGGTGCATGACGAACTGATTGTGGAATGCCCGGAGGAGAAAACAGAGCAGGTGAAGCAGCTTCTGAAAGAAGAGATGGAAAACGTAGTAAAGCTCTCTGTCCCGCTGACAGTTGACGCAAAGGCGGGAAAAACTTGGGCAGAGGCACACTGATGTAACAGGGCTGCACACTCTTTCAAATCCCCGCAGGAACAGGAATGCTCAGCCATTCCTCAGGTCTTCTATGAAAAAAGAGCAAAGATGGATTTTACGATTGAAATAATAACAGATCCGGGAGAGGCAGCTGAGCTGGCAGGGATCGAACAGAAATGCTTTTCGCGCCCACTGGAACCGGATCAGATTACGTCCCTGCTGAAACAGAATACGAACTGCTGGTTTGCCGCCCGTGGAAATGAAAACGGGAAAATAGCCGGTTCTCTTTGGATGCAGACAGTTCTCGATGAAGGATATATTGGTAATGTAGCAGTTCATCCGGATTATCGTCGGCAGGGAATTGCCGATGCGCTTCTGGATGAAGTGGATCGGCACGCCATACAGAAGCAGCTGGCATTTGTGACACTGGAAGTGCGCGCCGGAAATGTTCCAGCTGTCGCGCTCTATAAAAAGCATGGCTACGAAAAGGTCGGGCGGAGACCTCATTATTACACAGATCCTGCAGAAGACGCGCTTCTGATGACAAAGGAGTATGAAAAGAAAGCTTTATGAATATACTTGCTTTTGAATCCACCTGCGACGAGACCGCTGTCGCACTGGTTGCCGACGGACGGAAAGTGCTGACCGACCAGATTTTCTCCCAAGCCAAACTGCATGCAGTTTACGGAGGTGTTGTTCCGGAAATCGCATCCCGCAGCCATGTGGAAACCATTTCTCTCCTGACAGAGCGGGCACTGCAGGATGCAAAACTCACCCGTGCAGACATCGATGCTGTTGCCGTCTCTTATGCACCGGGTCTGATCGGTGCGGTGCTGGTCGGTGTGAATTTTGCCAAATCCGTTGCTTCGGTTCTGCAGGTTCCGTTGATTCCGGTTCATCATATCCGTGGGCATATCGCAGCAAATTATCTTGCGTTTCCGGAACTGGAACCACCCTTTGTCTGCCTTGCCATTTCCGGCGGCAACACGCTGATTGCCGATGTGCGCGATTATACCGATATTCATATTCTCGGTGCAACCCGTGACGATGCGGCAGGGGAGTGCTTTGACAAGACAGCGCGTGTCCTTGGCCTGCCCTATCCAGGCGGAAAACCGATTGACGAGCTTGCGCAGGGCGGTGATGACAGTAAATATGTATTCCCGATCGCGCATGTGGAAGGGCACCCTTATGACATGAGCTTCTCGGGGCTGAAGACCGCGGTAATCAATCTTGCACACCATGCGGAACAGACGGGGGAAGAACTCGATCGTGCTGCCTTGGCGGCATCGTTTACCAGAGCTGTCAGTGACAGTCTTGTTCCGCGCAGTATGCAGGCAGTGAAGGAACTTGGTTACGGAAAGCTTGCGGTTGCCGGCGGTGTTGCAGCGAACTCACGGATACGCAGGGATTTTCAGCAGGCAACGGAACGTGCAGGGGTTGCTCTTTATATTCCTCCTCTGCGGCTGTGCGGTGACAATGGAGCAATGATCGGTGCGCAGGGCTATTATGAGTACCTGGCAGGAACACACGCCGGAAGCGATCTGAACGCTTATGCCAGCATGGATGTATCACAGAACTACGGTAACTGATGGAGGAAGCATGGCTCAGAATACCGACCCGGAGAAGAAAAAACAGATGCAGGGACACCGCGGACGCGTACGTCAGCGGTATATGGAGAACGGGCTCGAGAGCTTCCGGGAAGACTATGAAGTTCTGGAACTGATCCTGCTGTATGCAATCCCGCGGAAAGACACCAAGGGAATTGCGAAATATCTTCTGGAGCATTTTGGCAGTCTGCATGAGGTCCTGGATGCGTCGGTCAGTGAACTGATGGAGGCAGGAGTGACAGAAAACACAGCGGTTCTGCTGAATATGCTCCCCAAGCTGCAGTCTCGTTATGAACAGTCCAAAGAAAAAGAACTTACGCGGATTAGGAGTACCTCCGATGCCGGCAGGATTTGCCGGGCACTGTTCCGTAATCAACTGGAAGAGAGCGTGAGAATGCTTTGCCTTGATGCGTCCGGTAAAATTGTGAAGCGGGTTGAAATATCCAGGGGTGATGTCAACGCGGTACATTTCCCGATTCGCAAGATTGTGGAGGCATCCATCAGCAGCAAAGCCACGTCGGTCATTCTGACCCACAACCATCCCGGAGGGACTCTCACGCCGTCACAGGAGGATCTTGCAGCTACCGAATCGGTCAGAGCGGCGCTAGATCCCATTGGGGTACGGCTTCTGGATCATCTGATCATTTCAGGGGACGATTACTGTTCTTTGAGAGAGACCGGCTATCTGTAATTCGTATATTATGGAAACCGATTTAGCAATAATTTTGTAACCACATGGTGGGAGAAATAGAGCTGATCAAGATAAAAAACAGGAAAATAGGCAGAGTTTCGGCGCAAAGCTGTCGAAAACTCTGTTCAAATTGTCAATAACTTTTTGTCATGGATCAAAATGACTTCCGTTATGTAACCTTATAAAGCTGTCAAGCAGGAATGTATAAAGCTACATCAGGCACAAGAAAATAGTTGACGAAAGATCACACATATGTTAATATAACTGAGCTTTCTGAGGAACTGCTGGATTAGCTCAGCCGGTAGAGCGCCTGATTCGTAATCATGAGGTCGCGAGTTCGAATCTCGCATCCAGCTCCAAAAACGCCGCAGACATTGGCCTGCGGCGTTTTTCAAAAAGCCGGTGTGATGGAATGGTAGACGTGACGGACTCAAAATCCGTTGGGCTAATCCCCCGTGTGGGTTCGAGTCCCACCACCGGCACCACGTCGGAGGACTCTCCGTATGAAAAAAGCTCCAGTCGGCTTTCCCGGCTGGAGCTTTTTGTTATTTTCTAAGATACTGTGAAGAAACCGGAAATTCGAAATAGGTATCCGGATAAGGTTCGTCCTTCAGCGTAAAATGCCACCATTCACAGTCAATCGGCTGAAAGCCGTTTCGAATCATGGATTTCTGAAGAAGCATTCGGTTTTCATACTGCTCGTCTGTAATACCTTGGTAATCCGGGTGGGATACCTCACTGAAAAGATCAAAAGGACTCCCCATATCCAGTTCCTTTCCAGTCTGCATATCCAGCAGCGTCAGGTCAACTGTGCTGCCTCTGCTGTGCCCGGAGAGCTTTGCAATGTAGCCTTTTGCAAACAGTTCCTGTTTTTCCAGCTGAGGATAAAAATAGGGCTTCATGCGGATGTCCTGATCTTCAATTCCCCAAAGTACAAAATGTTTTACAGCACAGGCAGGCCGATAAGCGTCAAACACTTTCAGACGGTAGCCCTTGACAATCATCTCATTGCTGACGGACTTCAGCGCTCTGGCTGCCTCAATGGTCAGCAGAGCACACGGCTCCTCATAGCCGTCGATCCGATCCCCGATGAAGTTATATGTGGAATAATAACGGATCTCCTGCACAATACTTGGAATATAATCCGCCAGAAGTACAAACCCGGATGAGGTCATTTTCACATTATTGCTTTCTACTTTCATATGATCCGCTCCTGAAAATGAGATTTCCTACAATTATAATATTAATAATTAACAATAATCGACCTTGGCCGCTCTGCTGTTTCTTTGTTTCATTCTACCGCTGCCGGAGATATTTATCAAGCGTCGGATTTGGAAAAACAGGCGGTTCCCACCAGGGGAAGTAGCCTGAGAGAGAAGAAAAGCAACAGAAGGAGAGTGTTTACAGGAAGAGGAACAGATGTTAAAATATAGCCAGTTTGATGTAGAATTCGGAAGATTGCGAAGGATAAAGTACAGAAGGATCGGAATCAATCAGACAGATCCTTGCCGGGAGCCTCGACTCCCGATTTTTGCTTTTTACAGATCAATGCTACGGCTCGAAAAGGCCGGTATGTTCCTGGAGGGATTATAGAATGGAATTCCTGTTTGCCCCAATGGAAGGAATCACGTTTGCTCTGTATCGCCGTATTCATCACAGCCTGTTTCCAGGAATGAGGGAATACTATACTCCTTTTATCGCTCCGGACAGTCAGGGAAGCTTCAAACCAAAATTTCTGAGAGAGTTGACCTCGGACGGTGAAGAGTACAGAGTGGTGCCGCAACTGCTGGTAAACAATGCCGCGTCCTTTACCCTTACAGCGGAAAAGCTGGTTGACCTGGGCTTCACGGAAATGAACCTCAATGTAGGCTGCCCCTCCGGAACCGTGTACTCCAAGTACAAAGGGGCAGGTATGCTGCGGGACCTGAACCGGCTGGACGGGATCCTGGAACAGATCTTCAGCCACGCTGAGCAGGATGGATATCAGGTCAGTATCAAGACCAGAATGGGGATTCACAGCACAACGGAGTTTTCTGCTGTTCTGGATGTTTTTAGAAAGTACCCGCTGGCTAAATTGATCATTCACGCAAGATGCCGGGATGACTATTATAAGGGAAAGCCGGACATCGAAGCATTCCGAGAAGCGGTGAAACAGATCCTGTGTCCTGTGGTATATAACGGCAATGTTTTCTCAAGAGAGGCATTGAACGATCTGTGCGAAACAACACCTGGAATCAGCAGCGTGATGCTTGGACGGGGAGTGGTTGCGAATCCCGCTCTGTGCAGGTGGCTTGCAGGTGGAGAACAGTTGGAACTTCAGGAGCTGAAGCGGTTTCATGATGAGCTTGTAAGGTGCTGGATTATGGATGGACTGAGTCCGACATTTACGATGGAGCGGATGAAGTCGCTGTGGATCTATATGCAAACGATGTTCCCGCGAAACGGAAAAGAGCGAAAACAGATCCTGAAGGCAAAACGTCTGGAAGAGTATCAGTATGCGGTTGAAGTTCTGCTCGAAACCGCATTGTTCGAGCCGGAACAGATCTGTCAGACGAATGCCGGAGAGGCGTTGACAACTGCCGGGTAATATAATACAATCACACCATCTGGCAGACAATCGAAAAACCGTATGGAATCGGATTGGAAGGGGAACGTTTGAAATGGCAAAATCAACAGTCTTTTTCAGCAGAGATGTCAGCCCGGAAACCGTAATCATGCTGTATGAAAAACTCGGGATTGAGCTGCCGGGAAAAGTGGCGGTCAAGGTTCACACCGGTGAAAAGGGAAACCAGAACTTCATGCGTCCGGAATTCTGGAAACCTATGTTCGACCGTCTTGACGGACGTATTGTGGAGTGCAACACGGCATATGGCGACCGATTTGCGGGAATACGCGATCATACCGCATCTCACCGCAAGCTGATCGAGTATCACGGATGGACAAAGTACTATGATGTCGATATCATGGACGAAGAAGGGCCCGATGTGGTCTGGGAAATTCCGAATGGAAAGATCCTGAAGGAGAACCGTCTCGGCAAACACATTTTGAATTATGATTCCATGCTTGTTCTTGCGCACTTCAAGGGGCATCCTATGGGTGGTTACGGTGGAGCTCTGAAACAGCTCTCGATCGGCTGTGCAAGCGCGGAGGGCAAAGCGCTTATCCACTCCGGTGGAAAGAGCACCAGCAATATTGAGGCCTGGGACATGCATGCTGACAGAAATGGATTTCCGGAAGCAATGGCAGATGCGGCGTCTTCTGTGGTAAAGCATTTTGAGGGAAAGATTGCGTTTATCAACGTCATGAAAAACCTGTCCGTTGACTGTGACTGCTGTGCTGTTGCAGAAGACCCCTGCATGAAGGACATCGGTATTCTGGCATCTTTGGATCCGGTTGCCATTGACCAGGCGTGTATTGACCTGATTTGGAAATCCGAGGATCCGGGGCGTGATCACTTTGTTGAACGCGTCGAAAGCCGCAACGGACGCCACACCATCGAGGCGGCAGCGGAACTGGGCTTCGGAAACAGAGAGTATGATCTGATCGAAGTCTGAACCCGGCACCTGTGAATACCCTGAAGCAGCCGGTTCCATACTGAAGCCGGCTGCTGAGATTATCCTGCAGCGGATAAAAATACCTGTTGACAAACACAAGTTTTTTTGCTATTATAGCCCGGCGGCTGGACGATGGATGTTTTTCCCGAGCATGCTGGTGTAGCTCAGTCGGTAGAGCAGCTGATTTGTAATCAGCAGGTCGGGGGTTCGAGTCCGTCCACCAGCTCCAGTCATTTGAATATGGGGGAATTCCCGAGTGGCCAAAGGGGACAGACTGTAAATCTGCTGGCGATGCCTTCGGTGGTTCGAATCCACCTTCCCCCACCAAGCACTGCTGAAAGGCAGTGCTTTTTCATGCGCCCAAATCTTTTAAGGTGCATCTGGTACCTGGCCTGATTCAGCGTCCATCGCAATTGTAGAAATTGCACAAAATGAATAGTAAAATTTCTACGTTTTGCACGAAATTTTTTCTTGACTTTTGATAGCGCGACTGGTATATTAATTGAGCGTGCGCGAGAGCGCGCGTATGCGTTGAAGCGGGAGATTGCTCACAAAGTGAGGTAACTTCCGTGGAGTATGTCCGGTACCGGTTCACCGGTACGTAATCGGGCGGCTGAAGCCTTTCGTTCCACGCGTATATCGCGCGGACGGGGAGCAGACCGGCTGGAATGCCGGTTTGTTTTTCGGACACGGTCTGATACGCACGGATGTGTGTACGAAACAGCTTCATGCGTACGCATCCTTTTAATAAGGCGGTGCCCAATGCCGCCAAAAAGAACGTACGAAAAGGAGAAACCCAAATGGCAAGCAACAGCAAAAACATGATCCGCATTCGTCTCAAAGCCTACGATCATCAGCTGATCGACAAGGCCGCGGAAACCATCGTCGAGGCAGCCAAGCGCACGGATGCTAAGGTCTCCGGACCCATCCCCCTGCCCACGAAGACGGAGATCGTTACGATCCTCCGCGCCGTCCACAAGTATAAGGACAGCCGTGAGCAGTTCGAGCGTCGGACGCACAAGCGCCTCATCGACATCATGAGCCCCACCCAGAAAACGGTGGAAGCCCTGATGAGCGTGGAAGTTCCCGCCGGCGTCGAAATTGAGATCAAGCTCTGATCTGACACCAGACGAAAACCCCAGCAAGTAGACCCACTGTCCGCGACTTGCGTGAGCGGACGGGTTAAGTTGCCAGCCTCCGGACGGGTCAACCCCGGGCCATGCGAGGCAACCAATAACCAATAGGAGGAAAAACATGAAGAAAGCCATCATTGGCAAGAAGGTCGGCATGACGCAGATCTTCGACGAGATGGGGAAGGTCATCCCCGTCACTGTCATCGAAGCGGGCCCCTGCGTGGTTGTGCAGAAGATGACAAAGGAAAAGGAAGGCTACAATGCCGTCCAGCTCGGCTTCGAGGAAGTCGGCGAGAAGAAGCTCTCCAAGCCGGAACAGGGCCACCTGAAGAAGGCTGGCGTTGCTCCTGTCAAGCATCTGAAAGAGTTCCGTCTTGAGGATGACAGCAAACTGGAAGTCGGTGACGTTGTCAAAGCTGACCTGTTCGCGGAAGGCGAAAAGGTTGATGTCACTGGCACCAGCAAGGGTAAAGGCTATGCCGGCGTTGTGAAGCGCTACGGCCAGGGCCGCACCCCGACCAGCCACGGCGGCGGCCCGGTTCACCGGCACGCCGGTTCCACGGGTTCGAGCAACGATCCTACCCGCATTTTCCCGGGAAAGAAGCAGGCCGGGCACACGGGAGTGGAGCAGGTCACTGTTCAGAATCTGGACATCGTCAAGGTAGATGCCGAGCTGAATCTCATCGCGATCCGCGGTGCGGTTCCCGGCCCGAAGGGCAGCATCGTGTATCTGAAAGACACCGTCAAGACCCAGCCCGTCAAGAAGGGTGCG